>ERZ773104.3345-NODE-3345-length-15649-cov-2.725856_pt1 | contig 15649 bp, 13 predicted proteins | sample MGYA00511920_ERZ773104 | MGnify/ENA primary metagenome ERZ773104 (study PRJEB29015, sample SAMEA2737857) | human gut metagenome | biome: human gut; feature: human-associated habitat; material: faeces | place: China | collected 2012 ...
CGGACCACGCCTGTAATGGACAGGGTGGACTCGGTGTTGACGCCGGACAGCTTCGCCATCATTTCCTCGGTCTCGATAACGGCCTGGGTGGTTCCGTAGAAATCTCTCAGGATCAGGAAGCCCAGGTTCTTGCTGACTTTACGCAGGTTTTCATACCAGCCTACCAAAGTGACAGTTTCACCCACGTTGGCGAGACGCAGCTCGTTGCAGGTGTGTGTTCTTGACTGAAACATACTTTTTTTCCTCTCTTATCTATCGCTATTCTTGTAACAGTGTCTCTCTTAAAACAGGCCCGGAAGATCTGCCAGCGCCACCTCGGTCTGCTCTCCAGTAGCCATATCCTTTACATTGGCCGCGCCTTTTTCCAACTCGTCCGCGCCAATGATGACAACCTTCTTCGCGCCGATTTTATTGGCGTACTTCATCTGCGCCTTGACGCTTCGATCCATGTAATCGGTCTCCACAATCAGACCGTGGCTGCGGATCTCATTGACCAGCTTATAGGCCTTTGCTTTCGCCTCTGCACCCAGAATTCCCACATAGAGATCGGGTGTTTCCATGGCCGGAACCTCCACGCCCTCTTTCTCCAGGAAATACAGGATACGCTCGATACCCATACCGAAGCCTACAGACGGAATATCCTGCTTCTCGTCGATCTCATGAATCAGACCATCGTAGCGTCCGCCTCCGCAGAGGGTGAAGCCATCGGAATTCACGAACTCAAATACGGTCTTGGTGTAGTAATCCAGACCGCGGACGATGCCGGTATCCACCTCAAAGGGAATGCCAAGCTCGGCCAGCAGATGCTGAAGCTCGTCAAAATGGTTCTTGCACTCCTCGTCCAGATAGTCGATGGTGCGGGGCGCGTCCTTGACGATCTCCTTGCACTCCGGAACCTTGCAGTCGATGACACGCATGGGGTTCTTCTGCATACGCTCCCGGCAGGTGGGACACAGGGCGTCCTCATGCTTACGCAGGTACGCAAGCAATGCGTCATTGTAATCCTTCTTGCAGTTGGGGCAGCCGATGCTGTTGATATGAAGCTTTACATCCTTAAGACCCAGCTTTTTAATCAGGGTCGCTGCCAGGGAAATGACCTCTACCTCTGCCAGCGGGCTCTTAGAACCCACAAACTCCACGCCAAACTGATGATGCTGACGGAGACGGCCGCTCTGGGGCTTCTCGTAACGGAAAGCCTGGGTCACATAGTAGAGCTTGGTGGGCGCCGGATTGGCGTACATATTGCGCTCCAGGTAAGCACGCATGGCTCCCGCGGTTCCCTCGGGCTTCAGGGTGATGCTTCTGCCGCCCTTATCCTCGAAGGTATACATCTCCTTCTGCACTACATCCGTGGTCTCGCCCACGCCGCGCTGGAACAATACGGTGTGCTCGAAAATCGGGGTAATAATCTCTGTCATATTGTAGGTGCGGGCAAGCTCTCTGGCCTGCTTCTCCACCCAGGCGCGCTTGTGCATCCGCTCGCCGTACCAGTCTTCCACTCCTCTTGGTGCCTGTGTTATCATATCGTCTCCTCCTCTGTAATCCGAACCTTCAATCCGGGCAGCGCCCATTTTCCCTGCCACTCCGCTTCGTGAATGGCCCGCTGAAAGGCCAGAAATACTTTCATGTCAAAATTTTTCACTTCATCAATCATCAGCTCCACCGCCGTATCCGAATCAAAAGCGCTCCGGTAAGGGCGGTCGGAGGTCAGCGCCGCGTATACGTCGCAGACCCGCAGGATTTTCGCGCCCAGCGGAATCTGATCGCCCGCCAGGTTTTCCGGATAACCGGATCCGTCGTAATTCTCATGATGATAAAGTATGCTCTCCAATACAAAATCGGAGAAATCCAGCCGCATCAGCTCGTCGTAACCAAGCCTGGGATGCAGCCGCACATATTTCATTTCCTCGATCTTCAGGGTGTCTTTGTCGCGGCCATAGAGATAGCCGGATACATAGAGCTTGCCGATGTCGTGCATCATACCGGCCAAAGCCAGTTCATGACACTGTTCTTCATACAGTCCCAGCTCCTTCGCCACGCAGTATGCCAGGTTACTCACCCTGATTCCGTGGTTGATCTCCTCTGTGACGTCCTCCTCAAAAAAGGAAAGGGGGTTCATTTCACTCATGCTGTCTACCTCCGTAATTATTCAGTACCTGAATAATTACATCAGACCATTTTTCAGCATGAAGCTATGCTTCCGTTCGATCATCTCGTCAATGCGTTCGATATACTGCTTCACGTCTTTGACATTCTCCACGCGTTCGATATGGTCAGACGCGAAGACGAATTTCGTAGAAGCTCCTGCGCCTGCCGCCAGAATGGTCTGCTTTTCTTCCATAATCAGTATATTGTAAATTCCGGCTTTGTCAACCTTTGCGTAGCCCACATTTTCAAAATTACCCGCCATATTCTTCTGACGGTACAGATAATAGGGATATACGCCCTGTTCCACACAATACCGATAGGTTAAGTCCATGATCTCCTGACTGTTCCGAAGCCCCATCTCCTCATAGGTATCCCGGAACAGCTTGAGTCTGGCCGCCCGCTTGACCGCCAGGGAATGGACGGTGATACTGTCCGGATCGAGAAGCCGCAGCTCCTCCATTGTGTGGCGGACCTCTTCGATATCCTCACCAGGAAGTCCCACGATGAGATCCATATTGATGTTATCATGCCCTGCCTCTCGGGCCATGTAGAAGGCCTGCTTCGTCTCCTCTACCGTATGCTTCCGGCCAATGAGATCCAGGGTCTTCTGATTCATCGTCTGGGGATTCACGGAGATACGGGTGACCTTATGCTCTTTTAAGACCTTCAGCTTCTCCGGGGTCACGCTGTCGGGACGTCCGGCTTCAACTGTCAATTCCTGTAAATAAGTAAAATCGAAATTCTGCTCAATACAGATCATGAGCCGATCAAGCTGCTCCGCCGTCAGGGTCGTGGGCGTACCGCCGCCCACATACACGGTATTCAGCTTCCGGCCCGCGTAAGCCTTTCCGAGGAACGCAAGCTCCTTAAAAAGCGCCGCCAGATAATCCTCCACCTTCTTCTCCCAGAGCTTGATCGGAGAGGACGAAAATGAACAGTACAGACAGATGCTGGGGCAAAACGGGATGCCCACATAGAGACTGTAGCCGTTTTCATAATCCAGATTTTTCAGGACCTCTTTCTCTCGGTTGGCAATGGAGATGGCGAGAGCCGCCTTTTCCTTGCTGCAATCATAGGTATCCCACATATACCGGGCGATTTCCGGATTGCTCCTGCCCTCCTCCAGCATGGCCATGGGAATCTTCGTGGGCCGGATACCGGTCAGGGTGCCCCAGGGCAGGGTCTCACCGGTAAAGGCGCAGAGCTTGTCGTACATCAGCTTCTTTAACTGATTCTTTACCGCTTTCCGGTCCGGATTTTCCACATAAACATGGCCTTTCTCCTGAAAGGCCCCATTCTGAATGATAGAAAAGCTGATGTCCCGGTCGGTAACTTGCACATCCATCTGAACCGGAACCGCTTCTGTGAAGGCTTCCTTAACACGGACCTGAACCTCCTCGCCGCCGTAAAAGGCCTGAATCAGCGAATGAATGTCATACGCAAAGCTTTCATCATTTATCTTAACTTCAACCATTTATCTTATCCTTTTTCTTATCCCAGATAGGGGTTGTAACGCCGCTCCGCGCCGATGGTGCTTTCTTCCATATGGCCAGGGTACACCTTTGTCTCGTCCGGCAGCGGCGTAAGCTTCTCTTTGATGCCCCGTACCAGTGCGCTCATGCTTCCGCCCGGGAAATCGGTCCGTCCCACAGAGCCTGCGAACAGGGTGTCTCCGGAGAACAGCACGCCTGCTTCCGCGCTGTAATAACAGCAACCGCCCGGCGTATGGCCCGGCGTCGCAAAGACATGGAACTCCATGCCTGCCACCTCTATCACCTGCTCATCTTTTACCCACACGTCTGCGGCAAACGCCACGCTTTTCCGGAAAAGCGCCGGAGACAGATTCTGCTCCGGGTCTGCCAGCAGCTCTTTTTCCGCTTCGCAGGCATACACGGGGATCTCAAGCTTTGCCTTCAGCTCCGGTATGCCCAGCATATGATCCGCATGTCCATGGGTCAGAAAAATAGCTTTCAGATCCAGTCCCTCGTCCACGGCCCTTCGAAGCACCGCCTCCGGCCGATCCGCCGGATCGATGACGATGGCCTCCTTCGTGGCTTCATTTATGACAAAATAGCAGTTGGTCTGTATCTGACCAAGCACCATACGTTCTACTTTCATCTTATCCTCCAGCGGTTCATCAGCCGGTGGCGCGCTCCACGTCCATAACGCTCTCCACCTGATACAGCTTCTCCGCAATCTTCTGCAGCTCCTCTTTGCTGCTGATCTCAAAGGTAATGGAAATCGTCGCCGTTCCCTGCTTGCTGGTCCGCACGTTCATCTGGGTCATGTCAATATTCCGCTCGGTGAAGATTTTGGAAATATCTACCAGAAGCCCGGTGCGGTTGTTGGCGTAGATCTTGATCTCCGTCGCGTACTTCTCGCCCGAAGAAGCAGAGCCCATATCCTGCCACTCGGCGTCGATAAGTCTGGCACGCTCGGACTCCTGCAGACACATGATGTTGACGCAGTCAGTCCGGTGAATGGACACGCCGCGGCCACGGGTTACATAGCCCACGATCTCATCGCCCGGTACCGGGCTGCAGCACTTGGAGAAACGCACTGACACATCGGTCAGTCCCTTGACGATGATGCCGCTCTTGGACTTGGCCAGCTTCAGCTTCTTGTCACTGTTCTCGGTGACCGCCTCCATAACCTTCTCATCGGTGATCTCCTTCTTGTGGATCTTCCACCATCTTGTTGACCACCTGGCCCTCTTTCAGGCCGCCGTGGCCGATGGCCGCCAACACGGAATCCCAGTCCTTGAAGCCGTATTTCCGCATTACCAGATTCTGGAATTCCGGCTTCATGATATCGGACATATTGATGCTCTTGGCCTTGCAGTACTGGGTCAGCATCTCCTTGCCCTTTAAAATATTATCCTCTTTAAACTGGTTTTTAAACCACTGATTAATCTTATTCTTCGCCTGCGTACTCTTGACCACATTGAGCCAGTCGCGGCTGGGTCCGCGGGAATTCTGAGACGTAATAATCTCAATGCGGTCGCCGTTCTGAATCTTGTAATCGATGGTCACAAGCTTTCCGTTGACCCGGGCGCCAATCATCTTATTACCCACCGCGCTGTGGACACTGTAGGCGAAGTCGATGGGCGTGGAACCGCTGGGCAATGTCTTCACGTCTCCGGAGGGCGTAAAGCAGTAGACGCTCTCGGAGAACAGATCCAGGTCGCTCTTTAACAGATTCATAAACTCCCGGTTGTCAGACATGTCCCGCTGCCACTCCAGAATCTGGCGCAGCCAGGTCATCTTCTCAGCCTCCTGCTGATCCACCGGTTTCTTGCCGTCGCTGCTCTCCTTGTATTTCCAGTGGGCAGCGATACCGTACTCGGCAGTCTTGTGCATCTCGTAGGTACGAATCTGAATCTCGAAGGGCTGGCCATTGGGGCCAATCAGAGTGGTGTGCAGAGACTGGTACATATTGGCCTTGGGCATAGCGATATAGTCCTTGAAGCGTCCCGGAATGGGCTTGTACATTTCATGGATGATACCCAGGGCCGCATAACAGTCCTTGACCGTCTCCACGATGATCCGGACCGCGAATAAATCGTAAATCTGATCCAGCGTTTTGTGCTGGTTCACCATTTTCTTATAGATACTGAAGAAATGCTTTACACGACCGTCCACATGGGCTTCGATGCCTGCGTTGTCCATGTGCTTCTTTACTTCCGCCACGATACGCTGGACAAAAGCCTCCCGGACGCTCCGCTTCTCGGCGATCTGCTCCTTCAGCTCGTAATAAGCCTCCGGCTCCAGATATTTCAGCGACAAATCATCCAGCTCATTCTTGACCTTCGAAATACCGAGACGCTGGGCGATGGGCGCGTAGATGTCCATAGTCTCCCGGGCCTTTTCCTTCTGCTTCTCGGGCTTCATGTACTGAAGGGTCCGCATATTGTGCAGGCGGTCGGCCAGCTTAATCAGGATGACACGGATATCCTTGGCCATGGCCAGGAACATTTTACGCAGGTTTTCCGCCTGAATCTCGATCTTATCCGCAGAATAGGACAGCTGTCCCAGCTTGGTGACGCCGTCTACCAGAAGGGCCACATCGTCGCCGAACACCGCCGCGATCTCTTCGGTGGTCATGACCGTATCCTCCACCGCGTCATGCAGAAGTCCTGCCACGATGGTCTCCTTGTCAAGCTCCAGATCCGCCAGGATAATGGCCACGCACAAGGGGTGAATGATGTACGGCTCTCCTGATTTCCGAAGCTGTCCCTGATGCGCCTCAGACGCGATCTTATAGGCCTTTTCAATCATCGAGATATCGGTGGACGGATGGTACTTGTGGACGCTGGCGATCAGCTCTTTGTAGAGGACATCCGGACTGGTGAAATCCTGCATTGCCTTCACATTCTCGTCGTCCCGGTTCACTTCCATATCTCTGTTTTTTACACCGATTTTCATCTCTGCCATAATCAACACCTGCCTTTATTTATCCCCGGTAATTTTATTGTAACTCAGATGTGCAATGGGGACATCTGGTCGCCTGAATATCTATCTCAGACATGCAATAGGGACACTTCTTGGTGGTCGGAGCGGGCGCTTCCTCCTCCTGCTTCTTCTGCATCTTGTCCTTAGCGGTATTCATGGCCTTGATGATGCAGAAGATCACCAGCGCGATCAGCAGGAAATTAATTACAGCGGAAAGGAACGCGCCGTAGTTCAATGTCGCCGCATTGTCGCCCACGCCGAAGGACACGGACATGCCGGCGATATCAAAGCCGCCGGTAATCAGGGAGAGCACCGGCATGAAAATATCATTTACCAGAGAATTGACTATCGCGGTGAACGCGCCGCCGATGATAACACCGACTGCCATATCCATGACGTTGCCCCTGGAAATAAACTTCTTAAATTCCTCGAAAAACTTCTTCATCTCACTCGTCCCCCTGTATTATTTATTTTCCATCGTAACGGATGACAGACGCCACATCGTAATCCTTCAGACGCTCCCGGCCCTTCAGGCCTGCCAGCTCCATCAGGAAAATGATCTTCACGACCTTGCCGCCCAGCTCCTCCACCAGCTTCGCAGCCGCCTCGATGGTTCCTCCGGTGGCGATCAGATCGTCCACCAGAACGACTCTCTGGCCCGGCTTGATGGAATCCTTGTGCATCTCGATCTCCGCGGTACCGTACTCCAGATCATAGGAGCGGGAAACGGTCTCGCAGGGAAGCTTGCCCTTCTTCCGCACCAGTACGAAGGGCTTATGCAGATTATAGGCAATCGGAGTACCAAACACGAAGCCTCTGGACTCTGCTCCTACGACCACGTCGAAATCCACGCCGTCCAGCAGGGCCTGCATGGAGTCAATGGCCAGATGAAGGCCGTCCGCATCCTGCAGTACGGATGTGATATCGCGGAAAATAATTCCCTCCTCCGGGAAATCCGGTATGCTTCTGACGTATTCTTCAATCTTCTTCATGTTTCTTCCTCTTCTTTCCTTTTTTTGTTAAATTTTAAAAACAAAAAACTACCGTCCTGTCAGCACGGTATTTACATACTTGCCCATTATAGCATGATTCCCGGTGTTTGACAAGACAGGGGGCCGGATTTACGGGCTTTGTAACGCCAACGGCCCGTCTGCGTTTTTACAGGCCGGGCCGTTTTTTTCGTTTCTTAATGCAGTTTACAGATGGTTCCTGCCACCTTGTCCCTGCGCATGGCGTTGCGGATGGTGGGAATGGCGCCCAGAAGCAGGAAGGCGTATACCAGTACCAGGTTGCCCACATAGCTGGTCGCATCGATGATCTCCTCAGACAGAAGCAGCGGTACCAGACGGTAGCCGTAGAAAACGTCTACCTCCAGCTCTCTGGCAATCATGATGCCCCAGTCGAGGCGGTCGCCCACATAGGTCATGATGATCATAATCACTACGCTGATGATGATACCCTTCTTGGTCAGCTTGCCGCCCAGAAGCTCGTAGCCCTTCAGCGCGCAGACTGCCATGATGACGCCGGACAGGGCTGCCACATAACCCATCTGGCTCAGCAGAATGATGCTGGCTACGCCGAGCAGGGAGCCTACCAGCGCGCCTACGACGCCGCCTACCAGGTTTTCCTTCTTGTTCTTCTCATTTGCAGTGTAAGCCGCCGCGTTCTCGCTGACCTTGTCGTAGCACTCGTCGCAGAGGCAGATGGAATTGCCTGCCACGTAAGCTGCTCCGGTCTCCTTGGCCTCGCCGCAGAGCTCACAGCCATTGGTAAATCCTTCCAGCTTCAGCATGTCCAGGAAGGCCGGAAGGGAGTCCTGCAGAACGCCCTTAAGCTTCTCCATATTTTTACACTGCTTCAGGGTCATCCGGACAGTATGCTTTTCCTGTACGATGCCCATGACGCCCTTATGCTCCTTGCGGAACTGTTTATCCTGTTCAAGCTTCACGCCATTCTCAGACACACCGACCGATACGCAGACCATACCGTACTCGATACCCCGGCCATTGTCCAGGCCGCTGATGCGAAGCGTAAAGCCATCCTTCTCTCCATAAACCACACAATACTCTTCGTTGAAACGCAGGCCCAGAAACTGAGCGATTTCCGCGTAACGCGCTTTTATCTTCTTGTTTACTGACATAACGTTTTCCTCCTCGTTGTCTTTTTATTTTGGAAGTTAAGGGTTATTATAGGACACCGATTTTCTATATACAACCCTTTTCACAATTTTTCTCTGTTTTTTGCACAATTTCAATAATTTAATCTGTTAATTTTCTACTTTTTTCCATTAAATGTGCTTTCGCACCAGATCCATCGTTTTTTATCTCCAGCTTTCAATGACCGCCTGTACGGTTCTCCTCCCCTGAAATTCATTGATTTCCGGGTAATAGAGCAAGCAGACGGTGTCTTTGCTTTCTATGTAATGCAGGTCAGCTTCCACGTCGCCGAAGCTGATGCCCTCCAGGCGGCTTCCTTTGTCGTCCTCCAGGACAGTCTTCAAGACGTTGCGGTTTTTACCGATGACGCGGGCGCTTTTCACCCGGACGTTCGCTGCCGCGAACAGGGGCTTATCATTTTCCTTGCCAAATGGCTCCAGAAGCTCAAGCTCCTTTATAATCTGTTCGCCTGCATACTGAATGGGCAGGACGGCGTCGTAGGACAGCTTCGGAATCAGATCTGCGTCGGTCAGGCGACAGTTTTCGTTCAGGCGCTTCCGCAGGAGTTCCACATTTTCCGTGGGGATGGACAGGCCTGCCGCCATGGGGTGGCCGCCGAATTTGGTAAATAATTCCGCCACCTTTGTCATTTCCTCGAACATGTGGTAGCCGGGAATGGAACGCCCCGATCCCTTCACGCCCTCCTCACCGTCGGTCAGCACGAAGCAGGGGCGGAAATAGCGCTCCCGGATGCGGCCTGCGATGATACCGGCCAGGCTTTCGTGGCAGTCGGGCAGGTAGACCACCAGAACCTTATCCTGACCCAAATCGGTCTCTTCGATAAGGCGGATAGCCTCGGTGGTTCCCTTCGCCGTCAGATCCTTCCGGCTGTCATTCAGGGCTTTCAGATCCCCGGCCAGCTTTTCCGCCTCGGTCTTAGAGGACGCGCCCAGCAGCTCCAGTGCCCTCTTTGCAGTGTCCAGGCGGCCACTGGCGTTGATGCAGGGGCCGATAACGAAGCCGATGTGGTAGGCGGTGAGCTTCTTACCCTCCAGGCCGTTGACAGCTAGCAGAGCCCGGTAACCCGGGTTGGTAGTATCTGCTAACTGTTTTAATCCGTATTTTACCAGAATCCGGTTTTCACCGGTCAGATCCATAATGTCGCCGATGGTGGCCACGGCTGCAAACTGAGCCAAATCGAGGAATTCTTCCCGGGGGACGCCTGCCTCCTGATAGAGTACCTCCACCAGCCGCCAGGCCACGGCTGCGCCGCAGAGCTTTTTGTAGGGATAGGGGCAGTCAGCCTGCTTTGGGTTCACAATCACATCCGCCGGGGGCAGGATCGTGGTGCGGGTGCTGTCCTCTGCTTCCCGGTAGGGTATCTCATGATGGTCGGTGACAATGACGGTCATGCCCAGTTCTTTTGCATAGGCGATTTCTTTGGCTGCGGCGATGCCATTGTCGCAGGTAACGATGGTGTCGATACCTGCCTCCTTCGCCTGCTCAATCAGGTGCTCATTGATACCGTAGCCGTCCTTCAGACGGTCGGGAATCACCGTGTCCACCTGCGCGCCCACCCGGCGCAGGCCAGTCACCAGGATGTGGGTGGCGTTCACGCCGTCAATGTCGTAGTCGCCGATGATGCGGATGGACGCGCCCGCCCGGATTTTCTCAAGCAGCAGCGCCACGGCCTCCGTCATGCCCTTCATAAGGCGGGCGTCCGCCAGATCGTCCAGGGTGCCGTAGAGATAGGCCCGGACCTCTGCCTCGCTCTCCCCGGCCCGGCTGCGGATCAGGCGCATGGCCATGGGGCTCATGTGAAACTGCGCGGCCAGCTCCTGGTTGCCTTCGATTCTGGGGGCTTCTATCCACTGTTCCTTCATATATGTACAATCTCCTGTAAATCATATTTCGTATGTATCATCGTCTTCGCTTCCATTCTCATCCGACAACTGTTCTTCCAGCAATTTTTGCAAAGCTTCCTTACTCGGCAGTACTGTCTCATACTTGCTTGCAAAAATCTGCGTATTATCCTCCGGCAGAGTCATTTCTACAACAGCATTGTTCTTGTCACTGCACAATATGATTCCTATCGTTGGATTCTCATCCGGCAGCTTCACCTTCCTGTCATAGTAATGAACATACATCTGCATCTGTCCAATATCCTGATGCTTCAATTCGCCGATTTTCAAATCAAATAGAACAAAACAACGCAACAGACGATTATAGAAAACCAAATCTACCATGAAATGCTCTTCGTCGAACGTAAACCGTACCTGCCTTCCGATGAAGGCAAAGCCGGTGCCAAGCTCCAGCAGGAACTGCTGCAAATGGTCGATGATACGGCTCTCCAACTCGCTCTCGGAATATTCCGGCATTTCCTTCAGGCCAAGGAACTCCAATACATACGGGTCTTTGACCGCATCTTCCGCTGCCTCAACCTTCTGTCCTTCCAGCGCCAGACGGTAAACCTTATCCTTATTTGTACTAAGGGCAAGGCGCTCATAGAGTGAACTACCATATTGCCGTTTCAACTCAGCAAGGCTCCAGTCATTTTTTACGGATTCAATTTCATAAAAATGGCGTTCATCTATGTTTCCTATCCGCATGAGCTTGAGATAATGAGACCAGCTCAAATAAAACTTTCTGCCGGTGCTGACCGCAGGAAGGTTCTTGAATTGGTCAGACAGTGTCTGACTGATTTGATCCTGCGAATAAACCGTGTAAAACTGCCGCATTTGCTTCAAATTTGTCGTTGAAAATCCCTTCCCGAATTTCCCGTTAAGATATTTGGACAGTTCCTGCAAAATCTGCTTTCCATAGGCGGCTCTGTTCTGACCGTTCTGTTCTTCTTCCACAATCATTCTGCCAATTTCATAATAGGCATAGACCATAGCGAGATTTACGGCTGTTTTTGCGTTTTTTCTAGCCTGCGCCAGAACCTCAGAAACATTTTCCAGAAAACTTTGGTTAATCGAGGTAATTTCGTTTTTGCTCATATTCTGCCTTCCTTACAGCACTTATTTATCCGTCCCATTGCCTGGACTATCAGGTATAATTTTCAGAATATCATCCACCGTGCAGTTCATACCAACGCTTGCAACTATAAAAACTCATTATAAAATTATAGCACGCTCGTTTTGTTAAGTAAACCAATCCTAGTGACTTCTCACAAGTTCCATTCTTCTGCAAGCAGGGTTTTCGTGACACGAAAGAAATTGTTAGAAAAAGGGGATGTGAAAAAACTCGATTAAGTTTTTCACATCCCCTTTTTTCCTCAATATAAAATTCCCACAAAAGTTTAGTTTTTCTTACCCAGCTTCGTCTTCATCACATACCACAGCGCACCCGTAATGCATACCGAAGAATAAGCGCCGCACACGATACCCACCATCAGCGGCAGGGCGAATTCACGGATAGACGCTACGCCCAGGATATACAGAACCGCAACGGTGATAAAGGTGGTCACGGACGTATTCACGCTTCGGGACAGGGTCTGGGTAATACTGCGGTTTACCAGCTCCTGAAGGTCGGCCTTTCTTCCGGCGGTCGCCAGGTTCTCACGGATACGGTCGAAGATGACAATGGTCGCGTTGATGGAGTAACCGACGATGGTCAGCATGCAGGCAATGAAGTTGCTGCCTACGGACAGCCGCGCCACGGCGTAGAAGGCCAGTACCACCAGCACATCGTGTAAGAGAGCCGCTACGGCGCTGGTCGCGAACCGGATATCCTTGAACCGGAACCAGATATACAGCAGCATAAACAGGGCTGCCAGCAGTACAGCGGTGATGGCGTCGGAACGCATCTCGCTGCTGATAGCCGCGCCGATGTTCTCGATAGCAATCTGATTCTCATCTACACCAAACTTCTCCACCAGCTCCTGGCACAGGGCCTCTCGGGTCTCCAGATCCAGGGCTCTGGTCTTCACAATAACATCGTTGCTGCCGTCTACCTTCTGGGCCTGAATCTCATTGCTTCCGATAACCTCGCTTACCACCGGCTTCACAGTCTCGTCGATCTCCTGAATGGACAGGGCCTCGTTCATCGGAATGGTAATGCTGGTACCGCCCTGGAACTCCAGGCTGTAATTCAGCACGCCCTTACCCTTGGATCCGTTCACGCCCATAACTGCCAGTCCGCCCAGAATCAGCACTGCGGAAATCACAAAGCAGATATTTTTCTTGCTGAGGAAGTTTATGGTCTTACGCTCCTTCTGGATACCGTAAAGCTTCGCGTCCTGAAGACCCAGCGCGTAAAACGCATTCATAACCAGTCTGGTTATCACCAGGGCCGTAAACATGGAAACCACGATACTTAAAGCCAGCGTATGGGCAAAGCCCTTGACCGATCCGGAGCCCTTCAGGCTCAGGATAATCGCCGCAATCAGCGTGGTGATGTTGCCGTCCAGAATAGCGGACAGCGCCTTCTGGAAGCCTGTCTTAATGGCGCCCTTTACCGACTTGCCTGCGCCGATTTCCTCCCGGATACGGGCGAAGATAATGACATTGGCATCCACGGCCATACCGATACCCAGAATGATACCTGCGATACCCGGCAGGGTCAGGGTAATCTCAAATGCGTTCAACAGACCTAAGGTAATGCCAACATAGGAAGTCAGCGCAATACCTGCTGCCACGCCCGGCAGACGGTACATGATAATCATAAAGATAACAACCAGCGCAAAACCGATGATTCCGGCCAGCAGACTGGTACGGATGGCGTCAGCGCCCAACTGCGCGCCTACGACCTTGGACTGGATCTCCTCCAGCTCCACCTTCAGGGAACCGATACGGATAGTGGAAGCCAGCTGCTCGGCTGACTCATAGGACTCCATATTGGTAATGGCTGCATTACCGTTGGTAATGGCGGTCTGTACAGTCGGCGCGCTGATGGTCTCGCCGTCGTATACGATGGCGATGCGGGAGCCGATGTTGGCCGCGGTAGCCTCCGCGAACTTCTCCGCGCCCTCGTCGGTCAGAGTCAGCGCCACTTCATAATCGGTGTTGTTCAGGTTGTCCTTGTAAGCCTTTGCTTCAGCGGTCTTGATATCTGTACCGGACAGCAGCTCATTGCCGGACATATCCTGGAAGGAAAGAGAACCAGGTTTTCCAAGTTCTTCCAGAATGGCGTTGGCGTCAGTCACGCCCGGAATCTCGATGTTGATCCGGTCATCGCCCTGGGGGTAAACCTGCGCCTCGGTGCTGTAGCCTTCCACACGCTTCTGCAGCTTGTAGATGGTGTCGTTCATCTCCTCGGCGCTTGGCGTCTCGCCCTTGGCCTGATAGGTAATGCTCACGCCGCCGGCCAGATCGAGACCCAACGGAATATTCTTTGCCGCTCCTGTCTTGTTCTCGCCCACTCCCACAGCAGCCAGTGCGAGCAATCCCGCTGTCACAGCCACCGTCAGAACCAGACTGATAATTCCTGTACTCTTTTTCATGACTTTTATTCTCCTTGCTCAGCCGTAGCTGCCTTGATCATAATCGCGCATTCCACACGCTTTCTCTGAAGCTCGCAGCCGATGTCATAGGCATCGTTGATGCTTCCGTGGAAATTGTAGGAGTTGGCTGCGCAGCCGCCGCTGCAGTAGAACTTGGCAAAGCACTTCTGGCATTTTTCCTTGGCATAGACATTGCAGCACTTGAACTCGTCGCGCAGCTCCTCATTCTTTACGCCGTCCCATACATTTCCCATGAGGAACTTCTCATTTCCCACGAACTGATGGCAGGGATACAGGTCGCCCCAGGGAGTTACAGCCAGGTACTCGGTTCCCGAACCACAGCCGGACAGGCGCTTGTATACACAGGGGCCTCCGGTCAGGTCGATCATGAAATGGAAGAAGTTGAAATCATTTTCCCTGCCATGACGCTTTACCATCTCTGCCGCCAGCTTGTCATACTGCTCGCAGATAAACGGAATATCCTCCTCACGGATGGCGTAATCCTCCTCCGGCGCTGCCACAACCGGCTCCACGGACACCTGCTTGAAGCCTAAGTCCGCCATATGCAGCACGTCCTCGCAGAAGTCCAGGTTATTGCGGGTGAAGGTTCCACGCACGTAGTAATTGGTCTGGTTCCGGCTGTCTGCCAGCTTCCGGAACTTCGGCACAATGATATCGTAGCTGCCGTGGCCGTTGCGGAACGGGCGCATCCTGTCATTGACCTCTTTGCGTCCGTCGATGCTTAAGACCACATTGCTCATCTCTTTGTTGACAAACTCCTGAACCTCGTCGTTCAGAAGAATACCGTTGGTGGTCAGGGTGAAACGGAACTTCTTATCGTGAAGCTTCTCCTGCTCACGTCCATAGGCCACCAGGTCCTTGACCACCTGCCAGTTCATCAGGGGTTCCCCCCCGAAGAAGTCCACCTCCAGGTTCACCCGGGAGCCGGAGTTCTGGATGAGGAAGTCCAGGGCCTGCTTGCCCACCTCGAAGGGCATCAGGGCCCGGTCCCCGTGGTACCGGCCCTGGGCGGCAAAGCAGTACTGGCAGTTGAGGTTGCAGGTGTGGGCCACGTGGAGGCACAGGGCCTTCAGGACGGGCTTGGTGTGCTGGAAGGCCTCCTGCTCCACGTCCTTCCACAGGTCTTGGGAGAAGAGCTTGCCGGCGGCTTTCAGGGCGTCGATGTCCTCCAGGCAGGCCAAGACCTCCCCCTGGTCCACGTCTGCCCGGTGGCCGTACTTGGCCAGGATCTGGGCGACGATGGCCGCCCGGGGGGTGGTCTCGTACCGAGCGATGATGTCATAGGCCACCTCGTCCACCAGGTGGACCGAGCCGCTGTACACGTCCAGGACGATGTTGTAGCCGTTGAGTTTGTATTGATGGATCATAAGCGTCTGGTCGTTCCCTTCCGCCCCACGAAAAAAGTGCCGCTTGATCGGGCCCGATCAGGC
>ERZ773104.3359-NODE-3359-length-15561-cov-4.598800_pt1 | contig 15561 bp, 10 predicted proteins | sample MGYA00511920_ERZ773104 | MGnify/ENA primary metagenome ERZ773104 (study PRJEB29015, sample SAMEA2737857) | human gut metagenome | biome: human gut; feature: human-associated habitat; material: faeces | place: China | collected 2012 ...
AAGGCTCCTCCCACCACCTAAAGGTAGTGGGTTTCCGCCTATGGCAAACGAAAGGATTTTATTTATGAAACAGAATAAAAACCGCAGGCTTTGGCTGGCAGGAACCGTGTGTGCTGCTCTGGCAGCCATTGCCTGCCTCATCGTAGAATATGGATATGAAAAAATCATCCTGCCGAGAGGCTATCAGTGGATGTATCCTTGGATGCAGACGGCAGTATTGACCGGGGCAGTGGTTTTTACGGTGCTTGCGGTGCTCTGTCAGCTTCCGGCGTCGGGCAAAAAGAAAATAACGGCGATAGGGTGCGTTATCGTTGCAGGCATCGGAGTCGTTGTCTGCAGCGGACTGTCTGAGGCCGGACAGCTTCAGGTGCTGCGCTCCCCTGCCGGAAATTATCAGGTGATCCTGGAAAAAGACGAAGAAACCGGACAGTTGATGTTAAACCGCCCATATAAAGGGCTTTTCCGGTATCAAAAAGAGCTTCTGCCTTTTACAGCAGACAGCAAGGTAAACAGCCGCTGGCTGCAAGAGGATGCCTGTGCACTGTACGGAACCGATACGGACGGCAACCCGGCGGCGTATCTTGCGACCTATGGTAGCCGCAGCATGGACGATATCGCCTATGTGGATCCCCTCAGCACGATGCACGGTATTTGGGAAGGAACGGACGCAGATGGACAGACATGGACCCTCAGCGTCGGCGGTCAGGATGCGGTGAAGGACGCCTGGGTCAGACTTTCCGGGAAAACGGTGACCTCCTGGTACGGAGAGCCGGAATGCGAACGCTATGGTACGATCGGAATGATTCTGAAAGACGGAACGCAGGCGGATTACTTTGTCGTGCTGAATAAAGACTGCGTCTGGGGAGACAGTGAATTGATCGGCAGCGGAAGCATGACGATTTGTAAGGCTGATTTGGAGGAAGAACCGATTATTCTTTCCAGACAGGGAGATGTAGACGGCGACAGAGACTGGTCTGATGTCGGAGGAACAGAGGATCTTGAACAGGCGACTTGGGCAGAAAATCCGGACAGCTCCTTTGATGCGGCATTTGGTGTGGATGCAGAGGATACGGATGCCGGCACAGGCAGCCAGAGTAACGACGAAGAGAGCTGGGACGAAGGTGCGGATGCCGGTTGGCTGCACAGCGAGAGCGAGGCAGAGGCTTCCGTAGAGGGCACGAAGATCCGATATCAGATGATCGTCGAGGATGCGGCGCTGGGCAGTCGGTTTTATGGTCTGATTAAAAGCACGGACGGCGGGGCGCATTGGCAGGTAGTCAGCAGCGATCCCTTCGGCGGACAGATGGGCGGCAGCGTAGAATTTACATTTCTCGATGAAATGTTTGGCTTTGCGACGCTTTCCCACAACGGTGGGGATGCCGCGGTGTTATATGTGACGGAAGACGGCGGAAAGCATTACGAACAGGTAGAATTTGCCCACAAAACCTATACGGACAGCATTGGAAATATCGTCGCACCCTATGATTATCCCAAGATGCCTTATGAAAAAGACGGCGTGATCTATGTGCTGTGCGGACAGGGCGCGGACGGAGATTATGACGGCGGCGACAGCCTACATCTGGCGCGGTACCGCTCAGAGGATTACGGACACAGCTTCGTCTTCGATACGCTGGTGGATGGAACGTCGGAGGGGTGATTCCAGAAATTTCGGAACAGGGGCTTGACAGCCGGAAAGAAACTGTGCTACAATCCGAACCAATGAAGCAAACGACAGAAAAATCCTCTGTTGTTATAACAAAAAAGACTGAGATGGGAAAGAGTAAGACTGAGACGGAACCTACAGAAAGCAGCCGGCTGATGAGAGGCGCAGGGAATGACAGTCCGAATACATCCCGGAGTTCTGCACCAAAACGGTTGTCACGGAGTAGGCTGCAGCGGCGCATGCAGCCGTTATCAGGCAGGGGTATCGCTTTGAATCTGTATCAGAAGCATATTCGGAGCCGTACTTCATGAGGCAGGCAGTGTGAGCTGTCTGTGAAAAAAGGTGGTAACACGAAGCGTTGGCCCTCGTCCTTTTACAGGATGAGGGCCTTTTTATTATCCTATAGGAAACTTTGATAAAGCAGGAGGAACACGAAAATGACAGTATTTGACGAACTCAAAGCCAGAGGACTTCTGGCGCAGCTGACAGACGAAGAAGAAATCAAGGAGTTAATCAACAACGGTAAGGCGACCTTTTATATCGGCTTTGACCCTACTGCAGACAGCCTGCATGTCGGTCATTTCATGGCGCTGTGCCTGATGAAGCGGATGCAGATGGCAGGCAACAAGCCGATCGCCTTAATCGGCGGCGGTACCGGCATGGTCGGTGATCCGTCCGGCAGAAGTGATCTGCGCCAGATGCTGACCCCGGAAACGATCCAGCACAACTGTGATTGCTTCAAGCAGCAGATGAGCCGTTTTATCGATTTTTCCGATGGAAAAGCACTGATGGTCAATAATGCGGATTGGCTTCTGAAGCTGAATTATGTAGAGCTGCTCAGAGAGGTCGGCGCATGCTTTTCCGTTAACAACATGCTGCGTGCAGAGTGCTATAAACAGCGTATGGCAAAGGGACTGAGCTTCCTGGAATTCAACTACATGATCATGCAGAGCTACGACTTCTACATGCTGTACCAGAAATATGGCTGTAACATGCAGTTCGGCGGCGACGACCAGTGGTCGAATATGCTGGGCGGCACGGAGCTGATCCGCAGAAAGCTCGGAAAAGACGCATATGCGATGACCATTACCCTGCTGTTAAACTCCGAGGGCAAGAAGATGGGCAAGACCCAGAAGGGTGCAGTATGGCTGGATCCCAATAAAACCTCCCCGTTCGAGTTCTACCAGTACTGGAGAAACGTTTCCGATGCAGATGTTATGAAGTGCTTAAAGATGCTGACCTTCCTGCCGATCGAGCAGATCCTGGAGATGGAGCATTGGGAAGGCAGCCGGTTAAACACTGCAAAGGAAATCCTGGCTCACGAGCTGACCGAGCTGGTACACGGTAAGGAAGAGGCTGACAAGGCAGAAGCCGGTGCAAAGGCACTGTTTGCAGGCGGCGCAGATGCAGAGATCCCGACCACAACACTGACGGAGGCAGATTTACAGGACGGCAGCATCGATATTTTAGGACTGCTGGTAAAATCCGGTCTGTCCGCATCCCGTTCCGAAGCACGCCGCAGTGTAGAACAGGGCGGCGTATCTGTAAACGGCGAAAAGGTAACAGACGTAAAGGCCCAGTACGCGGGAGAAGATCTGCAGGGTGAAGGCATCACCTTAAAGCGCGGCAAAAAGAGCTTTAAGAAGATCGTAATGGCGTAAAACCGGCTGTTTTGGCGTTCCGATAATGAAAAAAGGAGTAACGGTTCAGAGCCAACCTCCAAAATGCTACGCATTTCGTCGGTGTGGCGTATCCGCCAAATAAAATTTCAAAAACAGTTATAAAAATGCAAGCATTTTACACCTGTTTTTTGAAGTTTTACTTGGCTCTGAACAGTTACAAAAAGGAAATGAATGAAATCCCCTTCCGGTGCATATCATGTAACAGCACAGACGGAAGGGGATTTTTTATATGGAAAATCTGCAGTCGGATCATTTGGATACACAAAATCTATACCGCGATATGCAAAAGCGGACAGGCGGGGAGATTTACATAGGAGTGGTAGGGCCGGTGCGTACCGGGAAATCGACTTTTATTAAACGCTTTATGGATGTTGCAGTGCTTCCTTATATGGAAGATGCAGCGCAGAAAACGCGGGCACAGGATGAGCTGCCCCAGAGCGCAGGCGGACGGACGATCACGACGACGGAGCCGAAATTTATCCCGCAGGAGGCGGTAGAGTTAAAGCTTGCGGGAGAGGTTACGATCCGCGTTCGTCTGGTGGACTGCGTAGGCTTTATGGTCGAGGGCGCTGCAGGACATCTGGAGGACGGTGCAGAGCGGCTGGTTAAAACGCCGTGGTACGATCACGAGATTCCCTTTACGCAGGCTGCAGAGCTGGGCACAAGAAAAGTTATCACTGACCATTCGACGATCGGCGTCGTTGTGACGACGGACGGAAGCTTTTCTGATCTGCCGCAGGAAACCTATCTGGATGCGGAAAATCAGGCGATTTCGGAATTAAAAAAGCTGCATAAGCCGTTTCTGGTGCTCGTCAATTCCTCGCATCCGTCAAGCCGTACCGCACGGGAGGCAGCAGAGCGGATTGAAAAACAGCATAGCGTCGCTGCGATGCCGGTCAACTGTGCGCAGCTTTCGGAAGAGGATATCCGGCAGATCATGGAGCAGATTCTCTATGAATTTCCGGTCAGCCGTGTGGAATTTTACATGCCGAAATGGGTCGAAATGCTTCCGTTTTCCCATCCGTTAAAGACCGGGCTGATCGAAAAAATTCGGGAGCTGACCGGGAAAATTCGCACGATCCGCGACGTGGCGGAGCATCCGATCGTCCTTTCCTCGGAGTATGTCCGCAGATGTATGACGGAACGGATTGATCTCGCGGACGGCTGCGTGCGGGTGCTTTTAGACATCGAAGAACGCTATTATTACGAAATGCTCAGTGAATATGCGGGGGAAAAAATTGAGAATGCGCAGGAGCTTCTGCACACACTGCGCGTGCTTTCCGGCAGAAAACAGGAATACGACCGCGTTGCGTCTGCGATGGAGGCGGTGCATACAAAGGGATATGGAGTGGTGCTGCCGTGCCGGGAGGAAATCCATCTGGAGCAGCCGGAGGTCATCCGGCATGGAAACAAGTTCGGAGTGAAAATCCGTGCAGAAAGTCCGTCTTTACACTTTATCCGCGCAACGGTTGTGACGGAAATCGCCCCGATCGTCGGGACAGAGCAGCAGGCGAAAGACCTGATCGGTTATATTGATGAGACGGGAAAACAGGACGGCATCTGGGAAACGAATATTTTCGGAAAAACTGTGGAGCAGCTGGTCAACGATGGGATTCGTACAAAGATTTCTATGATCGGGGAAGAAAGCCAGGAAAAGCTGCAGGATACGATGCAAAAGATCGTCAACGATTCGACGGGCGGAATGGTGTGTATCATCATCTAAGGGTGCTGGCGTCTGTACGGTCGCTGCAATATAAACAGCCGGACGTTTTTTAGTAACGCCCGGCTGTTTGCGTCAGCCGCTCAGTCGTCGTTTACTGCTTCGCGGTAGGGATTATAGCGGGAGGTGCCGACAAACTGCGTGCTGATTTCTTTGCCATTCTGATAGGTCGTAAAGTAAGTGTCGGCGCTCAGCGCACCGGTCTGTTTTGCCCACAGCTTAAAGCTGCGTCCGGCAAGCTCCTGGTTCCAGACAAGGACGTTGACGGTCAGGTGCTTGTTGGAGGTGTCGGTATACAGGACAACCGGTGTCGTGTAGTCATTGCGGAATTTGAGATCCTTAGAGCCTGCAGCGATTGCGGCGTCAAGACCCTTGGGAAGATAGCTTACCGGCATGCTGTGCGGATTGCGCTGTACGACGGTAAGGCCGGCATTTTTTACCGCATTGTAAACGGTAGAGGAGATCTGGCAGACACCGCCGCCAAGACCGGTTGTATGGGCACCGTTTACATAGACACCGGCTTCTTTGTAGCCGTTTGCACGGGTTCTGGGCAGAATCGTGTCGCTGACAGAAACTGTCTGACCGGGCATGACAATCAGATTATTTAACCGGGACGCACCAACAACGATGTTATTGCTGCGGTTTGCCCCGCTCGTTTGAAAGCTGGTCGTGCAGGTGCCCGTCAGAACAAAATCGGGGCTGGTGGAAACCGTTCCATTGTCCAGTACCTTTGTCATCAGGGAATCATTTAATTCCAGCGTGATATCGGTGCACTGTCCGGTCAGAATCAGGTTATGGAGCATCTGGGCGAGCCAGTCGGGCATCGAGGAGACTGCTTCCATGTGCTGAGTGCCGCTTATGCGGATATAGCTTCCGGCGCCGTTATCGAATACCGGAACCGCCGCTGTCGTCGTCATGGAGGCGATAGACGCGTTGATTGCGGAAAAGAAGGACTGGAAAACCGCCGTGTTTAAAAAGGTGCAGTCGATCGCACCGTTATTGTTGGTCAGGCGGACTGGCATATCCTTAAATGCATCCATTCCGGTCACCCAGGTGTTTCCGTTCCAGGTGACGGTCACCTTTTTCGTCATCCATTCCGGATTTAAGTAGGTGGAATCTCCGAACACTGTTTGGATGGAGGCGGCAGGAAGCGGGGAAGCGTTCCATCCGGCATCTGCCTGCAGCGGAACGATAAAAAGAATCAGACATGCCAGGATCCCCGCCAGGCGGGTTTTGAAATTTTTCATGATACACTCCGTTCTGCGGATCGCTTAAAAAAAGCGTCTGCGGACAAAAAACTGTTGTCAGGAATTGAAAATAGGCTGACAGAGAAAGCCCTATCAGCCTATTTATTGTACTACAGATTCGAAAAAAAACCAACTCAGTCTTTTAAGAAAATCTCAATGACCGGAACGAGGGTATGGGGCTTTACGTTGGGAACATAGAAGACCAGATCCTTTGTAGCCTCCGGGTCGTCTGTTAAGAAGAAGCAGTCCGTGCCGTCGGTGAAGCGGACTTCGCTGCCGTCATGCAAAAACTGTGCGTATTCCACCTTGCCGCCAAGACCGGGAACGCGCAGATAGCCGAACGGATAAGCGAACAGATGCAGATAGAGACGTTTGCCGTCTTCACTCTGGGTCAGGCGGCAATCTCTGGGTTCTTTGAATTCTGGTTCTGCCATCGTGCAGCCATAAATCGAGCGGCTGTTGTATTTCATCCAGTCAGCGAATACCTTCAGGGCTTCTTCCGCGCGGTAATCCAGATAGCCTCTGGAGGTGGGGCCGACGTTCATCAGCAGGTTGCCGCCGCGGGAAACGGTGTTGACGAGCAGGCGAATGAGCATTTCGGGAGATTTCCAGGTCTGTTCGTCTCTGAAATATCCCCAGGAGCCGGAAAAGGTGTGGCAGGCTTCCCAGGTAACGAGCTCGCCGGTTTTTTTGTCGCGTACCCACTGGTCGGGCTCGTACTGTTCAGGTGTCCAGAGATCCTGATCAATTTCTGTGCGGTTGTCGATGATGATATGGGGCTGCAGGGCGCGTGCAGTTGCGATCAGCTTTTCTGCCTCCCAGTCGTCCTTACCTTTGCCTTTCTGCCATGCTTTATCGCCAGTTCCGTTGTTCTGGGAATAAGAGAAGTCAAACCAAAGGATGTCAATCTTACCGTAGTTGGTTAAAAGCTCGTTCACCTGATCCCGCATGTACTGCGCATATTTTTTTATGTCGCGGCCTTTGCTCTGCTCGTAAGCGTCCGGATCATCTCTGCGGGGATGTAAGGGATCAATCGGGAATTCCGGATGGTGCCAGTCGATCAGAGAGTAATAAAAACCGATATGGAGCCCTTCTGCACGGAACGCGTCCACATATTCGCGGATCAGGTCTTTGCCGCAGAGGGTGTTGGTGGATTTGTAATCGGTATATTTGCTGTCAAAAAGGCAGAAGCCCTCGTGATGTTTTGTTGTCATGACAACATATTTCATGCCTGCGGCTTTTGCCTGTCTTGCCCATTCCTTCGGGTCGTACAGATCCGGGTTAAAATGCTTAAAATAGAGATCGTAGTGATCTTCCGGGATTTCTTCGTAATTTTTGACCCATTCGTGGCGCGCGGGCATAGCGTATAAGCCGAAATGAATGAACATGCCGAAGCGATCATGGGTAAACCATGCGGTATCGCCGGGGGTAGGAAGTGTTTTGTAGCTGCTCATGGCAGAATCCTCCGTTTCAAAAAGTGTTGTAAAGTACGAATCCTTATGGCATTATTGTAAGAAATACCGGGCAACAGGAACATGGCAAAAGGATGTAAAAATATGGAATATTCACGCAGCTCGGATAGAAGATAAAAAGATAGAAAAGGACTGAAAAACTTGCAGATCACACAGAATCAAAATGCGATCCGGATATGGAAAAATCTGGAGCTGAATATTATATATGCAGGACATGCCATTGTCGGGCAGGACTGGAAGGAACCGAAGGTATGTTCTCCGTTTTCCCGCATTTATTACATCGTTGACGGAGAGGGCATCCTGACCGTAAACGGTCAGAGAATTGTCCTGAAAAAAGGGAGCGTCTGGCTGGTTCCGGCAGGCATGACCTTTGGATATTTCTGTGAGTCCTCAATGGAACAGCTTTTTTTTCATCTGAATGTACTTTGCAGCGATGGAACAGATTTATTGTATGGGGTCCGGCAGCTGTATGAGCGAAAAGAACAGACAGGGGAAATTGCGAGGGTCAAGGGACTGTATCAGAGTGAAACCATGACGGATGCGATCCGGCTGCAGGGAATGCTCTGGGAAACCCTTGCGGGATTTTTGGAGCAGGCAAAGTTGGATGGGGAGGAGTTAAAAGAACACTCCCCCTTAATCGGGCAGATGTTTGAGCTCGCGCAGAATCCGGTCAGTGCGGCGACACATGTGCGGACGCTGGCACAACAGCTCCATGTTTCGGAAAGCACACTCACACGCCGGTTCCGTGCAGAAACCGGGATTTCTCCGGGCGAATATCTGGAACGGCTTGTCGCAGGACAGGCCTGCAGAATGCTTCTGTCCGAGGATTACAGCATCGCAGAGATCGCGGAGATTCTGCATTTTTCCGATCAGTTTTATTTCTGTAAATTTTTCAAACGTCATATGAATCTGACGCCCAGCACTTATCGGAGGCAGATGCGGAAAGGATAAAAATACCGGGCTTCCAATGCGTTCAAAACATTGGAAGCCCGGTATTTTATTATCGTAGGTTCTGTTCTTTTTTTAGGTTTTTCTGCGCTGTAGAGAGCATCAGTTTGATACGGTTCAACTGGTTTACTTCACTGGCACCGGGGTCATAGTCGATGGCAACGACGTTGGACTGCGGGTAGCGGCGGCGAAGCTCTTTGATGACACCCTTGCCGACAACGTGGTTGGGCAGACAGCCAAAGGGCTGGGTGCAAACGATATTATTGACACCCTCGTGGATCAGCTCGACCATTTCGCCGGTTAAAAACCATCCTTCACCGGTCTGGTTGCCGATGGATACGATGGGCTCCGCGTAGGACACCAGATCATAAATAGAAGATGGCGGCGTGAAGTTTTTACTCTTTTTGAGCGCATCGGTTGCCGCACCGCGAATTTTTTCGACTGCCCAGATCCCCATCTTAGCGATTTTGGCGGTCGATTTTTTCGTGCCGAGATGCTCCGCCTTGTAAATCTGGTTGTAGAAGCAGTACAGCATGAAGTCCAGCAGATCAGGTACAACGGCTTCAGCGCCTTCCGATTCCAGCAGTTCTACCAGATGGTTGTTTGCTGCCGGGGCAAATTTAACCAGGATCTCGCCGACAATGCCGACACGGGGCTTTTTCTCGTCTGTGATCGGGATACGGTCAAAGTCTTCCACTATTTCACGGCACATTTTGCGGAAGGTGAAGTAGTTCGGAAGCTTTTTCGTGGACAGGAAATTCTGGCACTTTTTTATCCACTTCTGATGAACCGCGTTGACGGAGCCGGGCTCTTTTTCGTAGGGGCGCATATGATAAACACAGCGCATGAAAATATCGCCGAAGATTGCACCGAAGGCCGCACGGGTCAGAAGGTTTGCATCCAGTTTAAATCCGGGGTTTGTCTCAATGCCGCCCATGTTGATGGAAACGACCGGAATGTATTCCATACCGGCTTTTTCCAATGCACGGCGGATGAAACCGATGTAGTTGGTTGCACGGCAGCCGCCGCCGGTTTGGGTGATAACAACCGCAACCTTGTGCAGGTCATATTTACCGGAAAGCAGGGCATCCATGATCTGGCCGACAACACACAGGGACGGATAGCAGGCGTCGTTGTTGACGTATTTTAAGCCAATGTCAACGGAATGACGATTATCATTATCTAATACTTCGAAATTATAGCCGCAGGCCCGGAAAGCGGGTTCCAGCAGATCGAAATGGATCGGGGACATCTGCGGACAGAGGATCGTGTAGTCTTTGCGCATTTCTTCTGTAAAGATGACGCGGTTTAAGTTGGTCGGCATGATCTTGCGTTCCTGATGCTTCTTTTCGCGGACACGGATTGCAGAAAGCAGGGAGCGGACACGGATTCTTGCCGCACCGAGGTTGTTGACTTCGTCGATCTTTAAACAGGTATAAATCTTGCCGGAGCCGGAGAGAATGTCGTTGACCTGATCGGTGGTGACAGCGTCCAGACCGCAGCCAAAGGAGTTTAACTGGATCAGATCCAGATCGTCCCTTGTCCGGACATAGGCTGCCGCCGCATACAGGCGGGAGTGGTACATCCACTGGTCGGAAACGATCAGCGGACGGTCCGGGTGACCGAGGTGAGAAACGGAATCCTCCGTCAGGACAGCCAGCCCGTAGGAAGTAATCAGTTCCGGGATACCGTGGTTGATTTCAGGATCGACATGGTAGGGACGGCCTGCCAGCACGATGCCGCGTTTGTGGTTTGCCTCCATCCACGCCAGGACCTCTTCGCCTTTTTTGCGCATATCGTCCCGGGCAGCTGTCATTTCATCCCAGCCTGCGCGGACTGCGGCAGTGACCTCTGCTGCAGGAATGTCAGAAAACTCCTTGATCAGCGCCTCGGTAGCGACTTCAAGGGAAGAAAACGCCAGGAAGGGATTGCTAAATTTCACTTCCCCGCGGCCAATTTCCTCCACATTGTTCTTGATATTTTCCGAATAGGATGTAACGATCGGGCAGTTGTAGTGGTTGTTGGCATCCGGGGTCTCGTTTCTTTCATAGAACAGCGCCGGGTAGAAGATGAACGGAACGCCCTGTTTGATCAGCCAGGTCACATGTCCGTGAGCAAGCTTTGCCGGGTAACATTCGGATTCGCTGGGAATGGATTCGATGCCCAGGGAATAAATGTTGTGGTTGGAAGCGGGGGACAGGATGACCTGATAGCCCAGTTTTGTAAAAAATGTAAACCAGAACGGATAGTTTTCGTACATATTTAAAACGCGCGGGATGCCGACGGGTCCTCTGGGCGCCTGGTCAGCGGTCAGAGGTTCATAGGAAAACAGCCGTTTTAATTTGTAGTCGAATAAGTTCGGTACCTGGTTCGGGTTTTTCTGCTTGCCAAGGCCACGCTCGCAGCGGTTGCCGGAGATATACTGACGGCCGCCGGAGAAACGGTTGATTGTCAGACGACAGTTGTTGGTGCAGCCTTTACATTTTGCCATGCTGGTATCGAATTCCAGAGAATTGATCGCGTCAATCGAAAGCATGGAGGTCTGATAGCCATCCGTGTAATGCTCGCGGGCGATTAAAGCTGCGCCGAACGCGCCCATGATGCCGGCGATGTCGGGACGGATCGCCTCACAGCCTGCGATCTTTTCGAAGCTGCGCAGTACGGCATCGTTATAGAAGGTACCGCCCTGAACGACGATCTGACTGCCCAGTTCGGAAGCATCGGACACCTTGATGACTTTAAATAACGCGTTTTTGATAACGGAATAAGCCAGTCCGGCTGAAATATCGGAAACGGAAGCGCCTTCCTTCTGCGCCTGTTTTACCTTGGAGTTCATAAATACGGTACAGCGCGTACCCAGATCGATGGGGTGTTCTGCAAACAGCGCAGCCTTGGCGAAGTCCTGAACGCTGTAGTTTAAGGATTTTGCAAACGTCTCGATAAAGGAGCCGCAGCCGGAGGAGCAGGCCTCGTTTAACTGAACGCTGTCTACGGTCTGATTTTTGATCTTGATACATTTCATATCCTGACCGCCGATATCGAGGATACAGTCTACCTTCGGATCAAAGAAAGCAGCAGCGTAATAATGCGCAACCGTCTCAACCTCACCGTCATCCAGCAAGAATGCGGCTTTCATCAGGGCTTCACCGTAGCCGGTAGAACAGGAACGGACGATTTTGGCACCGGCGGGCAGCTTTTTATAGATATCCTGGATCGCACCGATGGCGGTCTTTAACGGACTGCCGTTGTTGTTGGAATAAAAAGAGTACAGCAAAGAGCCGTCCTCTCCGACGAGGGCCGCTTTTGTCGTTGTGGAACCTGCATCGATACCCAGGTAGCAGTTACCGGTATAGGTTTCGAGCGGTGCGGTTTTGACGCAGTGGCTGTCATGACGTTTGCAGAAGGCATCATATTCTTCCTGGGAGGCAAACAACGGCTCCATACGTTCTACTTCAAATTCCATCTTGATGCCGGAGGAAAGCTTGTTGACCATTTCCTCCATCGTGTAAAAGACGTCCTCCTTTGCATTTAAGGCGGAACCGATGGCGGCGAAAAGGTGGGAATTGGCTGTGTCGATGATGTGTTCGTCATCCAGGTTCAGCGTGCGGATGAAGGCTTTTTTCAGTTCGGATAAAAAGTGCAGCGGACCGCCGAGAAATGCGACATGTCCGCGGATGGGCTTGCCGCAGGCAAGACCGCTGATGGTCTGATTGACAACTGCCTGGAAAATGGAAGCAGAAAGGTCTTCTTTGGTCGCGCCGTCATTGATTAACGGCTGGATATCAGATTTTGCAAATACGCCGCAGCGCGCCGCGATGGTATAAAGGGAGCGGTAGCTTTTTGCATATTCATTCAGGCCGGCAGCATCTGTCTGCAGCAGGGAAGCCATCTGGTCGATGAAGGAACCGGTACCGCCGGCGCAGATGCCGTTCATACGCTGCTCAACATTTCCATTTTCGAAATAGATAATCTTGGCGTCCTCTCCGCCAAGTTCGATGGCAACATCTGTTTTGGGTGCCAGCTCCTGCAGGGATGTCGATACAGCGATAACCTCCTGCACAAAAGGAACCTGCAGATAGTTTGCAAGGGTCAGACCGCCGGAGCCGGTGATCATCGGATGCAGGGTGATATTGCCGAGTTTTGTATAGGCATCTTTCAGAAGGTCAGAAAGTGTCTCCTGAATATTGGCAAAATGCCGTTTATAATCGGAGAACAGAATCTGGTGATTTTCGTCCAGAATGGCGATTTTAACTGTGGTGGAACCGATGTCGATTCCGAGGGTATATTGCATTTGATTCATAAGCGCTTGTCACTTTCTTCCTATTAAATGTGTGATAGTTCTTCTTTTTTGAGTCTGAATCATTATACGACAGGATTTTTCAGGTTTCAATCGGTGATTTGCTAAAAATTTGCTAAAATTTGTACAAAGTGGGAAATTTTTGATTTCTTAAAGAATTATAAAAACAATAAAATAAAAAGGCACATCGTTGCCTTTTTTTTGTTGGAATGATATCATAAACACAGTCTTTCATAAATTTTTATGGAAAACCCGAGACGGCGGCGCGCAAAAATGCGTCTGCTATTATAGAAGGAAAGGAACATTATCCTATGAATCAACATAATGGACTGAGACGGAAGCTGGAAAAATATGCCATTCCGAATCTTACGCTTTATCTGATTATCTGTTATGGAATCGGTTACCTGATGCAGTATCTTGTGCCCGCAGGGTATCAGTATCTGATGCTCGACCCGTTCCTCGTGTTAAAAGGACAGGTCTGGAGACTGGTCACCTGGATCCTGATTCCGCCGGATAGCTCGAATATTTTCTTTGTGCTGATCACGCTGTATCTGTATTATTCGCTGGGCGGTCTGTTGGAGCGCATCTGGGGAACATACAAATATAATGTATATCTGTTCTCCGGTCTGTTGTTTACGATCCTCGGCGCCTTCGTCCTGTGCGGTTACAGCGTGCTGATGGGTGCGCAGCCGACGATGTATACAGGATTGTACCTGTTAAACAACGGCAGTGCAGTATATTTTGGACAGTTTTCTACCTATTATATCAACATGTCCATTTTCCTGGCATGTGCGGCCAGCATCCCGGATGTGCAGGTGCTGCTGATGTTTCTTTTTCCGATCAAGGTCAAATGGCTCGGTATCGTTTACGGCATTATTTTGCTGGTAAACTGCATTCAGGGCGGTATTGCCACCTGGATCGTGGTGATTTTCTCCCTGTTGAATTTCCTGGTATTTTTCCTGCGTTCGAAAGGAAAGATGCATCTGTCAGTGGGGCAGATCAAGCGGCAGCAGGAATTTCATCAGAAGATGCGATCGGCAGGGCAGACGAAAGGGATCACGCGGCACAAATGCGCGATCTGCGGCAGAACGGAGCTGGACGGAGACGATCTGGAATTCCGTTTCTGCTCCAAGTGTAACGGCAACTACGAATATTGTCAGTACCATCTGTTTACGCACGAGCATGTAAAGTAAGGCGTGCAGGCTTTGCAGCAAAACGGCGGTATCCGCTGGCGCTGTCCGGGCAGGCATGAGAAATTATAAAATTTGTGAGGAAAATTATGAGGGAAGAACAAATTTTTGCAAAAACGCTGGAAGAGCTTTCAGCGCTTGCAAAGGAGCAGGGAAATATGCTTTCGGAGGAACAGGTTACAGAGGCCTTTGACAAGGCAAAGCTGAATCTGGGAGAGCCGCAGCTGGAGATGATTTTTGCCTATCTCAAAAATAAAAAGATCGGCATCGGGCAGCCTGCAGATCCCTTTGACTATATGACACAGGAAGAAATCGACTATCTGGAAGAATATTTAAAGGCAGTGCAGGCTGGTGCGGACGTGACGGATGGTGTGAAAGAAGCGGTCCTTTTATCCGCTATGGCGGGCGATGCGGACGCAAAGCACCGGATGATCGAAATCTTTCTGCCGCAGGTGGCGGAGATCGCAAAGCTCTACGCCGGACAGGGCGTTTTTCTGGAAGACCTGATCGGAGAAGGCAATGTGGCGCTGACGATGGCGGCAGAGATGCTGGACTGTGCACAGAATGCCAAAGAAGCTGAGGGCACCATCGCCAGCATGATCATGGAGGCGATGGAAAATTATATTTCTGAAAATGCCTCCGAAAAAAAGACGGGCGAAATGCTTGCTGAAAATGCCAATGATATTCTGGAAAAAGCGGAGGAACTGTCAAAGGAGCTCGGCCGCAAGGTGACGGTGGAAGAGTTGTCCGAAGAAACCGGAATTTCGGAAGAAAAAATCCGGGACGCAGCCAGAATCACCGCAGATCATATTGAATTTCTGGAATCGGAGGGTTGATGCATGGACATGCCGCAGAATCAGGATTTTAAGTATGTCCTGCAGGATTTTGGAAATATTTATATCGGTGCCCGTTATTCCTATGAGGAAATGTTAAAAAGTGAGGAGATTCCTTATAAATGGAAAGCGATCATCCGGCATTATCTGTTGAAGGAGACCTCGCCGGAGACGACGATGGAAAATCATATCTTTTTTATGAAAGAGGATGATTTCGCTTATGAGACGTTTCAGGAGCTGAAGGCATCGTTTAAGATGAGCGTATGGATAGAGGCGGACGGGAAAAGGCATAAGCATGGGCATTACGAAAGCCGGGAATACAAAATTTCCGAAATCGTACAGAGTGAAGAGCTTCACAGAAAGATGGACACGATCATCGTGGAAGAGCTTCATCTGACCAAGCTTGCGCTGATGATGTTTTCCGTGTGAGACAAATATCTGATACAGGAGAGGGAGAAGATTGAAAAATAAAATTTTTCAATCGCGAGATTTGTGTCTGCGCGCACTTG
>ERZ773104.3362-NODE-3362-length-15556-cov-3.477066_pt1 | contig 15556 bp, 19 predicted proteins | sample MGYA00511920_ERZ773104 | MGnify/ENA primary metagenome ERZ773104 (study PRJEB29015, sample SAMEA2737857) | human gut metagenome | biome: human gut; feature: human-associated habitat; material: faeces | place: China | collected 2012 ...
AGACCTTCGCGGATCAGATGAAGAAGTATCGCACCGACCTGCGCAGGATTACCGGTGATAAGTAATACCAAGACCACGAATCACACCTCTTTCCGGCCACTGTCCCTCTTTCGGATGATGGTCGGAAATTTTTTATAAAATCCTCCGCTCAAATCGACAGTTCATCTCCAGTGGAAGGTGAAGGCAAGAGAACACAGCCTTCAGAAAGCGAGGTGAAATAAATGAAACAGTCCTGTTTTGATTCAAGCGGAAATATTTGTGAACTGATTGCTATACTTACAGCAATCTCACAGGTGTCCGCAAGAATGGCAAAAAATATGACAATACTCATATGTCAAGCAAAGGAGGTAAAAGTAAATGGAGCCAATAATGGAACTAATTAACACGCTGAATGCTTTGAATGTCACAATACAGCAACTGACAGAGAAAATGACGTCAGAGTACATCAATACATTTGAAGAAATCGGCACTTCATCTGAAACACCAAAGCAGACTGAAGAACCTGAAAAGCCTGTTGACCGTTCGAAAGTCAGAGCAAAACTTGCAGAACTGACACGCCTTGGATTTTCAGACGAAGTTAAGGCATTGCTTCAGAAGCATGGGGCTGAAAGGCTGTCAGCGGTCGATGATGCGGAACTTCCTGCACTTTTGAAGGAGGCTGAGGCACTTGGCAGCAAGGCATAACCAAAGAGCCCACGCCATTTTATCTGCTTCAGCAAGTTTTCGCTGGCTGAATTGTACGCCGTCTGCAAAACTGAATGCTGAAATCCCTGACGTAACAACAGAATATGCCCGTGAAGGCACTTGTGCTCACGAACTCGCAGAATTCAAAGTAAATCAGCTGCTTGGCATCAGGACGGACAACCCCACAGAAAATCTTGACTATTATGATCAGGAAATGGAGGACTGCACCGACAGCTATGCTCAGTACATTTCAGAAGTTATCAGTAAATACAGCGATCCCATCGTAATGGTAGAACAACGACTGGATTTCAGCCGTTATGTTCCCGATGGATTCGGCACAGGCGACTGTATCATCGTTGCTGATGATGTCTTAACTGTCATCGATTTCAAATACGGAAAAGGCGTTGCAGTTGAGGCAGAACATAATCCGCAGATGATGCTGTATGCCCTGGGAGCATTGGAAATGTTCAGCATTCTGTATGACATCAACGAAATCCAAATAGTGATCTTTCAGCCAAGGATCGAGAATATCAGTGAATTTTCTATGCCTGTATCAGATTTACTGGACTGGGCAGAAAATGAACTGAAACCCAAGGCAGAACTTGCCGCCAAGGGCGAGGGAGAATTCTGTGCAGGAGAACATTGCAGGTTCTGTAAGGTAAAAGCTACTTGCCGCAAACGTGCAGAATACAATCTGGCAATTGCAAAATATGACTTTGCACCGCCGGATATGCTGGAGGATTCTGAAATTGAAATGATTCTTGAACGTGCTGATGCACTTACAGCGTGGGCAGCAGATGTCAAAGAATATGCTCTTTTCGAAGCCTTAAAAGGCAGAAAGTGGAATGGCTATAAGGTCGTTGAGGGCAGGTCAAACCGTAAATATACCGATGAAAAAGCGGTGGTTTCTGCTGTAAAAGCGGCAGGAAAAGACCCGTACAGTGAGCCAAAAATTCTCGGTATTACGGAAATGACCAAGCTGCTGGGAGGCAAGAAGAAATTTGAAGAACTTCTCAGCAAATATGTATACAAACCACAGGGAAAACCGACTCTTGTTCCTGTTTCCGATAAGCGGAAGGAATGGAGTGCGGCAGAAAACGATTTTCAGGAGGAATAAATCATGGCAAAGAAATTTGTAAACCCGACAAAGGTAGTAACAGGAGAATGCAGATTCAGTTATGCAAATCTCTGGGAAGCAAAGGCAATGGACGAAAACAGCAAGCCGAAATACAGCGTTTCTCTCATCATTCCGAAGTCTGACACCAAGACAATTGAAAAAGTAAAGGCAGCTATTCAGGCAGCTTATGATGAGGGCAAAAGCAAACTCAGCAACGGCAAGTCTGTTCCGTCTCTCAATTCCATCAAAACACCTCTTCGTGACGGCGACATTGACAGACCGGATGATGAAGCTTATGCAAACAGCTATTTCATCAATGCAAATTCTATCATTGCACCGGGCATTGTTGATGCAGACCGTCAGCAGATCCTGACACACAGCGAGATCTACAGCGGCATTTACGGCAGAGCCAGCATCACGTTCTACGCATTCAACACCAAGACTTCCAGAGGCATTGCCTGCGGTTTACAGAATGTCCAGAAACTCCGTGACGGTGAACCCCTCGGAGGACACAGCAGTGCAGAAGAAGATTTCGCAGATGAGGACGATTTTCTTGACTAAAAACTAAAATAGCTGGGTGGGCAGTTAGGCTTTATGCTGTGGGTGGGATATTGAAAGGATGATTTAAAATGAACGAACTGATTAGGGTAAACTATGACAATCCTGAAAAGCCTGTTGTTTCAGGACGTGAACTTCATAAGGCACTTGATATTACAACAAGATACAATGACTGGTTTGCTCGTATGTGTGAATATGGATTTACTAAAGATAAGGACTTTTACTCATTTTTGAGTAAAAGTAGTGGTGGCAGACCTTCAACTGACCATATGCTTACCATTCCTATGGCAAAGGAACTCTGTATGATTCAGCGTACCGACATAGGCAGAAAATTCCGTCAGTACTTCATCTCTATCGAAGAAGCCTGGAACAGTCCTGAAATGGTGATGCAGAGAGCATTATCCATCGCAAATGAACGTGTTAAGGCATTACAACTCTCTGTTTCTCAGCTTACTGTTGACAATCAGATCATGCAGCCAAAAGCGGAATATTTTGATGAACTGGTTGATAGAAGATTACTTACCAATTTCCGTGATACCGCAAAGGAACTTCATATCGGGCAGAAAGAATTCATTCAATTTCTGCTTGATCACAAGTATGTCTATCGTGACAAGAAAAGCAAGTTAAAACCCTATATGCCTTATGTGAAAGACGGACTTTTTGAACTGAAAGAATTTACAAATACAAAAACAGGTTTTACGGATACGCAGACTTTCATTACACCGAAGGGCAAAGAAACTTTTAGGCTGCTTGGAATATAAGAAATTCAGACGGGTGGGCGTTTGGCAGAAATGCTGGGTGGGTTTGAGGTTTTATGATAACAATCGATATAGAAACAAGATCCGATAAAGATATATCAAAATGTGGTGTCTACGCCTATACGGATACCACATATTTTGAGATTTTGCTGTTTGCATACTCCATAGACGGTCAGCCTGTTCAGGTGATTGATACGGCAAACGGTGAAGAAATTCCTGAAAGTGTTCTCGCTGCACTTGCAGATGAAAATGTAATTAAAAGGGCATTTAACTGTAACTTTGAGAGAATCTGCCTGTCAAAATATCTTCGTGAGAACGATCCGCAATATTTCCAAAGTTACAGCATTTCCGAAGATACTGTTGGCGATTATCTCAGCCCTGAAAATTGGCACTGTTCTATGATTCATGCAAGAACGCTCGGACTGCCTTCATCACTTGCAGAGGTGGGAAAAGTGCTTGGAATCGAACAGCAAAAAATGACAGAGGGCAAGGCTCTCATCAAGTTTTTCTGTACACCTTATGACACAATTGATGGTGTACCGCAGTTTCATAATCCGAAAGATTATCCTGAGAAATGGGAGATTTTCAAAGCATATAACAAGCGTGATGTGGAAGCTGAACTGGAAATTGACAGAAAACTGTCACGCTTTCCTGTTCCCGATTTTATCTGGCAGGAATTCTATCTGGATCAGGAAATCAACGACAGAGGCATTTTGGTTGATATGCAGCTTGCAGATAAGGCAATTAACCTTGATGCAGAGGCAAAAGAAGAACTGACTGCTGAAATGCAAAGGCTGACAGGCGTAGAAAATCCAAACTCTGTCTATCAATTGCTGGACTGGCTTGAAACGCAGGGTTACAAGTCAGATTCTCTCGGAAAAGCACAGGTGCAGGAACTCATCAAAACGGCAAAAAAGCCTGTAAAATCCGTGCTTGAAATGCGTTTACAGCTTTCTAAATCATCGGTGAAAAAGTATCAGGCAATGAAAATCGCAAAATGCGAAGATAAGAGAGTCCGTGGAATGTTCAGTTTTTATGGTGCATCACGCACAGGTAGATTTTGTTCAAAGATTATTCAAATTCAGAATCTTCCGCAGAATCATTTGCCGGATTTAAATGAGGCACGAGAACTTATAAAGTGTTGTTCTTTTGAAGATGTTCGGATGCTGTATGATGATGTGCCGGATACACTGTCACAGCTTATCCGTACCGCTTTTATTCCAAGACCGAATATGAAGTTTATCGTTGCCGATTTCTCAGCCATTGAAGCACGTGTCATCGCCTGGCTTGCAGTTGAAGAATGGCGAATGCGGGCTTTTGCAAACGGTGAGGACATTTACTGTGCATCAGCATCAAAGATGTTCGGTGTGCCTGTTGTAAAGCATGGTATCAATGGACATCTCAGGCAGAAAGGCAAGGTTGCGGAACTGGCGTGTGGATACGGTGGCTCAGTTGGGGCGATGAAAGCAATGGGAGCAGATACTCTCGGATTATCTGATACGGAACTAAAGCAAATCGTAACCGATTGGCGTGAGGCTTCTCCGCATATCACAGAACTTTGGTGGGCGGTAGACCGAGCCGTCAAAAAGGCGATAAAGGAAAAAACAACTACAGAAATCCACGGACTGAAAATGTCCTATGAGGCAGGATTCTTATTTATCCAATTGCCAAGCGGCAGACGCCTTGCCTACGCAAAGCCTCGCATTGGAGAAAATCAGTTTGGCGGTGAATCCGTTACCTACATGGGCATTAATGCTCAGAAAAAGTGGGACAGGCTTGAAACATTTGGCGGCAAGCTTACGGAAAACATTTGCCAGTCAATTGCAAGAGATCTGCTGATGTATTCCATGCAGACACTTTCCCACTGCTTTATTGTTGCTCATGTACACGATGAAATTATCATGGAAGCATCGAAAGATGTTTCCTTTGAAGTGATCTGTCGGCAGATGGCAAAAACACCGGAATGGGCAAAAGGTCTGATACTCCGTGCTGACGGTTACGAATGCGAATTTTACAAGAAAGATTAGGAGGAAAACAATGGCAAGCATATATAACAGTGAAAGATACTACAGTCCAACGGAATACGAGGCATTTAGCAGAATCGAACGTGAGGAAAGAGCGGCGGCGAAGGCTGCTGCCTTCCGACCAATCGTCTATATCTGTTCGCCATATTCTCACGGCTGCATCAATACCAATATTGAAAAAGCACGGAAATACAGCCGTTTTGCCGTGGACAAGCATTATCTCCCGATCACCCCACACATCTATTTTACGCAGTTTATGGACGACACGGTTTCTGAAGAACGTGAAACAGCGATCTTCATGAACTTTGTGTTGATGAGCAAGTGTGTGGAGTTGTGGGTGTTCGGAGATACAATTTCCGCAGGCATGAAAGCTGAAATTGAACGTGCGGAAAGGAAACATATGAAGATCCGATATTTTACCGAAGAACTGGAGGAAAAGAAATGAAATTTACCATTTACACAGCAAATTGCATAGGCAATGAGAAAAACACCTTGTATCCGAATCAGAGAGTGATTACCTGTGAGGGCGACCTTAAGAAATCCATTACTGCTGACCATGTGTGTGCAAAGTATCAGAACGATACACGCAGCGATGCAAATTTTATCGTATCTGATGTTGTTCCGATGGACTGCGACAACGACCACAGCGATGATCCGGATGAATGGATCACACCGCAGTTTTTAGCGGATAACCTGACAGATATAACATTTGCGGTTACATACAGCCGTCATCATATGCTGGCGAAAGGGAATCAATCCGCAAGACCACGTTTTCACGTATTTTTCCCGACAGCACCCTGTAACGATGCACTCTCCCACAAGGCGATAAAGCAGAAAATCCACAAGGAACTGCCGTTCTTTGACGGAAACGCACTGGATGCCTCACGTTTTCTGTTTGGCTGTCCAAGTGATGTATTCTGGCATGAAGGCAGTCTTTCCATTGAGGACTGGCTCACACTGATGCAGTCGAACCGCAACATTCCACAGGGACAGCGTAACAGCACCCTCTCACGTTTCGCAGGAAAGCTTGTCAAGCGTTTTGGTGTGGCTGAGGAAAGTTATCAGAAGTTTCTGGAAAAGGCAGAAGAATGCGATCCGCCGCTCTCTGATGAAGAATTACAGACCATTTGGCACAGTGCCTGCAAATTCGGGAAGGAAGTTGCTTCGCAGGAGGGATATATTTCTCCTGAAGAATACGGAAAACATTCCCTTATCCCTGATGATTTTTCCGATGTCGGAGAGGCAAGAACCTTTGTGGATTGCTTTTCAGATGAGGTGGCATTTACCATTGCAACAGATTATTTACGATACAACGGAACATACTGGGAAGAATCCGAACACGCAGTCACCCTTGCCATGATCGAACATACCGACATTCAGCTGGCAGAGGCGGAGAAGTTGGTAGAAGCATCTCTTTTGAAACTGGAGAGACTTGGCGTTCCAAGAGATCTGGCAATCAACGGCGGAAAAAAATTCCGGGATGGTCTTGTGGGAAAACAGGCAGATGCCTATAAGGAATATCAGTATTATGCCGCATTTAAGGCATTTGTGATGAAATATCGTCATATCCGCAATATGACAAATGCTCTGAATGCCGCAAAACCGCTTGTTCTTCATACTCCCGAAGCCCTTGACAGCGACCCGATGCTCCTGAATACACCCGGTGGAACGTATTATCTGCCGGAAGGCTTGAATGGCTGGAAACCGACTGACCCTACCGATCTCTTAACCAAAGTTACAGCAGTAGTACCAAGCGATGAGGGTGAAGACCTCTGGAATGATGCGTTGCAGTTGTTCTTCTGCGGTGATCAAAGTCTGGTCGACTATGTGCAGATGATCTGCGGACTTTGTATTGTGGGCAAGGTGTATATGGAAGCGATGATCATTGCATATGGTGACGGACGAAACGGCAAGAGTACGTTCTGGAATGTCATTTACAAGGTTTTAGGCAGTTACAGCGGTAACATTTCAGCGGACGCATTGACGGTCAATTGCAAGAGAAATGTCAAGCCGGAAATGGCAGAACTGAAAGGAAAAAGAATGATCATTGCGGCAGAATTGCAGGAAGGAATGCGGCTGAATACCAGTGTGGTAAAACAGCTTTGTTCCACTGACCCCATTTTCGCAGAAAAGAAGTTCAAAGCCCCATTCAACTTTGAACCCAGTCATACACTTGTACTGTATACTAACCACCTTCCAAAGGTGGGTGCATCAGATGACGGAACGTGGAGAAGGCTGATCGTCATTCCATTTCACGCAAAAATTCAGGGTTCTAAGGACATCAAAAACTACACGCAGCACTTGGTCGATCAGGCAGGCGGTGCGGTGCTTTCATGGCTGATCGAAGGTGCAAGAAAGGTCATCGAGGCAAACTATCAGATCACCAGACCGCAGTGCGTTTTAGATGCAATCGGCTCTTATCGTGAGGGCAATGACTGGCTGGGTAACTTCATCAATGAATGCTGTGAAGTGGATAAAAGCTATCAGGAGAAGTCGGGAGAACTTTACAAACACTACCGTGAATACTGTCTTGAAAATGGTGAGTATGTCCGCAGCACATCAGATTTCTATTCAGCATTGGAACAGGCAGGGTACAAAAGAAAGAAAACTAAGAATGGTGTCATGATTTACGGTGTAGCAATAAAAATAGACTTTTTGGATTAATTCTGTTTTGACTTTCACTTCATAAAATCGACCTGCACCTTTCAGAAGAAAAAAGTACGAAAAATAGGCAAAGTGCAGGTCGGTGAAACTCATATACAGACTTTACGCAGGCGAGAAAAAAGTATAAATTTTCTCTCTATATAAGGTTTGTATTTGACATTCACCGACTTGCACCAAGCCCAAAATAGGAGGGATTTATGCGAGAAAAAATAATTGAAGAAAAACTCACAAAGGCAGTAAAGCAAAAAGGCGGAGTCTGCTGGAAATTCATGTCCCCCGGAACGGCAGGCGTTCCCGACCGCATTGTATTGATGCCGAAAGGACACATTGCTTTTGTGGAGGTAAAAGCACCTGGAGAAAAGCCGAGAAAATTGCAGCTTTCAAGACATCAACTTCTGAGGCGGTTAGGCTTTCAGGTTTACGTCCTGGATGCCTTGGAGGACACTGACAAAATCATAAAAGAGGTGATGAGTAATGAAGCTTCATGATTATCAGGAATATGCAGTTAAGTTCATAGAGGAACATAAGAAAGCAGCTCTTTTCCTTGACATGGGCTTAGGTTGACAAAACCATAACAACACTGACTGCTATCAACAACCTGATGTACGATCTGTTTGAGGTCAGAAAAGTTCTGATTATTGCACCGCTGAGAGTAGCAAGAGATACATGGTCGGCAGAAGTGCAAAAATGGGATCATCTGAAGCACCTGAGATACAGTGTAGCTGTTGGAACAGCAGAAGAACGCATTGCAGCTTTGAACGCTGATGCCGACATTTACATCATCAATCGTGAAAATGTGGACTGGCTTGTCAGCAATACAAAGTTTGATTACGATATGCTTGTCATTGATGAGCTTTCCAGTTTCAAAAATCATCAAAGCAAACGATTCAAGGCATTGATGAAAATCAGACCAAAGGTAAAAAGAATCGTAGGCTTGACAGGAACTCCTGCAAGCAATGGACTCATGGATTTATTTGCGGAGTTCAAATTGCTGGATATGGGCGAAAGATTGGGAAGATTCATTGGACAGTACAGAAACGAATACTTCAAACCAGATAAGCAGAACGGCTATGTTGTGTATTCCTACAAGCCTCTTCCAGATGCGGAAGAAAGAATATACGATAAGATTTCTGACATTACCGTTTCCATGAAAGCGGTTGACCACCTCAAAATGCCGGAACTGGTTTCTACGGAATCCATCGTGAAGATGTCGGATGCCGAAAAAGAAAAATACAAGGAACTGAAAGATGAATTGATTCTGGAGGTTCAGGATACTGAAATCACAGCAGCAAATGCAGCGGCTTTAAGCAATAAGCTGTGTCAGATGTCAAACGGTGCAATTTACGATGATGAGAACAACATCATTCCAATACACAGCAGAAAGCTTGATGCACTGGAGGATATGATCGAATCTGCAAATGGTAAACCTGTTCTGGTGGCTTACTGGTTCAAGCATGACAGAACAAGAATTACAGAAAGGCTTGGGAAACTTGGAATTGTCTATCAGGAAATCAAGTCGGCACAAAGCATCAAAAACTGGAACAGCGGAAAGCTGCAGGTGGCATTAATTCACCCTGCATCTGCCGGACACGGTTTGAACTTACAGGCAGGAGGAAACTTCTTAGTGTGGTTTGGACTGACCTGGAGTTTGGAACTTTATCAACAGACCAATGCAAGACTTTGGCGACAGGGACAACAGTCCGAAACGGTAGTGATACAGCATATCGTCACCAAAGGCACAGTAGATGAAAAAATTCTGAAAGCATTAAAATCAAAGAACGAAACGCAAACAGCCCTGATGTCAGCAGTCAGGGCGGAATTGGAGGAGCAATGAATGACAGCTACAAAGAATTAGCGGCAGCAATCGTAGAACGTGCGGTTCTGGATTATCGAGCCGCATTGATGAATCAGGACAAATACGGAAGAGTCAGTCTGGAAAAGTTCTTCTGTTCCGGCTGGTTTGATATCCTTTTGGATTGTGACGGGAAAGTACTTATGCAGATGATAAGGAGGAAGTGGCATGAATGTAAGAGAGTATCTTGAAAGTATCCGTGCTTTGGATTTATCCATTGAATCAAAAATCCGTCAGGAAGAGATGCTTCGTACAAGATTGACAGATACAGCGGCACATATTGGTGGTGATGCACCAAGGTCATCTTCTCCTGATAAGGACAAGATCGGAATCGTAATGGCAGAAATTGTTGACCTTCAGACAGAGCGCAATGCAGAGATTGACCGTTTTGTGGATATGAAAGCAGCGATTAAAGATGCTGTAAAGGCACTTCCAAATGAGGAACGTGTTGTAATTGAGGGAATGTATTTCAGCCATATCAAAGCAAATGAAATCATGGCACAGCTTTATTGTTCCCGCCGTACCGTGTATCGTATTCGTGATAAAGCGATAGCAAACCTTGAGAAAAATAAAAAAGTGTGTCATTTGTGCCAACTTGTCTGAAAACCCTTGCGTGACACACTAAAATGTGATAAACTATATCATAGAAAATAATATATAGATGCCATGGCAGAGAAATCTGCTGTGGCTATTTTTATACCCTGATGGAGGTAGAAAATGCCGAAGAAGAGTAAACACCCTTGTGGTTATCTTGGCTGTCCACAGCTTATTGATGCAGGACAAAGATACTGCGAAAAGCACAAACAGCCTGACAGACCGTCAGCTGCCAAGCGTGGTTACAACAGCAAGTGGCGTAGGCTCAGTAAAGCTTACCTCCGTAAACACCCGATGTGTGTACGCTGTATGCAGCAAGGACGATACGTTCCTGCAACTGTGGTCGACCACATACAACCGCATCGTGGCAACCCTGCTTTGATGTGGGACGAATCCAACTGGCAAGCCTTATGCAAACCCTGTCACGATAAAAAGACATGGACAGAAGATAAAAACCCTGTTTATACATACTGAAAAGCCCCTGGGGGTATAAAAACCTCTAAAAATGGACAAAACATTGACCGGTGGCCCCTCTCACGCACAAAAACGGGTATTCAAACACCCTATTGACCCCCTCAGATATAAAAATACTGAAAAACACCGATAACATTTGACTTTGCCGACTTTTACAGTCGGTATTTTTTATGTCCGATTTTACAATTTTTGTTTGAATTTCTTTGATTTTTCGGAGGTGATAGCATCATAGCGAAAGACGGTACAAACCGAGGCGGTGCAAGACCGGGTGCAGGGCGACCAAGAAAGGCACTCACGGAAAAAATTGCTGAGGGAAAATCGGCGGAAGTTATAATGCAGCCGGCTGAGATAGAGTCAGCTGAAACACCGCCCGTCAGAGATTTCATGAAAGAATTGCAGCGTGACGGCACAAAACTCCTGGCAGATGATGTGTATACAGAAACCTATCAATGGCTGAAAGAACGTTCCTGCGAGAAAATCGTCAGCCGTCAGCTTGTAGAACAGTATGCCATGAGCATTTCCCGTTGGATTCACTGCGAGCAGATCGTCACCAAGTACGGATATATTTCCAAACATCCTACAACCGGTGCGGCAATTGCCTCTCCCTATGTAGCGATGTCACAGAATTACATGAAACAGGCAAACCAAATCTGGAATCAGATTTTTCAGATTGTGAGGGAAAATTGTTCTGTGGAATTTCAGGGCAATCCACAGGAAGATATGATGGAAAAATTGCTGAGAAGCAGAAAGTGAGATTTATATGAAAGCAGATAATAACTTCTGGAGAGAACTGAAAAATAACAAACCCTATCTTACCAAACAGCAATACCGCACAATCAAAGGACAGGCTATCAAAGGCAATATGGATGCCGCCCGAAAAGGTATGCTCAGAATTCAGCAGAGGAGGAATTACAGATGACCACAACTACAGAATTTCAGCTTGTTGACATCAACAAGTTAGTGCCTTATGCCAACAACGCCAGAACACACAACAAAGAACAAATCCTGAAACTTCGTTCTTCCCTCCGTGAATTTGGATTTGTCAATCCTGTCATTATCGATAAGGAATATAATGTCCTTGCCGGTCACGGCAGAATTGAAGCCGCAAAAGAAGAAGGTATTGCAGAAGTCCCATGTGTATTTGTTGACCATATGACTGAAGCACAGAAGAAAGCATATATTCTTGCCGACAACCGTATGGCGTTAGATGCAGGCTGGGACGATGAACTGCTTGCTGTTGAGATGGAAGAATTACAGAATCTTGGATTTGACCTTGGTCTTACAGGTTTTGATGAATCTGAAATTGCTGAACTATTTGATACAAACAGCGGTGATGAAGTCAAAAACGATGATTTTGACCTTACCACAGCACTTGAAAAGGCTGCATTTGTACAGCGTGGCGATATTTGGACTGTCGGAAAACATAAGCTGATGTGCGGTGATGCAACATCAGCCGAAGATGTATCTGCTCTTATGGGCGATACTAAGGCAAACCTCATTCTGACCGATCCACCCTATGGCGTTTCTTTCAAGAGTTCCAGTGGACTTACCATTCAGAATGACAGTATGAAAAACGAAGAATTCTACAACTTTCTTCTTGCTTCATTCAAGTGTATGGCTGACCACCTTGAAAAAGGCGGTGCAGCCTATGTATTCCATGCGGATACGGAGGGACTGAATTTCAGAAAGGCTTTCATTGATGCCGGATTTCATCTTGCAGGCTGCTGTATCTGGGTGAAAGATAGTCTGGTGCTTGGACGCTCGGATTATCAGTGGCAGCACGAACCTGTGCTGTATGGCTTTATGCAGAACGGCAAGCATCATTGGTATTCAGATCGCAAACAAACGACCATCTGGAATTTTGATAAGCCGAAACGCAATGCAAATCACCCAACTTCAAAGCCACTTGACCTTTTAAGCTATCCTATCGGAAATTCCACACAGGCAAATGGTGTAGTTATTGATACGTTTGGCGGCAGCGGTTCAACCCTTATGGCTTGTGAGCAAATGAACCGCATCTGTTACACAATGGAACTGGATGAAAAGTATGCATCTGTTATTCTCCGCCGCTATGTTGAGGATACCGGCGATGCTGACGGTGTGTATGTTATCCGTGACGGACAGCAGATACCTTACTGTGAACTTGTAAAAGAGGTGGAAAAGCCTGATGAATAAACCTCTTACGCTCGGCAGCCTTTTTGATGGCTCAGGAACATTCCCCATGATGGCTATGCTTTCCGGCATCGTGCCTGTCTGGAAATCAGAAATTGAACCTTTTCCTATCGCTGTAACCGAAAAGCGACTGCCTTTTGTAAAGCACCTTGGTGACATCAACAGCGTCAACGGTGCAGAAATTGAACCTGTGGATATTATTACCTTTGGCTCGCCCTGTACTGATCTTTCAGTTGCAGGCAAGCGTCAGGGCTTGAATGCAGAGCGTTCAGGACTTTTCTTTCAGGCAATCAGAATTATAAAGGAAATGAGAGGTGCAACCAATGGAAAATATCCGAGATTTGCAGTGTGGGAAAATGTCACAGGAGCATTCTCCTCAAATGGCGGAGAAGACTTCCGATGTGTCCTCGAAGAATTCTGTAAGATTAAAGACGCAGATTTATCTGTCCCTAAACCTGAAAAATGGACAAAGGCAGGAGAAATCATGGGTGAAAATTTCTCTGTCGCCTACAGGACGTTCGATGCTCAATACTGGGGCGTACCCCAGAGAAGAATGCGTGTCTACCTTGTCGCAGATTTTGAGGGCGGATGTGCCTCAAAAATATTATTTGAGTCAGAAGGCATGTCTGGGTATTCTGCGGAGAGCTTCAGAGCGTGGCAAGAAACTGCCCAAAGTTTTGGAAACTGCTCTGAAGAAACAGGCTCAGGGCTGATGTTCGAGAATCATTCTCAGGATACCAGATACACAGGACCTCTTAATGTTGCTCAGACAGTTTCTGCAACTTATGGAACAGGCGGAAACAATCAGCCTTTTGTGGTGGAATCATCGGTTGTTCCTGCAACACTGAAAATACGATGTGGTCACGGAAATAGTGGACGTGGAGCGTTGATTCAGAAAAACAAATCTGCTACTCTTTCCTGCAATAACGACCAGACACTTTTCGTTCCAAAGGCATATGGTATCTGTGGAAAATACAGTAATTCTATGCTGTCGAACAATCCAAACAGCGGATTTTATGAAGCTGAAACTTCCAGAACCCTTGATACAAGCAATCAGTCACCTTGCAAAAATCAAGGCGGAATGGTAGTAGTTGAAGGCAATGGTTCACGCCCTTCACATCATGGTGACGGATATAAGGAATCGGAAACTATGTACACTTTGAATTGCACTGAAAATCATGCTGTATCGTATGGCATCGGCAGACCTGCCATGAATCAGGGATACAACGCACGATTCAGTTTTCAGATTGAAGAAGAAAAATCTCCTACAATCGTTGCATCCGGTGCAGGAGGAATCGCTCATCCGAAATACTCCACAAGCAAAAATTCTCATCATACCGTTGCTGAAAAGGAAAAAGCAAACACACTTGTAGCATCGGACTATAAAGACCCTCCTGTTGTCAATGACAGCACTCCTGAAATTGAATATATCGTAAGGCGACTGACACCGCAGGAATGTGCGTTACTGCAAGGTATGCCGACCTGGTGGTGTGACGATATCGGCATTGAAAATCCGACCGAAGAACAGATAAATTGGTGGCTGAATGTTTTTGAAATCTACAATAAGGCAATCGGAAAAGAGTGCAAGCCAAAAAGCCGTAAGCAGATTGAAAAATGGCTGAAAAATCCGTACTCCGATAGTGCCACTTATAAAATGTGGGGAAATGGCATCGCTTCAAGCAATGCTTTGTTCGTTCTGTCAGGAATCGCCTATTATGCACAAAACGAGGGAAAATAATTCTACATATCCCACACTTGCTATCTGTGCCATTCAGAGTTATCATGTGTACTACCGAAAAACAAATGGAGGTAAGAACATATGACAATTAAATTTCAGCTTACAGGAGAAAAGCGAAAAGGACTGGTGAATGCCATCAGCGAGATTATCGGTGCTCCTACCGAATATCAGTTCATGCCGACCTGTGCATATAAAATCGGTGACTTTTACACTGTCACCAAAGAAGGCAATCTTGAAATCAGCGATTCAGCAGACAAAAAAGAGGTTGAGATGCTGATTGATGAACTGGTACACAGAGGCTATGATGTTCCGCTTGATGAAGAAGAAAATGGTCTGACGGTAGAGATGCCTTTGGAACTGATTGATGAATCAACGCTTGACAGACTCAGAAAAATTGTAGAAAACAAGGGTGATCTTTTCAAGGCAGCATTCAAAACTGACAACCTTGAAATCGTCGCTGAAGAAGATAAAATTTGCTTTCCTTGGTTTACACTTGAAAATGATGATGACGCCGCTGCCTACTGCACTTTCATTTCCATGCTCTGCGAATTTGCAAAAAATCAGAAGCGTATCAACAATAAGCCTGAAACCACAGATAATCCAAAATACACAATGCGTTGTTATCTTCTTCGATTGGGCATGATTGGAGCAGAATACAAGTCAACAAGAAAGGTACTGCTCAGAAATCTTTCAGGCAGTTCAGCTTTCAGAAAGGTGGGTAATTCAAATGAAGTTTCCGAATAAAGCATATCTTGAAAATCTCAGAAAACAGTACCCGATTGGAACGAAGATACAGCTGATTTCTATGCGTGATGAAAAATATCCCACTCTTCCCGGAACAATCGGTGAGGTTACTCACATTGATGATATGGGTTCCATACACATGAAATGGCAGAACGGCTCTTCCCTTGCCCTGATTCC
>ERZ773104.3382-NODE-3382-length-15485-cov-6.128321_pt1 | contig 15485 bp, 10 predicted proteins | sample MGYA00511920_ERZ773104 | MGnify/ENA primary metagenome ERZ773104 (study PRJEB29015, sample SAMEA2737857) | human gut metagenome | biome: human gut; feature: human-associated habitat; material: faeces | place: China | collected 2012 ...
CTTGTTTGGGTGCCGGAACAGGGTTTATCGGAAAAGTGGGAAATGATAATTATGGAGAATTTTTTCGTGAAAATCTGCAGAAAAATAAGATTGAAGACAAATTATTGACCTCGGATCGACTGCCTTCCGGTGTGGCATCCACTTTTATTTCACCGGATGGAGAGCGCACTTTCGGAACCTATCTGGGAGCAGCGGCTTCTTTGAGAGCAGAGGAACTGACCTTGGATATGTTTAAAGGTTACGCGTACCTATTTATAGAAGGCTATCTTGTTCAGGACCACGAAATGATTCTTCACGCCATTGAACTGGCTAAAGAAGCCGGTTTGCAGATTTGTCTCGATATGGCTAGTTATAACATTGTGGCTAATGATCTGGAATTCTTCACCTTGTTAATAAACAAATATGTCGACATTGTCTTTGCAAACGAAGAGGAAGCGAAAGCCTTTACCGGCAAGGAGCCGGAGGAAGCTTTGAGAGTGATTGCCAAGAAATGCAGTATTGCTATTGTAAAAGTCGGGGCAAATGGTTCTTATATCCGCAAAGGGACAGAAGAAATAAAGGTTTCGGCCATTTCGGTTCAAAAAGTGGTAGATACTACCGGTGCCGGTGATTATTTTGCTTCCGGATTCTTATACGGATTGACTTGCGGATATTCGTTGGATAAATGTGCGAAAATAGGTTCTATTCTCTCGGGAAATGTTATTCAGGTAATCGGAACAACGATACCACAGGAACGCTGGGATGAAATTAAGTTAAATATTAACAGGATTCTGGCGGAATAACAAAGGATTGAGCTACTTTTACGACTCATTTAGATTGAAAGAGGTATGAAAAAATTGCTGAACAGGCAGATAGCTATTGTTGCAGTAGCGGTGATAGCAACAGTTGCTTTCTTTAGTTTCAAGAGTGGAGACGACCGTAATTTCCAGATTGCAAAGAATCTGGATATATTTAATGCGATTGTGAAAGAACTGGATATGTTCTATGTAGATACCATTGATCCGAGTAAAACGATTCGGGAAGGAATCGATAATATGCTTTATACGCTGGATCCTTATACGGAATATTTCCCGGAAGAAGATCAGAGTGAACTGGAGCAGATGATTAAAGGATCATTTGGTGGGATGGGTTCTTACATTGCTTATAATACGAAACTAAAACGTTCGATGATTTCTGAACCTTTTGAGGGAACGCCTGCTGCAAAAGCCGGTCTGAAAGCGGGAGATATACTGATGGAGATTGACGGACAGGATCTTGCCGGTAAGAATAATGCGGAAGTCAGCCAGATGTTACGCGGACAGGCAGGTACCAGTTTTAAGCTAAAGATTGAGCGCCCGAATGAGAAAGGTGGACGTACGCCGATGGAGTTCACGATTGTACGTGAGTCTATTCAGAATCCGGCGATTCCTTATACTGCCGTATTGGATAATAAGGTGGGTTACATCAGCCTTAGCACTTTCTCCGGCAACCCTTCCAAAGAGTTTAAGAAAGCATTTCTGGATTTGAAGAAACAGGGAGCTACTTCGTTGGTGATAGACCTCCGTAGTAATGGCGGTGGATTGCTGGATGAAGCAGTAGAAATTGCGAATTATTTCTTGCCGCGTGGAAAGGTGATTGTAACGACCAAAGGGAAAATCAAACAAGCTAGTAACACTTATAAGACATTGCGCGAGCCGTTGGACTTGGATATTCCGATTGCGGTATTGGTAAATAGTGGAACCGCTTCTGCTTCCGAAATCTTATCAGGTTCTCTGCAGGATCTCGACCGTGCCGTTATCGTTGGTAACCGTACCTTCGGAAAAGGACTGGTACAGGTTCCCCGCTCTTTGCCTTATGGCGGAACGATGAAAGTGACTACCTCCAAATATTATATTCCAAGTGGACGTTGTGTACAGGCTATTGACTACAAGCATCGTAATGAAGATGGAAGTGTAGGAACCATTCCTGACAGTTTGACTAAGGTATTCCATACGGCTGCCGGACGTGAAGTACGCGACGGAGGTGGTGTAATGCCGGATATTGTTATCAAACAGGAGAAATTACCGAATATCCTCTTCTATCTGGTACGCGATAATCTGATTTTTGATTATGCAACTCAGTATTGTTTGAAACATCCTACCATCGTTGCTCCGGAGGAGTTTGAGGTGACAGATGCCGATTATAATGATTTTAAAGCATTGGTGAAGAAAGCCGACTTCAAGTATGACCAACAGAGTGAGAAAATTCTGAAAACGTTGAAAGAAGCTGCCGAGTTTGAAGGGTATATGGATGATGCTTCAGAGGAGTTCAAAGCACTTGAAAAGAAGTTGAACCATGATCTTGATCGCGACTTGGATTATTTCTCATCTGATATAAAGAAGATGATTGCTACTGAAATTATCAAGCGTTACTATTACCAACGTGGTAATATCATCCAGCAGTTGAAGGATGATGACGGTTTGAAGGAAGCAATGAAAATTCTGAATGATCCGGTGAAATATAAAGAAATGCTTAGTGCTCCGGCTGCTAAGGAATAAATGAATATATTTCGAACATAGATATATGCGGAAAACGCGGCTTTGTTACCAACAAGCCGCGTTTTCTGTATATCTATATTTAATTGTAAAAGTCCTGTAAGGTCATGCCCGGACACTGATATTTGTGTCCTTAATCGATCTTTATTGACGAACCAAAGGCAGGGTAAAATAGAATCTGCTTCCCTGGCCTTCCTGAGAGCGCAACCAGATACGTCCACCCATCTTCTCTACTAACATTCTGCAAAGAGTTAATCCCAATCCTGTTCCCTGAACAAAATCGTCGACCTTTCCAAAGCGCCGGAAAATTGTGGCAATTCTTGCTGCCGGAATGCCGATGCCGCTATCTTTAACGTAGAACTCTACAAAATCCTCCTTTTCCCGATATCCGAAATGAATTTCTCCTTTCGGGGTAAACTTCGTAGCGTTACTAAGCAAGTTACTTATAATTTGTATGATGCGATTCCAGTCTCCCGAAGTATACATGTCCGCATCTACGTCGTCCAGAATAAGTTTGACACCGTTTTGCGTCTTATGACAGAATTGTTGTTCCAGCTGCAGGCAGATATCTATTAATTTGATCGGGCGGATATTGAATTTTAGAGAATCAGCTTCAAGTGATGCCAGATCCAGAATATCATTGAATAGATTCAGCAGCATTTCCGAATTTCGTTCGATGATTTCCGAATATTGATTCTTCTCTTCTGCAGATGTTGCGTAAGTGATTAGTTTGGAGAATCCTACAATGGCATTGAGCGGGGTACGTATCTCATGACTCATGTTTGCCAGAAAAGCAGATTTCAATCGGTCCGACTCTTCCGCTTTGATTCTGGCAGCCTTTAGTTCTTTCTGTTGCTGGGCATTCGTCTGTTCCGCCTCCCATTGTTGGGATATATCACGGCACATACACAACAGATACTCTTTATCCAAAGGAAAGATACGGTTTTCGTAGTGATGTAAAACACCATCCAACATAAGATCGTGTCTGGCTGTTGAACTTTCTCCTGTGAGAATCACCTTATCCATATTCTTGCGGACACTTTCATAAGCCTCTTTGGGCAGAATGTCTTTTACGTTAGTGGTAGTGATATTGTTGGGGCTGATACCTTCTACGTGATTAGTTGCCGGAGAAGAAGCAAGCTCTATAATATTGGCGTCATGGTCGAAGACGGTGAGCATGTCAGGAAGAGCATCCAGTATCCGGGTACTATATTTATCACGAAAACGTCCTTTGGAGGGAGAGGAAGAATCTGAAGAATGAGAGTAAAGGAAATCTATTTTCTTCTCTAATTGTTCGATTATTTCTAAAAGATCCTCCTTTGTTTTGTTTTCGTAATTTCTCATAGAAGATTCATTATTATTCATTAGAATGTTGTAGAAGTTGTTTTATCTGTTGCAAATATAAAACAATATTCCGAGATGCTGACAGCCTCCCTAGTTATTATAATATAAAAAAACGGATAGCTTTTGCCCTACTAATCAGAATGTTCTATCTTTGCATCCATTATATATAAATGATTTACAATATGTCTACAGAATTATTCTCTACTCTGCCCTATAAGGTGGCAGATATTACACTTGCTGATTTCGGACGCAAGGAAATCGATTTGGCAGAAAAAGAAATGCCCGGCCTGATGGCTCTTCGCGAAAAGTATGGAGAATCCAAACCGTTAAAAGGTGCCCGCATTATGGGGTCGTTGCACATGACCATTCAAACGGCTGTGCTGATTGAAACATTAGTGGCTTTAGGAGCTGAAGTACGTTGGTGCTCTTGTAATATATATTCAACGCAGGATCATGCTGCTGCTGCGATAGCTGCTGCCGGTGTACCGGTATTTGCATGGAAGGGCGAGACTCTTGCCGATTATTGGTGGTGCACGTTGCAGGCATTGAGCTTTGACGGCGGTAAGGGACCGAATGTGATTGTAGATGATGGCGGTGACGCAACAATGATGATCCACGTGGGTTATGATGCTGAAAATAATGCTGCCGTATTGGATAAGGAAGTACACGCGGAGGATGAAATAGAACTGAATGCTATCTTGAAGAAAGTGTTGGCAGAAGACAGTACTCGCTGGCATCGTGTAGCGGAAGAAGTGCGTGGCGTATCTGAAGAGACTACGACAGGCGTACACCGTTTGTATCAGATGCAGGAAGAAGGCAAATTGCTGTTCCCGGCATTCAATGTAAACGACTCGGTAACGAAATCTAAGTTTGATAATCTGTACGGTTGCCGCGAATCGTTGGCCGACGGAATCAAGCGTGCAACAGATGTGATGATTGCCGGAAAAGTAGTAGTGGTATGCGGTTATGGTGATGTGGGTAAAGGCTGTTCTCACTCCATGCGTTCTTATGGAGCGCGGGTGCTCGTGACGGAGGTAGACCCGATCTGTGCACTGCAGGCTGCAATGGAAGGTTTCGAAGTAGTGACGATGGAAGAGGCTTGTCTGGAAGGTAACATCTTCGTGACTACGACAGGTAATATCGATATTATCCGTATCGACCACATGGAGAAAATGAAAGACCAGGCTATCGTTTGCAACATCGGCCATTTTGATAATGAAATTCAGGTAGATGCTTTGAAACATTATCCGGGCATCAAATGTGTGAATATCAAACCGCAGGTAGACCGTTATTATTTCCCGGATGGACATAGCATTATCTTGTTGGCCGACGGCCGTCTGGTAAATCTGGGATGTGCAACAGGACACCCGTCATTCGTGATGAGTAATTCATTTACCAATCAGACATTGGCGCAGATAGAACTGTTCAACAAGAAATATGATATCAATGTATATCGCTTGCCGAAGCATCTGGACGAGGAAGTGGCTCACCTGCATCTTGAAAAGATCGGTGTGAAACTGACTAAGCTGACTCCCGAACAGGCCGCTTATATTGGTGTATCGGTGGACGGACCTTATAAAGCAGATCATTATAGATACTAATTTGATTTACGATTAGACGATTTACCATTTACGATTGATAAATGAGGGAGATCGATATTCCACTGTTATCAATTGTAAATGTTAGATTGTCTGGTCGTATTTATTTTTATATTCAAACTTCAATCGTAAATAGTAAATCGTGTCATCGTAAATGAAAAAGTTTCTTCCTGACTTAATAGCCATTCTGGCTTTTATCATTCTTTCTTTCGCCTATTTTTTTCCGGCTGATATCGAAGGTCGTATCTTGTTTCAGCATGACACGGCTGCCGGAGTCGGTGCAGGACAAGAATCGAAAGAGTATCTCGAGCGTACCGGAGAACGTACGCGCTGGACAAACTCGATTTTTGGAGGTATGCCTACTTATCAGATGTCTCCGAGTTACGACTCGACAACGTCCCTGAAAGGGGTGGAGAAGGTTTATCGCCTCTTTCTCCCGGATTATGTAGTGCTGACTTTTATCATGATGCTGGGATTCTATATCCTCTTGCGGGCGTTTGGAATATCGGCCTGGCTGGCAGGATTAGGCGGAGTGATATGGGCATTCTCTTCCTATTTCTTCATTCTGATACCGGCAGGGCATATCTGGAAGTTTGTGACATTGGCTTATATACCACCTACGATTGCAGGTGTCGTTCTGGCTTACCGGAAGAAATACCTGTTGGGCGGAATCGTTACGGCCCTGTTCATCGCCCTTCAGATTCAGTCGAATCACATTCAGATGAGCTATTATTTCATGTTTGTGATTTTGTTTTTTGTAGGAGCTTACTTTGAAGATGCTTACAAAAAGAAAGAATTGCCTCATTTCTTCAAGGCTAGCGGGGTTTTAGCACTGGCTGCCGTGGTAGGAGTCTGCATCAATATTTCCAATCTGTATCATACGTATGAATATAGTAAGGAGACGATGCGTGGCAAGAGCGAATTGAAGCAGGAGGGAGCTGCTGCCAGTCAGACTAGTAGCGGATTGGATCGTGATTATATAACCAACTGGAGTTATGGTATCGGTGAAACGTTGACGTTGCTGGTTCCGAATGTAAAGGGGGGAGGATCAGGATCTACGATGTCACAGAGCGAAGCTGCTATGGCAAAGGCCAATCCAATGTATAACGGTATTTACTCACAGTTACCTCAATATTTCGGTGAGCAGCCGTGGACAGCCGGTCCGGTATATGTGGGGGCATTTGTGATGTTCCTCTTTGTATTGGGGTGCTTTATAGTGAAAGGTCCTCTTAAATGGGCGCTGCTGGGAGCTACTATCTTCTCGATTCTGCTTTCATGGGGAAAGAATTTCATGGGGCTGACGGACTTCTTTATCGATTATGTCCCGATGTATAATAAGTTCCGCGCTGTATCTTCTATTCTGGTAATAGCTGAATTTACAATACCTTTGTTGGCGATTTTTGCCTTGAAAGAGATTTTGAGTAAACCGGATATGCTGAAACAGGAAAAGAACTGCAGAGGAGTGATTGCTGCGTTGGTACTAACTGCCGGTGTGGCACTCATTTTAGCTGTCGCCCCGGGCACTTTCTTCTCCAGCTTTATAACGACACAGGAGATGACTGCTTTGAAACAAGCACTTCCTGCCGAACATTTGGCTCCGTTTGTGGCCAATCTGACTGAAATGCGCGAAGCCATTATTGCTTCGGATGCATGGCGCAGCTTCTTTATTATAGTGATCGGTTGCCTGTTCTTATTCTTGTATCAACTGCGGAAGTTGAAAGCCTCTTTCACACTGGCGGGTGTTGCACTTTTGTGTCTGATAGATATGTGGAGTGTCAATAAACGCTATTTGAATGACGAACAGTTCGTGCCGAAGTCGAAGCGGTCAGAAGCATTCGTGAAAACACAGGCGGATGAGATTATTCTTCAGGATACGACTCCGAATTATCGTGTACTGAACTTCATCGGTTTCCCCGGTAATACATTTAATGAAAACAATACAGCATATTGGCATAAGAGTGTCGGTGGCTATCATGCAGCGAAACTTCGCCGTTATCAGGAAATGATAGACCATCACATCGTGCCCGAAATGAAAGAAACTTATCAGGCTGTGGCTACTGCCGGTGGACAGATGGACAGTGTGGATGCTTCTAAATTCCGTGTACTGAATATGCTGAATACCAAATACTTCATTTTCCCTGCCGGAGAGCAAGGGCAGGCTGTTCCTGTCATGAATCCTTATGCATACGGTAATGCATGGTTCGTAGATAAGGTGCAGTATGTAAATAATGCAAATGAAGAAATAGATGCTTTGAACAATATTCTTCCAACGGAAACAGCCGTAGTGGATGTGAAGTTTAAAGAACAGCTGAAAGGTGTGACAGAAGGATATAAAGATTCACTATCTACCATCCAGTTAACCAGTTACGAGCCAAATCGTTTGGTTTATAAGGCCTCCACTCCTAAAGACGGAGTTGTTGTTTTCTCTGAAATATATTATCCGGGATGGCAGGTGACTATCGATGGCCAGCCGGTGGATATTGCCCGTGCAGACTATATCTTGCGTGCGATAAATATGCCGGCAGGGGAACATACCATCGAGATGTGGTTTGATCCGCAAAGCATACACGTCACGGAAAGTATTGCTTATGCAGCATTGGCTTTATTGTTAATCGGAGTTATGCTTCTTGCGTGGACGCAGCGGAGCAAGATAGCGAAGAAGTCCTAAGCGAAATGAAATAGTACGTAAACCTGTTGTGTATCATAAGGTTATTAAATAAGGGCGGCTCTCTTCCTCACGAAGAGAGCCGCTACTTTACATTCACTAAAAAATTATGAAAAACAAACGCTGTTCATAGAAACATATTAAGTGTGATGTTTTAGAGATTTTTTTGTTCAAAGTCCGGACCCTTGTCAGGATGATTATCTTTGTGCATTCTTCTTTGAGAAGCTTTTTTACGTGCGGAATTTTGTTCGGCCTGCCATTTCTCATACTGTTCTTTTGTCAGAATCTTTTTTATTTTCTTTTCTTTGGTTTCTGCGGCTTTCTTTTGTGAGTCGGCAGAATTGGTATCTCTGCTCATCATCGGACCACCTCCCATTCTGCCCGGGAAACCATCTTCTCCCATCATTGGCGGTTGTCCTCCACCCATTGGCGGACGTCCTCCCCGCATACCGGGACCTTCTCCCATTGGTGGGCGATAGTCATCCGAATTTTGCATAGCCTTGAAAAATGCTTTTTGCTCTTTCAGGTTCAGCTTATATATTTTCTTATATTGTTTATCTGTCAGTTGGAGCAACTTATTCATTTGCTCTGTCATCTGGGTTGCTACCTTCTCTGGATTCAGAACTTCGCGTGGAAGATGCTTTTCTTGTTGCTGCCTTTCTTGCGGCTCATTGGCTTCTTGTGCATCTATAAAACCTGCACAGCATGTTAAGCTGACTGCCAATCCTATCAATTTCATGTTTTTTCTCATTTCTCTTACTGCTTTTATTTGTTTTAATATCTCAAAGCTAAGTAGATACTGGAGCAGATAAAAATAAAATCGACTAAGGGTGGAGATTTGTCTATCAAATGCCTGACTTTTCTTCGTCCGATGGGTTTATGCTATTATGCTTTGGGGTGGAGGAAGGTTCCCCGCCTTGAAACTACAACAGTAACCTATTACCATTCTGAAAATACGATGAATAAAGGGTTTGATAATATAGGTGATAGGTGAAAGAGGATTCTTGTTTTTATCTATGAGAGTGACTGTCCATTCATTTACCCATTGAAAAAGGAAAATATGAATATAAACAAATAGTTTGTGGATAGTCTCATTATGCTATAAGCTGCTAAATTTGTAGCCAATAATAGAGCATATATTATGAAAAAACTACTATTCATTTTTTCCTTTTTTTTCTTGTTCGTGTTAAACGGAAAAACACAGGAGGTAGAGATTCTGACATTAGAGGATTGCCTCCGCATTGGTATTGACAATAACTTGTCGCTAGAAGGAAAACGTAAAGAAATACAAAGAAGTAAGTATGGCGTATCTGAAAACCGTTCGAAGCTGTTGCCGCAAATAAATGCGATAGCCGGTTATAGTAACAATTTTGATCCTCCGGTGTCCGTCACAGACGGATCATCTTACGGTGTTCCTTATAATATAACGCAGACGCTGCAACATTCTGCTAATGCAGGACTGGAAATGCAGATGCCGCTTTTCAATCAGACTCTTTATACTTCTATGTCCATAGCTAAAGTGATGGAAGAAATCAGTCGTCTGTCTTATGGAAAAGCCAGGGAAGATGTTATTCTTCAAATCAGTAAGATGTATTATCTCGGACAGGTCACGGCCGAACAAATCATGCTGATAAAAGCTAATATCACCCGTCTGGAGGAATTGAGAGATATTACACAGGCTTTCTTCGATAACGGAATGTCTATGGAAGTCGATCTGAAAAGAGTCAATATCAATTTGGAAAATCTGAAGGTGCAATATGACAATGCACAAGCAATGATGAAACAGCAATTGAATATGCTGAAATACATTATGGATTATCCGGCTGAAAAGGAAATTGCGCTGACACCGGTAAATACCGATAGCATTACTACGGTAGCCCTGACCGGCTTGTCGGAAAATATCTATGAACTTCAACTCTCACAATCGCAAGTGCAACTGGCGGAACGACAAAAGAAGATCATTACTAATGGATATATCCCTTCTCTTAGTCTGACAGGCAGCTGGCGATATGCCGCATATACGGATAAAGGTTATCATTGGTTCCACTCCGGTCCGTCCAATCAATGGTTTCGTTCCTATGGAGTGGGGCTAACCTTGCGTATTCCGATTTTCGACGGACTGGATAAAACCTATAAAATAAAGAAGGCGATGATCGATATAGAGAACAAAAGACTGGCATGGGAAGACGCCCGGAAGAATTTGCAAACTCAATATCTGAATGCTGTGAACGACCTGATGAACAATCAGCGTAACTTTAAGAAACAGAAGGATAACTACTTGCTTGCCGAAGATGTGTACGCAGTCACTTCCGACCGTTACCGGGAAGGCATTGCTTCTATGACGGAAGTGCTGCAAGATGAGATGCAGATGAGCGAAGCTCAAAACAACTATATCAGCGCACATTATAACTATCGGGTGACTAACCTGATGTTGCTTAAACTGACCGGACAAATAGAATCATTAGTCAAATAATACGCAAATAACAATCATAAATATGGAAACAATGGAAAATAACCTTCCTTCCGCTACTCATCAGGAGAAAGCAAAAAAAATGAAGAAACTTCGTCGCTGGCAGATTGCTATCAGCCTTCTCGGAGTGGCTATTATTGTTTGGGGAGTGATTGAAGTGATCTGCCTTTTTTTGAATTATAGCCAGACGGAGACTAGTAACGATGCACAAATAGAACAATATGTGTCTCCTATCAATCTACGTGCTTCAGGTTACATTGACAAAATCTACTTTACAGAACATCAGGAGGTACATAAAGGAGATACTTTGCTGGTACTGGATGATCGTGAATATAAAATTCGCGTAATGGAGGCTGAAGCTGCCTTGAAAGATGCGCAAGCCGGTGCGACCGTCATCAATGCTACACTCAATACTACGCAGACAACAGCATCTGTTTACGATGCGTCTATTGCCGAGATTGAAGTACGTTTGGCGAAACTGGAAAAAGACCGGAAACGATATGAGAACCTCGTGAAACGAAATGCGGCTACTCCTATCCAACTTGAACAGATTGTCACTGATTATGAAGCTACGCGTAAGAAGCTGGAAGCTACGAAAAGGCAGAAAAAAGCAGCTCTTTCCGGTGTAGATGAAGTGTCCTACCGTCGCATGAATACCGAAGCGGCTATTCAAAGAGCAACAGCTGCGCTCGAAATGGCCCGGTTGAATCTTTCTTATACGGTTGTAATAGCTCCTTGTGACGGAAAACTCGGCCGTCGCTCATTAGAGGAAGGACAGTTTATTTCGGCAGGGCAGACCATCACCTATATTCTTCCTGATACCCAGAAATGGATCGTTGCCAATTATAAGGAGACACAAATCGAGAACCTGCATATCGGACAGGAAGTATTTGTCACAGTAGATGCCATTAGCGATAAAGAGTTTAAAGGCAAAGTCACCTCTATATCAGGAGCTACCGGCTCCAAATATTCATTAGTGCCGACCGATAACTCCGCAGGCAACTTTGTGAAGATCCAACAGCGCATCCCCGTACGCATCGACTTCACCGATTTATCGAAAGAAGACAACGAACGATTAGCAGCAGGCATGATGGTAGTAGTGAAAGCCAAACTCTAACCACCGTGCACCTATAATTCATAAATCATAATTCATAAATCAAAAATTAATGCCCTCTTATCCCAAAAATTATCCTTTCTATAGCTGGATGCCCAAACCGTTGGGTATTATCATTCTGTTATTTTTCTTTCTGCCGATTCTTACGGTAGGCGGGGTTTATTCGGTGAATAGCACCGAAATGATGAGCGGGCTTGGCATTATATCCGAGCATATCCAGTTTGCCAACTTTGTTACTTCTATTGGTATGGCAGCCTTTGCTCCTTTCCTATATCAGTTGGTGTGTGTGCGGCGGGAGAAGATGATGTGTATTGTCGGGTTTGCGTTCATGTATATATTCAGTTATATCTGTGCAAAGACAGACAGCGTTTTTCTGTTGGCGCTTTGTAGTCTTCTGACGGGTTTCTTGCGTATGGTACTGATGATGGTCAATCTGTTCACACTCATTTGGTATGCGGGTGGAATGGAAGCTACCCGCAATATTACTCCGGGGTTGGAGCCGAAAGATACTGCCGGTTGGAATAAATTGGACATTGAAAGATGTGTGAGTCAGCCGGCTGTTTATCTGTTTTTTATGATTCTAGGACAGTCGGGCACAGCATTGACGGCTTGGCTGTCCTTTGAATATGAGTGGAAATATGTGTATTATTTTATGATGGGGATTCTCCTAATCTCTATTTTGCTCTTGTTTATTACCATGCCGAATTATAAGTTTCCCGGAAGGTTTCCTATTAATTTCCGTAAGTTCGGCAATGTCACTGCATTTTGCATCTCGCTGACTTGTCTCACGTATGTGCTGGTTTATGGAAAAGTACTCGACTGGTATGATGACGAATCTATCCGTTGGGCGACAGCTGTAAGTATTCTTTTTGCGGGAATTTTTCTATATATGGACGTAACGCGCCGGTCGCCTTATGTTTTGCTGGATGCGTTCAAACTGCGTACTATACGTATGGGAGCATTACTTTACTTATTATTGATGGTGATAAACTCCAGTGCTATGTTTGTCAATGTGTTTGCAGGAGTGGGGATGCATCTCGATAATCTGCAAAATGCTTCATTAGGTAATTGGTGTATGGTAGGTTATGCTATTGGCGCCGTGATTGCTATGGTGTTGGGAGGTAAAGGATTACATTTTAAGTATCTGTTTGCGATGGGATTCTTCTTCCTGTCTTTATCAGCTGTTTTCATGTATTTCGAGGTACAGACAGCAGGAGTTTACGAGCGTCTGAAATATGCAGTTATCATCCGTGCCACAGGCATGATGATTCTGTATGCGCTGACGGCTGCTTATGCCAATCAACGTATGCCTTTTAAATATCTTTCTACCTGGATCTGTATTATGCTTACTGTACGTATGGTTGTGGGACCGAGTATTGGCGGAGCAATTTATACAAATGTTTTGCAGGAGCGGCAACAACACTATATAACCCGTTATGCGCAAAATGTGGACCTGCTTAATCCAGATGCTTCCACTTCCTTCCTTGGTACGGTACAAGGTATGAAATATCAGGGAAAGAGTGAGACGGAAGCCCGTAACATGGCTGCTATATCTACCAAAGGGCGTATTCAGGTGCAGGCCACGCTCTCTGCACTCAAAGAGATGGCGGGATGGACAATTTATGGTGGGTTAATTTGTATGATATTTGTGCTCGTTGTTCCTTATCCTAAACGAAAATTGCTAACTTAGCGTCGTTTTTGATAATGATCTGTTAATATATTAGTATGATGGATAGCGGACAAGATCGTTTATTGCAGTTTGATCGCGATTTGTTAAGTGGGAAAAATATATGTAGCTCCGAAGGGATATTTGTAAATTTTCCACCCTCACTGAAGAAACCTTTCCAAATGAAAGGGCTGGGGCTGATTATTTGCCGCCAGGGTAATTTCCAGTTTTCGCTTAATCAGAAAAAGCATTTCGCAGGAGCAGGCGAAAGTTTGTTTATTCCCGAAGACGGCGAGTTTCAGGTTTTGCAAGAGTCGGAAGACATGGAGGTGCGGATTTTGATTTATCAGATAGAACCGATCCGGGATATTATGGGGAATCTGGTTGTTTCCATGTATATGTATTCCCGCCTTACTCCCGAAGAACCTTCTTGTGTATGGTCTACTGGTGAGGAAGAAGAAATCGTAAAGTATATGTCCTTATTGGACAATGTGTTACAGTCGGAAGAAAATTCATTTAAACTTTATGAGCAGAAATTACTTCTACTTGCATTGACGTACAGGATTTGCTCTATTTATAATCGCAAACTCGTCAATGACGGGCGGGAAGTGGGAGGACGCAAAAATGAAGTCTTTATTCACTTGATCCAGTTAATCGAAAAATATTATATGCAGGAACGGGGTGTTGAGTTTTATGCGGATAAATTGTGTTTGTCTCCTAAATATCTTTCTGCCGTTTCTAAGAGTATCTGCGGATATACCGTGCAGGAACTTGTATTCAAAGCTATCATTCGTAAGAGCATCTCATTGCTTAAAAATACGCAGAAAGATATTCAGGAGATTTCAAATGCCTTCGGCTTCCCTAATGCTTCTTATTTCGGTACGTTCTTTAAGAAGCAGGTTGGGGTTTCACCGCAGCAATATCGGAAGAATCTTTAAACGTTTATTCTTTTTCGCCGTAGGCAAGATCGCCTGCATCGCCCAGTCCCGGAACAATGTAAGAATGTTCGTTGATTTCAGGATCGATGGCAGCGCACCAGATTGTCGTCTTGTCTTCCGGAAATACATTCTTTATATGATCGATAGCCTTTTGGCTGGCGATAATCGAAGCAACATGAATTTCGGCCGGGTGGCCTTTGGTCAGCATTGCCTGGTAACTAAGTTCCATACTCCCTCCTGTTGCCAGCATAGGATCGGTGATAATCAGCGTTTTGTCATCAATGCGGGGAGAAGCGATATATTCTATGTGTATATCGAATTTTAGCGTATCTTTATATTTGCGGTAAGCGGAAACAAACGCATTCTCCGCTCCGTCGAAATAACTAAGGAAACCTTGATGGAAAGGAAGACCTGCACGCAGGATCGTACTGATTACTAAATTGTTGTCCGGTGTACTGACCGGAGCGATTCCCAGTGGTGTCTGGATGTTCTTTACCGAGTATTTAAACTCTTTACTCATTTCATAAGCCATGATTTCTCCGATCCGTTCGATGTTACGGCGGAAACGCAGGCGGTCATTCTGAACTTCTACATTTCTAATTTCGGATATGTACTGGTTTAGAATCGAATTAGTTTGGCCAAAATCAATTACTTTCATATTATTTTTTAATCAGATTTTAATCTCATTTTCACAGCATTGCTAGCATACTGACTTGCAAAGTAAACGATAATCTTTCAAATTGCAATATTCAGTTTGCAGATATTGTTAGGAATTTATAAAAGAGATTCAATTAGGGAAAAATTTCTCTAATCCCTTCTTGCATTCCAAAGAAAGTATTACTTTTGTACCCGGATTTACAAGAGGGTATCCAATCTCCTCTGCATTTATATATCATAGAAAGAGATAATAAAACAAAATACCAATTTTAATTAATTCAAAAGAAAATGGCAAATTTAGATTTGAGCAAGTACGGTATTACAGGTGTAACAGAAATCCTGCACAACCCGTCTTATGATGTTTTGTTCGCTGAAGAAACAAAACCGAGTCTGGAAGGCTTTGAAAAAGGTCAAGTAACTGAATTAGGTGCTGTTAATGTAATGACAGGTATCTATACCGGTCGCTCTCCTAAAGATAAATTCTTCGTTAAGAATGAAGCTTCTGAAAATTCAGTATGGT
>ERZ773104.3383-NODE-3383-length-15484-cov-16.058202_pt1 | contig 15484 bp, 9 predicted proteins | sample MGYA00511920_ERZ773104 | MGnify/ENA primary metagenome ERZ773104 (study PRJEB29015, sample SAMEA2737857) | human gut metagenome | biome: human gut; feature: human-associated habitat; material: faeces | place: China | collected 2012 ...
GCTCCCGGAGTTTATCCGCTGGAAGATACCGGTGAAGTATGAAAAGCAGCGAATTAGCTCCGCTGCTCTTCACCGTATATCTTGCAGCCGCGTCGGGTCGCTCTCCAGCGTTGCCCTGTTTCGCTGCATTTTTAGCTTTGGTACGTTTTTCGGGTTTATTCGCATTTACACAGTTATTTTTTCAGACCCTTGCAGTAGATAAATACATGAAAATCATCATCAAGAAATTGATCTTCACAGTCATGTTGAATACAGTTGTCGAGAGCAGCGTCCTCAACAGAGGGTGCTACTGTGCTTACGATCTCATCTTCTATAACATCGGCATCTTCATCGACTGAGAAGTTATCTGCCTCCACGAAAAGATCATCTTCGTCCTCTGTTTCGTCCGCAGCTTGTTTTGCCTCTTCTAAAGCCTCTTCGTACTCGCCTTCGGTTTCAAAATCATCAGGATCAACACCGAAGTCAGTACCATCCTCACGCCACTCACGCCAAGCATATTTCTCACGATGAAGTGCTTTATGATACTCGTCTCGCGTTTCAAAGTCTTCCGGCGAAATACCGTACTCACTGCCATCTTCGCAGTTTAGACGCCAAGCGTATTTATTGTTCTTTGGTGCATAGAAGGGATTATCTTCGTGGCTACCGACATAGCTGTTTTGGTAGACTTCATCAGGCTCATCGGGATCAAAAGCTCCCATCATGCCGAGCATACCGCCAAACTTAATCAGGTCTTCGGTATCATCTATCATACCTAAGCCCATTGCAATGCCCGTTGCTTCATATGGATCAATTTTGTTGCTTCGCCTTCCACCGCGTTTTTGTCGGCGTTTATAGGCAATATAATCCATTGTTGCAGCAGCAGCCATATCAATCAGAAAGTCGATGACGGGAATGCGCTCTCTTTTGCTTGACTTCTTTTTGCGCTTTGCCATGATGGAAACCTCCTTTCCCAAATACTCGTTTACAATTACTCAACTCCGAGAGCTTTGTAGACTGCATCTTCGGCACTCTGATAGAAAATCAAATTAAAGCAGCCAATCAACTCAGCAGGAACAGACGCTAAATCAGCAGCAGAAGTGATAGGAAGCAGGACTTTCTTCGCGCCACTGTCAAGGCATACTTGAAGAGCGTTTGCAAGCTCGTCAACCTTGATCATTGTACCGGCAATGCTTATTTCACCCAGTACAGCAAGGCTACTCATTGTCGGCTTATTCAGTGCAATGGATGCCAGCGCGATCAGTGTGGGGAGGGCAAGTTTATTGGTCATGCCGATCCCTTGCAAATCCTGATAATTGATGATGTAATCCCGTGTCGTTGTGCTTATAGAGCCACTGATGCGGTTAGAGTTTGCTTTCAAGTAATTAAATGCTGTATTTGTTGCCTCTTTACACTTGGTATCAGAGCCAATGCCGGTGCGCTCAAACTTTCCGTTGCCCGGAAGCATTTGAGACTCAAGACGGAATACGCCAATCATGCCGGATTTGCCCTGAGAGATGGTATATACCTGACCGGGATTGCTCATGCCTTCGGGGATCAGTTTACCGCCGCCCTGTTCAGGAACTGAGACAAACCGTTCATCAAAGGACTCAATGTCGATGTAGGAGAAGTTCACATCATAGAACTCCATACCTCCGAGCTTCTTGAGCTGTTCTTTCACGCGACGGCGCATTTCAAGAGAAATCTTCAAGACCTCTTCAAGCTGTTCCTTCGTGTATTCGCCGTCAGGATAAAGCAGCTTGATAAAGCCGCCCACCATTTTGCGCACAGCAATGGTATCACGCTGGTTAAGGTTAGAGCCTAAGCGGAAATATTTGTCCAGCGCGTCACCGTACTGCTCCTTGCGCAGCTCTCGGATGAACTCTGCAAGATAGTCAGTGATGAATCCATAGTCATTTGTGAAATGCTCCGGTCTGAACTTCGGGATCTCCCAACCGGGAATATAGCAGTGCATTCGGTCAAGGAAAGCCGTGTCTGTACCCATCTCAGGAGGAAACGGATCAAAGAGGCTGGATGTCTTGAGAAGAACATCTACGCTCTGATTGATGTTTCCGACAAAGACCATCGAAGCAGAAGCAGCTTTTTCTTCTTTGCCACGGGCGAAAGAGCCGGAAGCCATATAGTCCTTCATGATCTGTATGCCGTCTTTATCCTTGAAATTGATACCGGCTACCTCATCAAAAGCAACACAGTCCCAAAGCCCGACAAGACCAACTGTTTTGCGTCCCATATTGTAAAACAGATTGGCAACGGTTGTTTGACCGCCGGAAACAAGGATGCTGTTCGGGGAGATTTCTTTGTAAATATGGGATTTACCGGTGCTTCGGGGACCTAACTCGCAAAGGTTGAAATTGTTTTCAACCAGCGGAAGCATACGAGCAATCAACAGCCACTTTTCGCGCTCATTGAGCTTGTCCGGTTCCATACCAATAGAGCGAAGAAGTATGGTCATCCACTCTGTCTGAGTGAACGCTTTTCTTCCTTGCTTTAATTCCTCAATATCCACATGGGGCATCTGAATGGGTGTCAGCTTATGAATGCGGATCGGAGAAACATTCTTTTCTTCTTCGATGTACTCATATTCAAGCTGAACGATGCACCATATACCGCCACAAAGAAGGCGATCAAACTTGGTCGGATATGCCTCGGAAATAGGGATGTTCTTGACACCCAGATTGGAGAACTCAGCTTCATAGCTGTCTTTCTTGATATTGAGGTTTACTGTAATCTTATCAATTACGGTATAGCTGCCGCGCTGACGAAGCACAGAGAGGATCTTCTGTGCCTCATCGGGACGGACATAATTTTCAGCTAAGATGCGCTTCACATTGTTTACACCAGCTTCGATGACATCAGGATCATCAGAGCTGCAATACTGTCCAAGAAGGAACTCAAGGACATATACCGGAACATTCGCGCCTTCTTTGATTTTCTTAGTCAGGTCTTTGCGGACAATTCTGCCGTCAAATGTCTGTCTCAATTTACTGTTGATCAGAGCATTGGCATCTTCTGTCTCAGCAGGAATCGTGTATTCGCTCATTCCTCAAGCCCTCCTTATAGGTCAAATCCGAAGTCATCAGCAAAAGCGATGTCAATATGGAACTCGACTTCCTCCGGTACATCGGTGTCGTTTGCAATGACAAGTCGGTATATTTTATTCTTATCGTAAGCTCCGGCTTTCAGATTGAAGCGAACACGGAATACGCGCTCCGAAGCATTTGTGCTTGTCCGGTCGGCAATAATTGTCTGTCTATCGCTGATGAGAACGCCTTCATCATCCGTCATGTAGATGGAGTATGCGCAAGGCTGTACCTTGTCTCCAATAGGCTGACGCTGGAAGAAGTCCAGAGAGAACAGCAGATTAGAAACCTTTCGGCTTTCGCTCAAGAGCTTGATTTCTGCATTTGAGACTTCAACATATTTCTTGCTCGTGGTACGGAGATTCTTGAAGGCAATGACCGGAACGACCATTTCCTGCAAACTCACGCCACCATGAACATAGTTCTCGCCACCACCGGCGATCTTTATGCGAGTGGAGTCTAACGGAGTATAGCCCTTGACAGCTATACCGCCGATTTCACCCTCCAACTGCACCGGCATAAGGTACTCTGCTGCGGTCAGCGGATCTGTTATCGCATACCGTCTGCCTACTTCATACACAGTGCCGGAGAAGCCAGATTTACCGATCTTATCGCTCTCAGTGAGAGGGCTGTATGTGTAAAGGAAGCCGTGATCCGCTGTAATGAAGATGTCTGTGCCTTGCATATCGTTGATGATAATGCGGAGGATGTTGGAAAGCTCCTGCATGGCATCTTCACAAGCCTCAAACACTTTCTTCTCAGTCGGGGCTTTATCTCCAATGGCATCAATGGTGTTGTGGTAGATGTAAACCACTTCTTTGCCACTTACAAGCTCACGGCGATCTGCGCGTTTCATGTTCAGTACATCCGTGTATTGAACGGCAACGCTGTTGGGATTACCGGAACAAAGGATTTTCTCTCTTTCAGGAGTAGAACGGCTATGCTGCCCATCCACTAAGACTTCCATATCCTCGGTCACAGACAATTTGCGTCCCGGAAGCAGATTTGCCATACCAAACTTCGTGATGGACGGGAATATTGACTGAACTGCATCCAGCTTGGCAGTGCCTTTTGTTGTTCTGATGATCGTATCACAAAGTTCCGCTGCAACCTCATATCTCAGTGCATCGGATATGATAACAAATGCACGAGAATTCTTGCCAGCAAGAGGTCTTACATAGCGAGGATAGAAGTCATGCTGCTTTCCGATCTCAGAGACATAACCGAGGCTGGACAGATTTTCGGAAATTGCGTTTGTCCAGCAGCCGGTCAATTCCTTGAGATACCAATTCTGATACAACGCCTCTACATACTCAGCAGAGTGTTTCAGCTTGTCTTCCAAAAGAACATTGCTGTTCTTGAGGGAGTTCCCGAAGGCATAATGGAAGTGACGATAAAAACTATCCATCTCGTATGCCGTTTCGGTATAGAGCTTCCAGATTGCTTTCGGCTCAACAATATGGAAACCGGCAGCGTTATCCTGATAAAACTCCTGCATCTTTGCCATGTAGTAAAGGCAGTCGTAGTAATCAGCAAATCTTTCATACCAACCGGCAGTCCGTCTGTTCTCAGCCGCCTTGAGCATGAGTTCAACCTTAATCACATGATCAGCCACTTCGGAGAAGAAGCGTTTCAGGATGGACTCGTGGATGGATGGGAAAATATCTGCGGTCAGCAGTGTCTCTATATCCTGCTTTTCAAAACGAGAAGCAAGGTTGAGTTCGTTTTCAATGTAGCGGCAGAGGTCAAACAGATCATCATTGTACTCTCTGTTTCTCCATTCATGGACAATACTGTAACAGTATGCCTTATTGGAATCGGAGATGAAGCGTTCCAATCCTTTCAGAACGCTTGTATTCATTGTCTGAGCAAGAGCAGTGAGCAGTACATGAGAGGCAAAGAAGCCGAGAGGCTTATCTTCCTCGTGAATATATCCCGTGTATTTACGGGCAAGCTGCCAGAAGGCATCAATGTTTCCGAACTTCTTGATGTTGTTCAGAGCAGCGTTGTTGTCTTCGTCCAGACCTGCAGCAAGGACGGCAATGAAAACATCCTGAGCAGAGCCACCGTTCAGACCGGCAAGTACAGCCATAATGTCAATATGAAGCTGCAATGGTGTTTGATATTCGCGTCCGCTCTTTTTCAATTTAGCAATGCGGTCCTTGTTTTCAAGGAACTTAGAATAAACCTTTACTGTTTTGCGCATCGCAGGAGTGGCAGCAATGTTCAGCTCGCTCATTTGCATGGAGATAAAGTCAGCTCTGTACTCTTCGCTGAACAGCTCAATATCACGCAGCCAATTATCCTGCTGCTGCGCGTAGGAGAAGGGATTATAAATCAAGAAATTGCTTGTGAGATCATCATGCAAAAGCAGTTTCTTCACGGCAAAGTTATTCGTGCCGGTGAGCTTGATAATCTTCACATCGGGGATCTCAAGCCCGTCCAGCATCGTTTCAAACTCACGATCCTCGTCCTGCCAAAACACAATGCGGCGTTTATAGAACTCCGGCAAGGGGGCAGAGAATCGCTCGTTAAGAGAAAACTGTATAGATTCTATTGACACGGCGTTTTGCCTCCTTATCGTGAATTATAATGTGCTTTACAGTTAGAACAGAAACGATTCCTTGCCATGCTCCCCTTCACAATCGGGAACAGTTTACCTTCCTTTTGGTAACAAGCAGGACAATAATAAATTTTCTTCCCTGCGGCAACTTCTGACTTGCGAGTTAGTAAACCACTTTCGAGCATTTCAACATCGTCATCCTGAGCTTCGGGAATATCATCCATCGGGACAACAACATCCTTAACCTCTTTGATAAAACGATCTCGTTTTTGTTCCCAGATAATATCCGCTTTTCGTGCCAGTCCGAACTCTTCAATCAGTTTTGCATACATCTGATTGAGTTTGTCTTTAACCTCAACTTCATCGTTGTCAAGTTTAATTGCAATAGTATGACTGTTCACTACGCCGGTCATCTCTCCGAATCCAAAGCCCGGAAGGAGCAGTGATGAATATTCCGTCTTCAATGCCCATGCTGCACCCATTTCGTTGAGACTAACTGCGCTCTGGTAGTAATTCTTAGAGTGGATAAAAAACACATGAAGATCATACGAGAGGAATTGATTTCTCAAGTAATCAAAAATATTTGTGCCAATCGGGATGTCATATCCGGGCAGCGAGCTGCAAAAGACCTGAGTTTGATCAAGTCCCATTCCATCAAGCAGTTCGACAAGTTTTGAAACATACTCCTTGTCCCGACTCGAATGACTGATAAAGATTTTTGGGGATTTTTCTTCTTGCATAGCGTGTCTCCCAGTGTCAGCATAGTATTTATCAAGATTATCCTTCATGGCAAGCAATTTGCCCTTCAATGCCTCGAAGTATCTCCGGTTATTCCACCCGTTATAGTTTTCCTGAGCCACTTCCAAAGCTCCCGCGACGAATTGGTCTCCGGTGCGGTCAACAATCTCTTGGAGTTCCATCTGTACCCTATGAATCCATAGTGTGAACTCAGGAATATCGTAAATCTCATCCACTGAGGGGACGCAAAGCCCCGGTGAAGAAGGAGTACGATGAAACTTTGACTCTATGGTATCAATTTGCTCTATGAGGCAAATGAGATTGTCCTTCATATCCGTCCCTCCCTTACTTGATCTTCGCCAGCACATCTGCAAACAGCTCGTAGTTGTGCTTCACGCCATCATCAAGGTCGATAGAAATGTTCTGATCGGCGAGGTGATGGACTTTTTCTTCGTATTTCTGGATTTCAAGAGCTTGTTCTTGGAGCTTCTTCTGCTGCTTGGTCAGCTTTACGCGCTCGGATGCACTTGCATGGTCGATTGCATCAGCAAGGTGAGAGAGCTGAGTGCGGTAACGCTCCTGCTGCTCGTGAACATAGTCGGTGCGCATACGGGCAAGGAGATCGCTCTGATAACGGTGCATATAGACGAGTGCCTTGAAGCCGTTCTTCTTGCCGCTATCGAAGAGCCAATAGATAGGACGCTTCTGATAGATTTTCAGGTGGTCGGCATAGAAGTCGTTGATGAAGTAATTGCGGATGACTTCACGGGGCGTACCCTTGCCGCCGAGAGCGTCGGCAATGAACTTGAGGTTTTCTTCCAGCGTATCGCTGCCGTAAACGGTTTCTACCCATTTCACAAAGCGTCCGGTGATGTCATCATCGAAGTAGTCATCGTCGCAGATCGGGATGATGTTATCCTTGTCAGGAATAATGGTACTGTACTTGGAAGCATCCCATTCACCACCGGCATAGGCGAGTCCGTCAACATCCAAAGAGTAGCGTCCGAACATACAACCCACGGCATAGGAGATCAAAGAGCGAATGTCGCGCTCAAGGTCAGCCTTGCGAACTGTGACATCCTTGTCTTCAACATCTGGTGTCAACTCATCCTGCAACCCATAAATATCAATGTAGATGCAATTAAGTTCTTCCTCATTTGTTCTGATCTGGTTGAAACGATCCTCACATTCTTGCTGCCATTTTTCATAATGCCAAACGATGTGTCCAAACTTTTCCATGCGAGAATGTGAAAACTGAGATGTTTCTTGTTCTTTTTTTTCGGTTGAGGATGGAACAAGTGGGTGTCTATTATAGTCCCAAGAAAATTCAAACGAATCCCACTCACCCTTTGAAAGGCTTACTGTTTCATCAACAAGTGTTTTGATTTTTTCGTTTTGTTCAGTATTCGGCGCTGCGTAAGGAATGCGCTTCAAGTCTCCAACTTGAGTTGTCGAGGTTGGATTCAATGCCTCTACATAAATTGGAGTTATTTTTGAATTAAATAAGCCAATTAGGATTTTTAGTTTGTTTATATCTGCAAAGGCACACGATCCCTTCACATCAAACATAAATCCACCGAAACAATATCGTCCTGCAAAAGAATTGCCAGATATGTCAGACCACGTAATGCAAGGCTTTAGATACACATGAGTCATGGTAGTTTTAGCACGATTGAATTGCCCGGAAGCACTCCAATTTACAACATACTCATGATTGCCGTACCATTTTCTTTGTTCGCCGCCTTTGTGATAGGGAATCCATGGGGTGATCGACAAATCAATTTGACTTACATCGGTTTTGTCGAAAGCAATGCGCGAGATGTCTGTCTCTGTCCATTGGCGAAGAAACTTATCATTGTCTCCAGTGGTCATTCCTGACACTATTTCAGCAAATGTGCCTATTCCAGGGTACTCAAAAGATTCTAACACTTTACTGCTGAACCAATAAACGACGGGAGCGCCATCTATTTCGAAAAAGTCAGCTTGTCTTGCATAATAATAGTTGGAGTGATTGAAATACTCATCATGCTTTTCCGCTCGTCTACCATAGCGAAAATCTACTAAGCGAACAGCAGTAAGTTTTCTATTTAAGGTTGCATTCTGACTAACCCATGCAATAATAGGGAGATGACCTATTTTCCCTTCAAACAATTCTGTTCCATAATCTACAATAGAAGTGAAAGAAAGGTTTTTTAGACTAATTTCTCTCACTTTCACAAAGCTCTTTAGATACATCCAAGAATTTGTTGTTATAAATGAAATAAAGCCATTCTTCTTAGAAAAATTCCTTTGCGCACATATATACATTACAGAAGAAAAGTCAGCTTTTGCTTCTTCATAGTTATCTTTAATATAGCGGAGCAGTTTGTCACCCATTCTTGCGCTGTTCAAATATGGGGGGTTGGTAATAACCACATCATATTTAGCTGCCATTACTTCTGCTACTTTAATTATAGGCTCAATTGTATTAAGGACGATCTCGCGAAAGATGCTTATGTCGTTACGAACTTCGGAAATTCTTGTATATAAGGCAGCGAAGTCTACCTGAGAAATATTCAGAATTGAGCCGTATTCCTTAGCGTCAACAAGCTCGCTCACCAGTGTTCTAAAGTCTATTCTGAGCTTCGGATCATTATTTGTAAAGTATTCAATTGTGCTTGCGTCCAAACCATTACTTTCTACGATAGCGTAAACATGCGGCTGGATGCCACGAGAGAAGATGCGGCGGTCATACTGACGCGCCTTCATCATAACGGCAAAATAAGCAAGCTGAGCTGCACGATCATCAATATCCAGACCATAGAGGTTGTTTGCAAGTATGCTCTGTGCTGCATCACGCTCACTGATGCCATAAGTCTTGTATATCTGTACAAGAACATCAAAGGCGTAGACAAGAATATGTCCGCTACCCATACAAGGATCGATTACTTTGATGTCCTGCGGTTTCATATTGCGGTAATCTGCACGAATGGCTTCAATCTTTGCTTGAGTATCGACATCCTGCTCGGCTTCGTCCAGATAGTATTTCCAGCCCTCTTTTAGTTCGTCATTGGGATGCCCCTCAATCCAGAGTTTACCAAGGCTGTTTTCGACCATATAACGAACTGCCCAGTCAGGTGTAAAGAGTTGCGTAGCCGATGGGATGTCTTCCGCTTTTAGCGATTTCCTCGACTTGTCCCCATCGAAAATGGCATTAAACAAATCTGTATTGTAATACTGATACAACCAACCAATAATTTCAATTTGATCTGTCCAATCTGCTTCATCTATATCGGATAACATTCGTCCGAGAATGCCTTCTTCTTTTAATATATTATTGGGAAGAAGAAGTTCGGTAAAACCACCCATGCGCTCGAACATCAGAGGAAGAGACTCATTCAGGGCATTGCACTGAGTCAGCAGCAGATAGCGATAGAGGTCTTCCGTCTGATTGCTCTCAATGTACTCGGCAACCTTCTCTTTGTTCAGACCGGGCAAATCCAGATGCAGAACATCGTTCAGGATCTCCGGCTTGAATGCGCCGGTACTGTCAGAGAATACACGGATGTGGGAGGGCAGATAGTTGTTGACCTCCATAAAGCGCAGAGCGATAAAGCGGTTAAACCATGTGTAGGCAACCTCTTCCATAACTTGCGTATATCCCTTGCTGCGGATCTGATCTACCAGCTCCTTGCGTTGCCGCTGTTCATCAGTGGACAAAGCGCGTCCACCAACGGTCACGGCGTTTTGTTCGCCGTAACCGTCTTTGGTAATTCCATATTGATAAGCTCTTTGCGATACCTGAGCGATCAGCTCGGTACGCGCCCATATCGCAAAGCGTTGTATTGCGGATTTATTCATGGCGTATCTCCTTTAGTTGATCTGTACTCCGTCGCAGCTTTCGAGCGTCTTCATCAGCTTTTCGCGGATGCTTTCGACATACTTGTCAATGTCTTCTTTGGATTGCAGACGCTTGACAGTACAGAGGTCGTAGCGGCGTACAGTGGTAATCTTCGGAGGCTTAGGTGCTGGACCCTTAGGTGCGTCCTCACCGGGATGCTCCGGTGTCTGTCTGGAAGCAACCATGAACTCCATACGCTTGCAGACGGTATCTTTGTAGTTGAGAAGCTGCGTGATCATAGCATCCAGCTCAGTGACGGAGGTCGCATTCTTAGCCGCCGCTTCGCGCTTACCGACAAAATAGTCATCTGCCTGATGCAGCAGAGTTCCGGCATCACGAGCTTCGCTTGCAAGCTGGTGAACATCCTGCATACACTGACGGATGTTTTCGGCAACTTCTTCCTTCTTCATATCCAGCAGCTCGGTATATGCAGCCTTTACCTTAGCGATCAGATCAGGAAGCTTACCGATCCGGTCATAAGGCTTCGGCATACCGATGATAGCAGAGATGGTCTTGAAGGTTTCCTGCGCGGCAGCATCGGAGGCAAAGTAGTCGCGCTCCTTGCTGATGCGATCCATCTGAGTACGGGCATCATCGAATACTATGCGCTGAGACTTGAAGAACAGTTCAACGCCTTCCAAGTCCTCGATAGAATCCAGAAGGTCATCCTGACGCTGTACCATACGGGTGAGCAGAGCTACATTGTCCTTGCGTTGGCTCAGAACATCGTTCATGAGGTCACGAGCCTTTGTGACAACCTCCTTCTCAGGATAGCGGAAGTTCGCGTAGGCATTATCAAGAAGTCCCTGATAGTGCTGCTGCTTCTTCTCAAAGGTGTCAATGACAAAGCGGATCAGACCGTCCTCATCGGAGGGGATGTCCATTGCGCCGAGATAGTCACGAAGGAAATTGATGCTCTTGCGCATAAGGTCTTCGGAGGGTGCAATGCGACGGGTAACAACAGCCTTGTCGATCTCAGACTTTCTGCGGAGGTAATCAACAAGTCTGCGCTCATCCTTTGCTACGATTGCGCCACCATATTTGATAGAGATTTTCTGCTGAGAGATGAGACGAGCCACCAATGCGGCGATGTCAATTTCACGCCAGCCATAAGGGATCGCGCCGTATCTGCGCTGAACATCGCCCATAGAGGTACTGAGCATCTTTGCGTTTTGCAGCTCAAGCCACTGACTGATCTCATTCAGTGCATCTTCGTTGTTGGCACCCAGACCGGTAAAAGCAATCGTCTCGCCGTCAGTTCCGTTAAGGATAGCAAGGATGTCTGCATCGCTCTCAACAAACTTGTTGACCATATTGAGCTTAGAATAGACGCTCTCAACCAAGCCGTTCAGCGCAGCATCCAGCTTGTCCTTTGCGCTGCCGGTCTTGATGTCCATGATTTCGCCGTGAACAACAACCTTTGCGCTCACGATGGCTTTTTCGATATAGCCTCTTGCGCGTTCCTCAAGCATACGAGCTTGCTGCTGACGCTTGCGGATAATGTCCTGAATGCTTTCGGGAAGCTGAGAGACATTGCGCTGCTTGACATACTTGCGGATCTTCATCGCTTGCTCAAGTTCCTCGAAGTATGGTGTATCATTGGAGAGAACAACGATAGCCTCATTGTTGACTTGAGAATCCATGATGAGCCGCTGATCGGGCGCACCGTAATAGTCACTTGCGATGGTCACGACACGCAAGCGCATTCCACCGGACGCCGAGCCATTCAGCGTCTCGTCGATATACTGATCATAGGCGAAGTCGTACTTGCCATACTTGAACTTCTTGGCAGGATAGATTTCACCGAACACGGTCTGCGCAATGCTGGCAATGACTTGCGCACTGTCTACAACCGTGTTTTTGATGTCAATAGCGATGTCCTGCTCTTCGTCGGTCAGGAAGGCATAGGTATCGCCATTTCGGGAGATATAGTTCTGAGACAACAGTCTTTCCAAAGACTCCGTAACAGATGCGCGAAGTGCGATCTTGTCAGTTCGGATGTCTTCAATCATCAGGATAGCAATGTTGTCGATGTTTGCCTTAATGTCCTCAATGTAGCGCACGAGATAAAGCAGCTTGAGGACATTCACATCCTGTTGCTCAATACCGTCATGATTGTCTGCTGCGGTCTGGCAACGGTCAATCACACGGCGAATAGCACTCTCAAGGAAGGTATGAACGGTATCATAGAAGAGATGGAAAGGAACAAGAGCATTCTCGTCCTTCTCCTGCACCTTCTGAGCAGCCTCTTGGAAACCGGACAGCATGGATCGCTCACCACCGGAAAGGTGCTTACCGGAATTGCCATGCTTGCGGATCTCAGCAAGGACTTTCTGGATGATGATAAACTGATACGGGACAAACGGGAAGGTAGCAGTAAACTCTTCGCTATCGGGAAAGCCCTTGATGTCCAGCACCGGATTGTTGAAGGTATAGAGGTTCTTCAGAACAGCGTGTTCCTTATCATAGACCATCTTCAAAAGCTGGTCAGCAGCTTCGGTCTTCGCCAGCACACGCTTCTTGATGACTTCATCAACAGAAGAAGAGGACAAACTGAGACGAGTATTGAAGCGTCCCTGAATCTTGGAGAAGTCATCGCCGGTAATATGAACAACAGAGTCGATTGCCTCTTGGCTCGTAACCATGACCCAAACCTTGCCACGGCAGCGAGTACCGATTTCCTCAACAATGGATTGGAGGTTGATCATCAAATCACCATCGTCACCGATGTACTGACCTACTTCGTCCACCATGAAGAGAAGCCGGAAGTCCTTTCCCTTGCCGTCAACATATTCTTTGATGTCAGCTACGAGCTGCGCGATGCTGAGTTCATTTGTTTCCTCGCCGTTAAACCAATTACGGGCAGCTTGTTCGCTCATGCCCAAAACGGATTGCAGACATTCAACGATGTCATCCTCGAAGAAGGCGAAGGAATCTCTCGTTTCGATCCACGGTACGCCATTGATTTCCTCAAATGTGGCGCGGAACTGCTCTGTCTTTCCTTGCCTTTCGATGAAGCGTTCCAGCTTTGCGATCTTCAAATCATCGCCATAGAAACCGCAGTGATTATAGAACATCTTCGCAAAGACACGGAGAACAGCGGTCTTATCCTTTGTGATAGGACCTTCGATGTCGATGTTGAAAAGAATAGACTCAGTCGGCACTGAGACGCACTTGACCGCAGTCGCATACATCATAGGATCATCAAACTTATCAGAGAAGTAATCCATAGCTCTTTTGCCGCAGACTTCCTCGTTGGCAAGAAGATAGGACAGCATTTTCAGGAAGTGAGATTTACCACTTCCGAAGAAGCCGGAAATCCAGACACCGATCTTGTCAGTGGGATAGTCAATGGCTTTTGCATAGTTGTCGAAGAAGGTGCGGAAATGTCTGCGCAGCTCCTTTGTGATTATGTATTCGCTTAGTTCTTGTTGCAGGCTGCTTTCGTCGTTCTGTGCAACCTTGATAACACCGTTAATGTCGCGGTTGATGTCCTTTTGGAACATATTTTGAAGTTTCATATCGTTACCTCCGTTACAGCAAATTGAACGCTCGATAGTAGTGACCGTCTAAGAACTCGTCAAATAAACTGAGCGTCTGCCCGTTAAACGAGCCGGGATAGAACATGACAATGGGGATGTCCTCGAAGAGATGCTGCATACTGTCAAGCATCTTGTGGGATCTCATGAACGGATGGATTTTGCCAATGCCGGTCATGAAGAGAACATCTTTTCCCTTGACATGAGGGGAGTAATCCATCCGCGCAAGGAGTGCGTCCGGCGTTGCGATCTTCTGTAACTGTCCGAGAAGATAATCCTTGCCTCTTTTGTCTTCCAGCCCGTCAACTGACCGAAGAACTCTCTTATCTTCCAGCAACGAAAGAAAGATTTCGTAGAGGTCGCATTCGATGATGCGGTAGGGTGTGTTCGCCTCGTCTTTAAGCCGTCTGATGTAATCCTGAACAACGATCTCATCCTTTGGATCATAGCAGAAAACATGGATGCCTACTTCGTTGCTCAAGCCTTTGTTTGCAAGAAAGCTCGGATCGGAAATCCGGTCTTTTATCTTATCTAATTCTTTTTTTATCATGGCAGACCCATCTCCTATCTAAAGCAGTTAAACGCCGGAAGAGCGTCAAAGTCATTGTTCTCCCTAATGCCTCGATCCAATTCTTCGCAGAGAAAAACCGGATTGAGCGTCGTGTCTTTCAGATTATCAAGATACTCTGTTTCAATCAGCATACGCATGAGGACGCTCTTGATTTTATTGATTGTTGCCTCACTCCATGACGCAACAGAATCATCCTGCGCTTGCAGTCTCGTAAAGAAAGAATTGATGTCTTTTCGAGAGAAATTGAAATCCTGATTTCGATACTTTTCTCCAATCACGGACACCATAAACTCCCAGACAAGGCGATTATAGCGCATGATGGCGTAGAGGTTGATCTGCTTTGCAATCTCCGTTGGTGCATACGCAAGGTCACGGACAAGAGCCTCGTCATCCAGAGCATCCATGCGCTTGTAACAAGCTCTCGCCAATCGAGACACCTGACGCTCAGTAGGGTATTGAAATAGATTATCTTTTTTGATCTCTTCAACTGCCTCTTCGATTTTCTTTCCATTAAGATACATCTTTGCGGCGATGCGGACCTCATAGAAAAGAAATTGCTCGGCAGTCAGAGAGCCATTATATGAATGTGTATTATCCATCACTAAGTCTCCAAGTTATAATAGTTCACTCTAATTATGCAAAAAGAGCTGTACGATAAAACGGACTTATTCCCTGTCAACTCGCACAGCTTCGCAAATATCTCCAATGTCACAATTCAAGTATTCGCAGATGCGCAGAAGGACAGATAAGGCAACTTCCTCACCTTTGTTTAGCTTGCTCATCGTCCCGGCAGCGATCTTCAAATCTCGTCTTAGTTGAACTTTTGTTATGTCCCTTTGGATGAGCAGCATCCATAATTTTTTGTAGCTTATCTTCATGAAAACACTCCTTGCGTCCCTTTTGGGTGGTGCTTAAACGAAATCACAATACATTATACCACCAATGGTCGAAGATTTCAATAACTCGCTCTAAACTTTTGCAAAAAAGTTTCAACTTTTCGACTTAGACTCCAAGAAAAAGAGCCTGACTGCGAATGGGGTGTGCAAGCGGCAAGCAGCCTACGAGTCCCTGGCGCAATACGAAACGCTTTTTGCGGACGTATCGTTTCACGCTGCT
>ERZ773104.3388-NODE-3388-length-15467-cov-18.096613_pt1 | contig 15467 bp, 8 predicted proteins | sample MGYA00511920_ERZ773104 | MGnify/ENA primary metagenome ERZ773104 (study PRJEB29015, sample SAMEA2737857) | human gut metagenome | biome: human gut; feature: human-associated habitat; material: faeces | place: China | collected 2012 ...
AAAGAATATGTTTGTGATACCGACTGGACAATCCGAGAAATTACACCGAGTGAAGGCTATCTCCTTGATAAGACCATTCACAAGGTAGGTGCAGACCCGAAACTTTATGAGGTGGAACACAACCTTACTTCCAATGATGTAACCGAGCAGGTAATCAAAGGCAATGTGGCTATCATTAAACACACTGATGATGGAGAAACAAAGATTGAAACACCTGAAAAGGGTGCTTCCTTTGAGATTTACCTGAAATCTGCCGGAAGCTATGACGCAGCCAATAAAGACGAGAGAGATACTATCGTATGCGATGAAAATGGCTTCGGTCAGACAAAAGATATGCCGTATGGTATTTATACCGTACACCAGACTTCCGGTTGGGAAGGCAGAGAGATGATGGACGATTTTGATGTGTTCATTTCACAGAACGCACAGACCTACCGTTATCTTATCAATAACCGTAACTTTGAGAGCTTTGTCAATGTAGTCAAGGTGGACGCAGAAAGCGGAAAGAGTATTCCGTATGCAGGAGCAGGATTTAAGATTTACGACCCACAGGGCAATCAGGTCAAAATGACCTTTACTTATCCGACACCGACCACGATTGATGTGTTCTATACCGACGCAAATGGTTCTCTTGTAACACCTGAGAAATTAGATTACGGCAAGGGATATTCCATCGTAGAGGTACAAGCTCCATACGGATATGTACTTGATGATACTCCGGTATATTTTGATATTACCGAAGAAAATTCCACAGAGGAAGGCGGCGTAACTGTTGTGAAAGTCAATAAGCCGAATATGGCACAGAAAGGTACTATCACGGTTGAAAAGACCGGAGAAGTATTTAGTGGTGTCAATGTAAGTGGTTCTGAGGACAGTGATGTTATCTATCAGCCTGTTTATGAAGTGGCAGGACTTGAGGGTGCAGTTTATGAAGTCCGTGCTGCGGAAGATATTAGTACACCGGACGGTACACTCCGCTATTCAAAGGGCGAAGTGGTAGATACTATCACAACAAGCTCCGATGGATTTGTTAAGAGCAAAGAACTTTATCTCGGAAAATACGAGGTTAAGGAAATTACCGCACCTGATGGAATGGTAGTGAGTGGCGAAACACATACGGTTGAGCTTACTTATGCAGGTCAGAATATCTCTGTTACCGAAACTTCCACATCGTTCTATAACGAAAGACAGAAAGTGCAGGTAAGCCTTGCAAAAGCCATTGAAAAGGATAAGACATTTGGTATTGGCGACAACGGAGAAATCAAAAACATCAGCTTTGGTCTTTATGCCGCAGAAGATATTGTATCTGCAAGCGGTACAGTTATTCCGGCTGATGGACTGATTGAGATTGTCAGCGTAAATGAAAATGGAACTGCTGTTATGAAGTCAGACCTTCCGTTTGGCAAATACTATGTCAAGGAGATTGCAACCGATGAGCATTATGTTCTCTCTGATACGAAATATCCGGTTGTGTTTGAATATGCAGGTCAGGATACCGCAACAGTTGAAATCAAAGTGAATGATGGAAAAGAAATCAAGAATGAACTTATCTATGGTTCTGTATCAGGTAAGAAGATTGACGAGAACGGAGAAGCACTTGAGGGTGCTGTTATCGGTATCTTCAAAGCCGAAGAAACAGAATTTACAAAGGATACTGCACTTATGACGACTACCTCTGCAAAAGACGGTAGTTTTTCTTTTGCAAAAGTTCCTTATGGCAAATGGATTGTAAGAGAAATCGAGCAGCCAAAGGGATTTGTTCTTGATGAAAAGGCGTATGAGGTCAATATCAGCAAAGCCGAGCAGGTAGTTGAAATTGAGATTGTCAATGAGTATGTTCACGGCAATATCAGACTCACGAAGATGGATGCTGAATATCCGGATAACAAACTTACGGGTGCAACCTTTGAGGTATATAAGGACACCAATGAGAACGGAAAGATTGATGATGGCGATGAACTTATCGGAAATCTTAAAGAAACCGAAACCGGAATTTATGAGATGAAAGAGCTTCTTTACGGAAAATATATTGTCCGTGAAACAAAAGCACCAGAGGGCTTCCTGCTTGATAAGGGAGAATACTCTGTTTTCATTGAGAAAGACGAAACAACTTATTCCGTTGAGAATAAGGCTGGTGTTGGATTTATCAATGAAGCTATGCGTGGAACACTGAAAATCGTCAAGACATCTTCAGATGGTAAGGTTAAAGGTTTTGCGTTCAGAGTAACCGGAGCAAACGGTTATGATATGACATTTGAAACAGATAAGAACGGCGAAATCGTGATTGAGGGACTTCGTATTGGCGAATATACCGTATCAGAAGTGGCAAACAATGCGTCTGCCGCATATATCACACCTGCCGACCAGAATGTTACTATCAAACTTGATGAAACAGCCGTTGTAAAAATGCACAATGAGTTAAGAGATACTCCGAAAACAGGAGATGATACCAATATGAAACTTTGGTATGTCCTTGCCGGACTTTCTGCTGTCGGTATCGCGGTAACTTCTGTTGTTGCACACAAAAAGAAGAAAAAGGAGAGTAACGAGTAATGGAAGCAAAGACAATTATCGCTATCGCATTAGTCGCCGTTATTGTCGGCGGCTTTATCTTTCTTCAGGTTAAAAACCGTAAGAAGTAAGTAACAAGCGAACATTAACCAGTCGGGGCAGAGCGTAAAAACTCTGTCCCTTTAATTTTTGGAGGAACATTATGAAACAACAGAAAACGGTGGAGAGCCGAGTGCTTGAAATCTTAAAGGAATGCCCGATGTCGAGGTATGATGATATGCTTCTCATTCTGCATTATTACAACCAATACGGATATATACCTGCCGGAAATCTTCCGCTTGAGGATATTGTATTTAATTACCGAGCATACGGACTTCCTTGTTTTGAAACCATACGCAGGGCAAGGCAGAGAGTACAGTCCCTTTTTCCTGAGTATTCACGTAATCCGCAGAAAGAAGAACAGAGCGGCAGTATTTCTATTGTAATCAACATTAGCTAAGGAGGTATTTTCGTGAAAGACAAAGCAACTTTTCAGAATAAGGTCAAGGTGCTGAATAAACTCTTTGACTCCGGTTGTGATACGGAGAAAAAGTTGCAGCAGCTTGATATGGAAGCAATCCTGAAAATCCCGAATATCACGATTCCTGATATGGGTGTGATTATGGAGCTTCAGAAGAATACAAAGTCCGGTAAACTCTTTTCGTATTTGGGCGGCGGTTCTGATGAAGCAACAAAAATGAGAGGTAAGGAAAATGAAGCAACAGGAGAATAGAGCAGAGCCGCAGGAAAAGCAAATTCGATTTATAGACAGTCATTACAACTTAAAATTCTATATTCCCGATGGTGGAAAAATCAGGATTACTTTTCGTGATGGACACACAGCAGACAGAGTGTGCAAGTATATTGATGACTACCATTTGTATGTCGGAAATTGCTGCTATCATATATGCGAGTTTGCTGAAAAAATGGAGCTTAGTGGAAGCAAAGTTGAACCTATCAATCAATCCGAACCGTCAAAAAACAAGACCAGAAACAGAGAAAAACAGCGATAAGGAGGTGCAAGAGTAATGGCACGAAAATATGACCTTATTTCTGAGCTTTACAACCGCACCTGCAAAACGGTTGTGTCAAATCCTCAGAACTGGCAGGCATTCTTAGCTTCGGCTTGCCGAAATTATAAGTTACGCTATGACGAACAGCTTCTTGTATATGCACAGCGACCCGATGCAACAGCGGTTCTTGAGATAGAGCAGTGGAACAAAATTTTTGGTAGATGGGTCAACCGAGGTGCAAGAGGTATTGCTGTTTTTGCTGATGAGAACCGTTCACGGCAAAGACTGACACATTACTTTGATATTTCAGATACTCACGAAAGCAGATATTCAAGAACAGTTCCGATTTGGGATATGCGTCAGGAATACGAAGCTGATGTGATTGAGACATTGGAAAGCACTTTCGGAGAGATTGAGAATAAGAGCAGTCTTGCCGAAGCAATTATGGGAGCAGCAAGAAATGCGGCAGAGGATAATATCCCTGATTATCTGCAAGACCTTTACTATGCAACCGAGGGCAGTTCCTTTGAGGAAGTGGAAGAGGATATTGTGGCTTTCATTTATAAAAATGTCGTGACAAATAGTGTGGCATATATGATGATGTCAAGGCTTGGCGTTGATACGGACGGCTATTTTGAACTTGATGATTTCAGAGATGTTACTAACTTCAATACGCAGGAAACACTCAATGCACTTGGATTTGCTACCAGTGATATTGCAGAAATGGGATTGACGGAAATATCTAAAACAATTACTGCACTCAACCGTCAAAATCGCATAATTGTCGGTCAGGACAGAAATGAATACAATAAGGTTGAAAATAACGACGAAAGGAGTTTGGACAATGAACGAACTGACCTACACGATGGTGGGCGATTACAGCCTTCCGAACCTGAAACTTCCCCAGCAGCCGGAAGTGACGCTGGGCAGATACGCTCAGATGAGGAGAGAGTTTCTGAAGGAACATCACAGAGTCCTTTACTACAATCTCCTGACGAGGGGCGAACTGACACAGCACTTGGCGGAAGTGGAACAGAGAGCCAGCAAGATGGAGGAAACAATCCTGAGCCAGATGGCACAGAAAGAGGGAGTGACCGAACAGATGAAAGCGGAGGATATGATGAAATGGGTTCGTCTGATGAACTCCCTTCGCAGCTCGGCACAGGAAATCGTGAAAGCGGAAGTGATATTCGCTTAGAGTATTACGATAGAACGCACGAGGATAAAAGCCTTCCGTTCTTTGGACGTGATGAAGTAATCAATGAAATTCTCAGAACGACACCACATTTGTCAGCAAGTCTGGAAGAAATCAAAGATTATTATGAACGTAATCCTGATAACAAAGACCGCACAGAGTATGTAAAGAGTATTTTCAATAATGATTATACCGAACTTACTTTAGAGGATGGCAGGACAGTAGGGTACAAGACCTTTGAAAACGTTCTGCATTTGTGGGAGGGCAAATACGACAGCAGAACCGCACAGAGCTTTTATGATTGGGCTGTTATTGCCCGACATTTTGAAGCTATGCGATTACTGGGAGAATTAAGTGACAGCATAAAACCATTACCGTCAATGGACGGTCAGATGACATTCATATTAGACGGTCGGGCAGAGGAAAAGAAAACCTCTGCCTTTACTTTTTCTCAGGAGATTATCGACGCTGTTCTTGCGAATGGAAGCGGATTTTCTGAGGGAAAAATGCGTATCTATGAGCAGTTTGAAAAAAGCCTTTCTGCAAAAGAAAATGCCGACTTCTTGAAAAATGAATACGGTTGGGGCGGTTCTTATCCCGTCATAATCGGGGCAGGCATTGATGAGAGCCACGATGGAAAAGGTATTACGATTACGAAAGGCATCGGTAAAGAAAATCCACATATCACACTTTCGTGGTCGCAGGTGGAGAAGCGTATCGGGGAACTTATCCGAACGGACAGATACTTAAATCCAAAGGAAAAAGAACACTATCCTCAGTGGCTTGAAAGCCAAGAGGAACGCAGAGCCAAAATCGAGGAAACGAAAAGAAATCGTGAGATACTCTCTAATGCACCACCGGAGCAGGAGGTTGAACCAACCGAAACAGAACCTGAAGAAGCAGAACAGCCGCAAGATGTGCAGTATGAATATCATCTTGGCGATAAGGTGTATATCGGTGCTTCTGAGTATGAAATCTTATCTGTTGATGATGAGAGAGTAATGCTCTATGACTATGATATGCCACTGTTCAATAAGGAATTTTCACGCACAGAGTTTGACAGAAAAGTGCGTGAGAACCCGATGAATGAGCATTTGATTGTGAAGGAAGAACCTGCCGAAGAAAGAAATGAAAAAGAGCCTGAGCCGGTAGTTCCTGCTTGGGAGCAGAAGAAAAAGGTCAAGGGCTTTGACCTGCACCCTGATGTGCCTATGGCAGACCGTCATACCTTTAATCTCAGAGAAAATGAGGTTGAAACGGTAGGTAAAAAGGAACGCTTCCGCAGAAATATTATGGCAATACAGCTTCTTAAAAAGTGTCAGGAAGAAAACAGATTTGCCACTCCTGAAGAACAAATTATCTTATCAAAGTATGTCGGTTGGGGTGGACTTTCAGAAGCCTTTGATGAAAATAATTCAGCGTGGGCAACGGAGTATCTGGAACTTTCTTCGGTATTAACACCGGAAGAATATGCTTCGGCAAGAGAAAGCACATTGACTGCGTTCTACACGCCGCCCGAAGTTATCACAGCCATTTATAAGGCAATGGAGCAGATGGGTTTTAAGGAAGGCAACTTGTTAGAGCCGTCCTGCGGTATCGGTAATTTCATCGGTATGCTGCCGGACACAATGCAGGACAGTAAGATTTACGGTGTGGAACTTGATACGATTTCCGCAGGGATTGCACAGCAGCTTTATCAGAAAACAACCATTGCGGCACAAGGATTTGAAGAAACCAATCTGCCGGACAGCTTCTTTGATGGAGTGGTTGGCAATGTGCCTTTTGGAGATTTTAAGGTATCGGATAAAAGGTATGACAAGCATAAGTTCCTGATACACGATTACTTTTTTGCCAAGTCCCTTGATAAGTTAAGACCCGGCGGTGTGATGGCTCTTGTAACGAGCAAAGGCACAATGGATAAGGAAACTTTAGCAGTACGAAAGTATATTGCACAGAGAGCAGAGCTTCTTGGAGCAATCCGATTGCCGAATAATACCTTTAAGGGTAATGCAGGAACGGAAGTCGTTTCGGATATTCTTATCCTGCAAAAGCGTGACAGACTGATAGATATTGAGCCGGATTGGGTTCATCTTGATACCGATGAGAACGGAATTAAGATGAACTCTTATTTTGTGCAGCACCCCGAAATGATACTTGGAGAAATGAAAATGGTATCGGGGCGTTTTGGTATGGAAGCAACTTGTGTGCCGTATGAAAATGCAGACCTTGCAGCACAGCTTGATGAAGCGGTAGCAAATATTCACGGAGAAATCACGGAATATGAAGCCGAGGAAGAACTGGAGGAGGAAGATAATTCTATTCCGGCAGACCCGACAGTGAGAAACTTTTCCTATACGGTGGTGGACGATAAAATCTACTATCGAGAAAATTCCCGTATGACTCCGGTGGAGGTGTCGGCAACCGCAGAGAACCGAATTAAGGGTATGATTGCCATTAGAAATTCCGTCAGAACGCTGATTGAATTGCAGACAGAAGATTACCCTGACAGCGAAATCAAAGCGGAGCAGGAGAGATTAAACAGACTTTATGATACCTTTTCAGGTAAGTACGGACTCATTAACAGCCGTGCAAATACCTCTGCTTTTTCGCAGGACAGTTCATTCTCTTTGCTTTCTGCATTGGAGATAATCGGAGAGGACGGAGAACTGGAACGTAAGGCTGATATGTTTTCTAAGAGGACAATTAAGCCGCATACTCCGGTTACTTCTGTTGATACGGCAAGCGAAGCGTTGGCGGTATCTCTTGGAGAAAAAGCCACGATTGATATGGACTATATGATGGAGCTTTCCGGTAAATCGGAGAATGAAATCTTTGAGGACTTAAAGGGTGTTATCTTCCTAAACCCGCTTTATGAGTATGGAAATTCTTACGAACCGAAGTATCTGATGGCTGATGAATACCTTTCGGGTAATGTCAGGGAAAAGCTGAGGATTGCAAAGAAGTCGGCAGAACTCTATCCGGAAGATTATAAGGTCAATGTAGAAGCACTTCAAAAGGTGAAACCGAAAGACCTGACTGCAAGTGAAATTTCCGTGCGACTTGGTGCAACTTGGCTGCCACCGGACGATGTGCAGGAGTTTATCTTTCATTTGCTTGAAACACCACGCTATGCACAGTGGAATATCAAAGTTCACTTCTCCCCATTTACGAGTGAGTGGAATATTGAGGGCAAATCCTATGACAAAGGAAATGTAAGGGCATATAACACTTACGGAACTTCCCGCATCAATGCCTATAAGATTATCGAGGAAACGCTGAACTTAAAAGATGTGCGTATCTTTGATTATATCGAAGATGATGAGGGAAAGAAGAAGGCTGTCCTGAACAAAAAGGAAACAGCGATTGCTCAGTCGAAGCAGGAAATGATTAAGCAGGAATTTCAGGACTGGATATGGTCTGACCCTGAACGAAGGGAAAGACTTTGCAAATCCTATAATGAGAAATTCAATAGCGTCAGACCTCGTGAGTATGATGGAAGTCATATCATCTTCAATGGTATGAACCCTGAAATTGAACTCAGGGAACATCAGAAAAATGCGGTTGCCCATATTCTTTACGGAGGAAATACGCTTCTTGCACACGCAGTCGGAGCAGGAAAAACTTTTGAAATGGTAGCGGCAGCACAGGAGTCGAAAAGGCTTGGACTTTGTAACAAGTCACTGTTTGTTGTACCAAATCACTTGACCGAACAATGGGCGGCTGAGTATTTGCAGCTCTATCCGGCGGCGAATATCCTTGTCGCAACAAAGAAAGATTTTGAAACCAAGAACCGTAAAAAGTTCTGTGGCAGGATTGCAACCGGAGATTATGACGCAGTTATCATCGGACATTCACAGTTTGAGAAAATCCCGATGTCCATTGAAAGACAGAGGGCAATCTTAGAACAGCAGCTTGAGGAGATAACGGGAGGAATTGCAGAACTCAAGCGAAACCGAGGGGAAAACTTCTCCATAAAGCAGCTTGAAAAGTCAAAGAAATCTATCAGGCAGAAACTTGATAAACTCAATGACCAGACGAAAAAAGATGATGTTGTAACCTTTGAGGAACTTGGTGTAGACAGGCTTTTTGTTGATGAAAGCCATTATTACAAGAACCTTTATCTTTATACAAAAATGCGTAATGTGGGCGGTATCGCACAGACGGAAGCACAGAAATCTTCCGACCTCTTTATGAAGTGCCGTTACCTTGACGAGATTACCGGAGGGCGAGGGACCGTGTTCGCAACGGGTACACCTATCTCAAACAGTATGGTGGAACTCTATACGATACAGCGATATTTGCAGTACAGCACGCTTGTGAAAAATGGGTTGCAGCACTTTGATGCCTGGGCTTCCACTTTCGGAGAAACCATTACGGCAGTGGAACTTACACCGGAAGGAACAGGATACAGAGCAAAGACAAGGTTCGCAAAATTCTATAACTTGCCTGAACTAATGGCGATGTTCAAGGAGATAGCGGACATTAAGACAGCGGATATGTTGAACCTGCCAGTACCGGAAGCAAAGTACCATAACATTGCAGTAAAGCCGTCAGAAATGCAGAAAGAAATGGTTGCTTCCCTTGCAGAGAGAGCTGAGCAGGTGCGTGGCGGCGGTGTGGATTCAAGTGTAGATAATATGCTGAAAATCACGAATGATGGAAGAAAACTGGCTCTTGACCAGCGTATGCTAAACGATATGCTGCCTGATTTTGAGGGCAGTAAAATCAATGCCTGCGTCGATAACATCTATCGAATATGGGAAGAAAATGCCGACAAGAAATCGGCACAGCTTGTGTTCTGTGACCTTTCCACGCCGAAGAATGACGGCACATTTTCCGTCTATAACGACATTAGGAAAAAGCTGATTGAGAGAGGTATTCCTGAAAGTGAAGTAAAATTTATACACGAAGCCGACACGGATATGAAGAAAAAGGAACTGTTCCAAAAGACACGCAAGGGAGAAGTCAGGGTGCTTCTTGGCTCTACTCAGAAGATGGGAGCAGGAACGAATGTGCAGGATAAACTTATCGCACTTCACGATGTGGATTGTCCGTGGCGACCTTCAGATTTGGAGCAGCGTTCCGGTAGAATTGTCCGTCAGGGCAATGAAAATCCGCAGGTAGATATTTACCGCTATGTAACAGAGCAGACCTTTGATGCATACCTCTATCAGCTTGTGGAAGGTAAGCAGAAGTTCGCAAGTCAGATTATGACGAGCAAATCTCCGGTTAGGTCGGCAGAGGATATTGATGAAACCGCACTGTCCTATGCAGAGATAAAAATGCTTGCAACAGGTAATCCATATATCAAAGAAAAGATGGACTTAGACATTCAAGTACAGAAGCTAAAGATGTTAAAATCCAATTTCTTATCGGAGAAATACGGACTGGAGGATAAGGTCATCAAGTTCTACCCACAACAGATTGCTTACCTGAAATCCCGTGTAGAGGGACTTACAAAAGATGTTGAAACAGCAAAATTACACCCGAAACCGATAGACGAGCAGCCGCTTGGAATGATGGTATCGGGTGTTTCTTATTCCGAAAAAGCCGAAGCAGGTCAGGCAATCATCAATGCCTGCAAGTCAATGAACAGTCCTGATGCGATACCACTTGGCGAGTACCGTGGCTTTCAAATGGAACTGTATTTTGATACGGTTCAGCGTAATTATGTTGTGAAATTAAAAGGCGAAACAAGCAGAGATGTACCGCTTGGCGATGATGCTCACGGTAATATCGTGAGAATAGATAACGGCATAGAACGCTTTGAGGAAGCACTTGCTGATACGAAAAACAGTCTTGAAAATACGGAGAAGCAGTTTGAAACAGCGAAGCAGGAAATCGAAAAGCCGTTTGCAAAGGAGGAAGAATTGAGGGCAAAAACTGCCCGACTTGATGAGCTGAATATCCTGCTCAATATGGATAAAAAGGAAAATGAGATTGTCGGCGGAGAGCCTGATGAGGGCGAAGCTGTCGGCGGCAGAAAGGAGAAATCGTATGAGAGATAAACAGGAAGGCGGTGGTCGATATGCCTTTTATCGCACCTGAGTTAATCATTCAGGCGAAACAGATGGACTTATTAACTTATCTGAAAAACTATGAACCGTATGAGCTGGTTAAGTTTTCAGGTAACACCTATTGCACCAGAACCCACGACAGTTTGAAAATTTCAAACGGGAAATGGATATGGTGGTCGAGAGGTATTGGCGGCAGGAGTGCTTTGGATTATCTGATTAAGGTCAAAGGTTACAGCTTCCTTGAAGCGGTGGAAACCATTATCGGACACACAGCGATTCAGGCTCCGGTCTATGAAAAGCCACAGCCAAAAGAGGAAAATAAACCGCTTCTTCTCCCTGAAAAATGTGCTTCCAACAGAGTGATTACAGAGTATCTTTTCGGGAGAGGAATAGATTTTGAAATCATCAATTACTGTATCTCTAATGACCTTATCTTTGAGAGCCTGCCGTATCACAACGTTGTGTTTGTAGGCTATGACGAGAAGAAAGAACCGAAATATGCAGCCTACCGTTCCACGAATAAGCGTAGGATTATGGGCGATTGCAGTGGCAGTAAAAAAGATTATTCTTTTCGGCTTGGTAAGGAAAACTTGGAGGAAGTACACCTCTTTGAGTGTGCCATTGACTTGTTATCCTATGCCACACTTGCGAAGCTGAACGGGAAGGATTGGAAAGAAATGAGCTTTGTTTCGCTGTCCGGGGTGTATTCTCCGGCAAAGAAAATTGAGGACAGTAAAGTGCCGATTGCACTGGAAAAGTATCTTGACAGTAACCCATCTGTCAGGAAAATCCGTATCCATTTTGACAATGATATAGCGGGCAGAAAGGCAGCACAGACCTTAAAAACTATTCTGCCGGATAAGTATGAAATCGTTGATGAGCCACCAAAAGTAGGTAAGGACTTCAACGATTTTCTTTGTATGCGGATGGGAATTTACAATAAAAAAACACACGAAAGGAATGAAGAACGATGAATGATTCTAAGATTAAAGTTCTCTTGGTAGAACCGGAAAAGTACCCGAAGGAAATTGTAATCGACGACAGTCTGGAAGCAATGCAGGAGGTTGTCGGCGGGGACATTGAGGAATATATGCCCTATGACGATGACGTTGCAATCATCTGTAATGAGGAAGGAAAGATGAGAGGACTTCCGCTTAACCGTGCAGTTTATGTGCAGGACAATGATAAGAAAGAGATGGTAGATATTATCTGCGGCAAATTCTTTATCTGTTATGCACCGCCTGAGAGTGAGAGTTTTCAGAGCTTGCCGGACGATATGATGAAGAAATACAAGGAACAGTTCAAGTATCCTGAACGCTTTTCTAAGGAAGTGGGCGGTAATATCGTGGCTGAACCTTTTAAGCCGAAATCAAAGGATTATGAGAGATAGTAGACTGAGAACGGGGCAACCCGGAGGAGATGTTTATTCTTAGCGAGCAGACCATTTGGATAAACACAGTTTCCCAAACGGTAAAAGGCTCGTTAGGGGTTGCCCCTAATACCCCGTGAGAAAGGAGAACTTGATTTGAGAGAGTTATTACTTATCGCCGCCGGGACACTGCTCGGCAGTTGTCTTGGCGTTACGATGATGTGCTTATTCCAGATTAACAAAGATTGCAGAGTAAAGAGAAAGGAAGATACCGATTATGAGAAAGAGAAACATTCAGAAGATTGTACGCTTTAACCGCAAGGAAGCACAGGATTTGGCAGCAAAGGCAAAGAAGGCTTGCCTTTCCGAAGCAGGACTTATCCGTTTACTTATCAGAGGTTACGAACCGAAAGAGAAACCCGATGACCGCTTCTATGATGTGATGAGGGAACTGTCCTCTATCGGTAATAACATCAATCAGCTTGCGGCTAAAGCAAATACGCTTGGTTTCATTGACGCACCTATGCTGAAGAATGAAGCTGCGAAGTGGAATAAGTTCCAGTCAGAGATTGAGAGGACATATCTTCGTCCAAATCAGAGCGAAATGAAATGGCAGTAACAAAGTTGTGGTCGGTAACAGAAAGGCTCGGTCAGGTCATTGACTATGCGACCAATCCGGAAAAGACTTCTGTAAATATCAAAAGGGAGTTTTCGCCGGAACAGTATCAGGCTCTTGCAGATGTTATTGCTTATGCAAAGGACGAAGAAAAAACAGAGCGAGAATTTTATGTTGAGGGTATCAACTGTAATGTGGCGATTGCCCGTGACCAATTCATAACGGTTAAGGAGCAGTACCAAAAGACAGACGGTATCCAAGCCTATCACGGATATTTGAGTTTCAAGGAAACAGATATATCTCCTGAGATGGCACAGAAAATCGGAATGGAATTTGCAAATGAAGTGTGGGGTAAAAGATTTCAGGTCGTTGTGACAACCCACCTGAACACAAAGCACCTGCACTGCCATTTTGTCATCAACTCTATTTCTTTTGTCGATGGCAAACATTTGTGGGGAGAGGAAAAAGCGTGGTTCAAATTCCGAAAAGTTGCAGACAGGATTTGTGAGAAGTACGGACTTTACTATGACCCGAATCCGAACCGCAGTAAGCAGTCGGAGTATCTGACGATGAAAGAAAAGGCAGGTATGCCGACACGCTACTCGGTTGCAAAGGAAGCCATTGATTATGCTATCGACCACAGCAAGACCCTGAAAGAATTTCAGTTTGCTCTCAAGGAAATGGGATATGCCTATAACCTAAGTCCAAGCCGAAAATACTGGACGGTCATTCCAAAGGGATACGATAAGCCGATACGACTGAAAAATCTCGGAGCAGATTATACCAATGACCGGATTGTAGAGCGTATCAAAGAAAATCGTGACAGATGGGCAGAGATTGAGCCGTTCCAGAGGGCAACTTATAAACCAAGACAGTACCGTATGCAGACCAGAGGGCAGAAGCTGAAAAAGAAAGGTGGACTTTATGGGTTGTATCTGTATTACTGTTACAGACTCGGTTATCTGCCCAAGTATAAGAAACAGAATAACGCAAGGCTTCATTATCTTTTGAAAGATGATTTGATGAAGCTCGATAAGATTACTGATGAAGTAAGGCTGCTCGGACGAGAAAATATTTCCACGGACGAACAGCTTTTTTCATATAAGACTTCCTTAGAGGAGCAGATGAAAAATCTGATTGCCGGAAGAACACATCTCCGAAAAAAGATAAGAACAAATATTGATGATGGTCAGCTTCAGGCGGCAAAAGATGAAATCGCTTCTATCAATGGAGAATTGAAAAAACTCCGACGGGAAGTAAAACTCTGCGAGGATATTGCGGAGAGGTCAAAGGTTATGGAAGAAAACCTTGAGCATATCGAAACAGAGGAACAAAAACAGCAGAGAAAGGAGAAATCACGCTATGAACAACGGTGGTGACGCAGCAGAGCAGGTCGTTAGGCTTTCGCTTGAAGGATTTGAAGTCGCTGCAAGATTAAGCGGTTCGGCGGCGAAGAATATCGCATTGCTTTTGGTATCGGTTCTGAAGCAGGAACAAAAGACGAAGGGTAAAGCAAGGCTTACTAATATGATTAAGTCAGGCAAGGAGCTGAAAGTCTTTTCCATTCCGCAAAAGGATTTGAAGAAGTTTACCGAACAGGCAAAACGCTATGGCGTTCTTTATTGTGTCCTCAGAGATAAGAACACAAAGGAAGAGAACGCTCCGGTAGATATTATTGCAAGAGCAGAGGACGCTTCTAAAATTCAGCGTATCGTTGAAAGATTTGAACTTGGCAAAGTGGATAAGGCTTCGATTGTCAGTGAAGCAGAGAAAGCTATCGCAGACCGTGAAGCGGTTGAAAAAGAAAAGCCGACTAAATCCAAGAGTGAAATCATTATGGAAGAAGCGGTCAGAAATCCAATGCAGAAAGAGGAGCGAGCAAACGCAAACCCCTCAGTCGCCAAAACAGACAAAAGCCCTCTGTCAAGGCAAAACTCAGAGCCGGTAGAAACGCAATCTGATAAGGGTGTTGCAAAGCCAGTGGAAAAGCCATCGGTCAAAGAGAAACTTGACCGTTACAAGGCACAGGCAAAACAGCAAAAAGAAGCAGAGCGTAAAGAGCCGGAGGTTAAGAAAGACGGCAAGAAGCCGCAGCAGAAAAACGGTCAGACGTTACACCGTCAGCCGAAGAAGAAACCCAAAACAAAAGAGAGGTAATTTACTATGACAAATGATTTCAAACCCGCAAAGGCTGGCGGTAATCAGCCAAGATTATCCAAAGAGGAGTATGCGGAAAAGAAGCGAGCAGAAAAAGAAACGGTCTATCAGATGATTGATGACGCTGCCCGTGAGATTGTGAGTGACCCTGAGAAGTTCAAGAACTTTCTTGATACGCAGAGTCGAATGGACAGATATTCCGCAGCAAATGCTCTCCTTATTTACAGTCAGTATCCGCAGGCGACACAGCTTAAAGATTTTGATGATTGGGGTAAGGACAATGTGAAGATTACCAAAGGGACAAAGAGTATTTCTATCCTTGAACCAGTGGAATACACAAGAGCAGATGGTTCTCCGGGTATTTCCTACAATGTCAAAAAGGTATTTGATGTTACGCAGACAAATGGAAGAAAAGCTCCGGCAGTATCAGCAAACCGTGACCCGAAAGCACTTATCACGACAATGCTTGATGTATCTCCGGTGGAGGTTGCGGCAACCGATGAACTTCCGTATCCGAATATGGCAGCTTTCTATAATAATGAAAAGCAGA
>ERZ773104.3394-NODE-3394-length-15446-cov-7.019557_pt1 | contig 15446 bp, 13 predicted proteins | sample MGYA00511920_ERZ773104 | MGnify/ENA primary metagenome ERZ773104 (study PRJEB29015, sample SAMEA2737857) | human gut metagenome | biome: human gut; feature: human-associated habitat; material: faeces | place: China | collected 2012 ...
AAATTTGCTATTACTCACCACCTGAAGAGGTGGGAGTCTTCTCGACTGAGATAAACGCTGCGGCTCATGCGCCGTATGTTTCGCAGCCGATTTTACTGCAGCTGCACATTTCAATTCGATCAAACGCCTTATCTTCTTTCTTGTTTTCAGATCCACCCTATCATACCACAAGGAAAGAAACCTTGCAAAAAAATTGATCTATTTCCCCATACAAAAATGGCTGAAAATTTCATTTACCAGATCCTCTTCCAGTGATTCCCCAAGGATCGTTCCAAGATGTTCATAGGCATCCATCAGATCAATCGAGAAAAAATCCTCCGGCATCGCATTGTCGATGCTTGTCTCGACCAGACGCAGGCTTTTCAGCGCCTGCTCCATCGCCGTCTTGTGACGGACGTTTGTCAGCATGACCTGATCGTTGAAATTCAGGTTTCCCTGCAAGAACATCGTCTGAATTTTTTCCTCCAATCGATCAATTCCCTGCTGTTCCTTCGCCGATACCGGAATCACTTCCTGCCCGCACGCTTCGCGAAGCGCTTCTTCTGTGAGAACCGGTTCCAGATCTGTCTTATTTAAGAGGACGATCACCTTCCGTCCCCGGATCAAATCGAGTATCTGACGGTCATTTTCATCCAGCTCCCTTGATCCATCGACCACATACAAGATCAAATCTGCCTCATCCGCAATCTTTCTCGCCCGTTCCACGCCAATCTTTTCAACGATATCCTCCGTTTCCCGGATGCCCGCCGTATCGATCAAATTTAAGCTAAGCCCGCGCAGACGGATATTTTCCTCCAGCGTATCGCGTGTCGTACCGGCGATCTCTGTCACAATCGCGCGCTCCTCTCCCAGCAGTACATTCATCAGGGACGATTTTCCTGCATTCGGCTTACCTAAGATCACGGTTTTGATCCCCTCCGTCATGATACGCCCGTTGTCAAACGTCCCGATCGACGCCTCCAGTTCCATCTCAATCGGCTGCAGCGTCTCCCGAAGGCGCTCCGGGTATCCGTCCAGGGAAATATGCTCCGGATCATCAAGTGCGGACTCAATAAAGGCGATCTCATAGATTAGTTTTTCGCGGAGTTCCCGCACTTTCCGCGACATTGAACCGCTCAACTGGCTGACCGAAGACTGCAGCGCATACTCATTTTTCGACTGGATCACATCGATCACGGCTTCCGCCTGCGAAAGATCAATTCTGCCATTTAAAAACGCCCGCTTCGTAAATTCGCCTGGTTCCGCCAGCCGCGCCCCACATTTTACCGCCAGCTCCAGAATCCGCTTCATCACCAGAACGCCTCCGTGACAGTCAATCTCTACCGTGTCCTCCGCCGTATAACTGTGCGGACCGCGCATCAAAAGAAGCAGCACTTCATCGATCCGTTCCTCTCCATCCCGAATATATCCATAATGAATCGTATACGTTTTCTGCTCCGAAAGCCTCTTCCCCGCCACCGCCGGTTCAAACATCCGCTCCGCCACCGCCACAGCGTCCGAACCGCTAATCCGGATAATCCCAATCCCCGAACTCGAAAGCGCCGTCGCGATCGCGGCGATTGTATCTGTATATACCATATATATATAAATCCTTCCTTGCTTTTTATCTTCTTATTCTATACCATATGGAAGCATTTTCCCATCTTTATTTACAAATCTAGTCTAATATTTATTTCTTTTTTCATGTTTTTACGATAAACCTCTCGCGCTCGATCCCCCACAAAAAAGAAGGTCTAGATACCTCCAGACCTTCTTCGTCACACTTATTTACTTCTCATATCTCCCATACCCGTCACTTCTCTCGCGTCTGCCCTCACGCTTCAGCGAAATAATCACATGCCGGAACGGATCCTCGCCCTCGCTGCGGGTGGTGACATACTTGTCATTCTGCAGCGCTGCATGAATGATCCGTCTCTCATACGGGTTCATCGGCTCCAAAGATACGGAGCGTTTCGTTCTCTTTACCTTGTAAGCAATGTTCTTTGCCAGTGTCTCAAGCGTCTCTTTCCGTCTCTCGCGGTAATTCTCGGTATCGAGCTTCACGCGGACGTAATTCTCGCTCTTCTTGTTGACAACCAGGCTGACCAGATACTGGAGAGAATCCAGGGTCTGACCTCTCTTACCGATCAAAATACCCATGTCCTCGCCGGAGAGGTCAATGTTCATCTCGCACTCTTCCTCATTGAAAGCCGCTGCGATCTTCACATCTAAGTTCATCGCATCAAATACCTGGCTTAAAAAGTCGATCGCACGATCCTCGAGCGTCTCTTTTTTCTTAGCACGGATGATCGCCGGTTTCGCGCCGATCCCCAGAAATCCGGCGCTTCCTTTTTCGACCACTTCGTACTCTAATTTATCACTGGTGGTTTCCAGTTCAATCAGTGCCTTTGTTACTGCCTCATCGACTGTCTTAGCGGTAACCGTAATCATATCCATCCTGCGCCCTCCTTCTATTTTTTCGCGTGCTTATCGTTGTACTTCTGCACCATCTTGGCCTTGGAAGCCAGACTGCCCGGCTTCGGATCGGAATTGTAAAATGCTTCAGACGCCTCCATCTGCTTTTTATTGCGGGAGATCTTGTCCTCTTTCGCCTTGCTTTCCGCATCCTCGCGTGCCTGAAGCGCCTTTAAATTCACGCTTGCCTTCTCGCTGACATTGGCCGGCGGCAGACCTTTTCTCGCTCTCTTCTTGTTCATCTTCTCCACGTTGCGGCGGATCAGATCATCGACATCGATCTTGTTCATATGTGCATTTACGATCAGCTGCTGAACGAGCTGGAATGCACCCTGAACGACCCAGTAGATACCGATCGCGGACGGCAGGGAGAAACAGAAGAATACGGACATCAGCGGCATCGTGATCATCATGCTGTTCATCATGCTCGCGCCCGGCGCGTCCTGATCCACCTGCTGTAAATTGGAAATCAGCTTGGTGGAGAGCCACTGGGTCAGACCCGCAAGGATCGGGATGATCCATGCGATCGTGATGTGGTTAAAACCGGTAAACGGCGGAGTTGCCAGATTGATGCCGAAGAAATAGTTCATCTGCTCAATCTTGCTCGCATTTTCTGCGATCGTCGAAGAGATCTGCGGGAATAAACTTTCCAGCGTATCCCATCCAGCCGGTGTCAACTTATATAACATATCTACGACTTTGTTTGCCACGGTGTAGTCTACCTTGTCCACCGCCATGCCGACACCGCTTGCCAGCTCGGAAATCTTGTTGATGTAATCCGGCTGCTCCATCAGCGGGTTCGCTACGTTGTCAAAAAAGACACGTACTGACGGTACGTATGCCGGAATGTTGTAGATAACCCGGTACAAAGCGAAGATAATCGGAAGCTGAATCGCCATCGGCAGACATCCTGCCATCGGATTCGAGCCATATTTCTCATAGACTGCCTGCATCTCGACCTGTTGTTTAGCCATCGATGCCTGATCGGTTTTTCCCTTATACCTATTCTGAACCGCCTTGATTTCAGGGTTCATAAGCGACATAAGTTTTGACGATTCCTGCTGTTTGATCGTCAGAGGAAATAACAGTAACTTTGTGATAATGGTAAACAGGATGATACACAGACCGATATTCATGATCCCCATGCTGCTGGTAATCCGGAATAAAAAGTCCATGATATAACCAAACACGCTGGCGATCGGTCCCATGATCGAACCTGCCTTTGTCGCAACTAAAACGCTAACGTCCAATGAACTACCTCCTCATCCTTTACGGAACTGGATCATAACCGCCTTCTGCAAATGGATTACAGCGAAGAATCCGCTTACATGCCAAAATCATACCTTTTACAGCGCCGTACTTTTTAAGTGCCTGGATGGCGTACTCCGAGCACGTCGGCGTGTACTTGCAGTGAGGTCCTGTCATAGGGGAAATATAGAGCTGATATCCCCGAATCATCTTTATCAAGATCTTCTTAATCAATATTCTCACTTCGATTCTCCAGAATGTTATGCAGTCCGCATAAGTGCAGGTATGCACTCTCAATTTTTTTGAAGTCTGCTTCTTTCGCTGCCGGTCTGGCAACGACTACGATGTCTAATCCGAGTCTGACTCTGTCCTTATTTAACCGATAGCTCTCCCGTACCAACCTTGTCACGTGATGGCGGACCACGCTGTTTCCAACCTTTTTGCTGACGGAGATACCGATCCGAGGCTCCTTCCCGTCATCCACCCGCTTCACGTACATAACCAGAAGCTTATTGGCATAGGATTTCCCTGTCTTGTAAACCTTTTGAAATTCGCTGTTCTTCTTAATTGAATTAAAACGCTTCATTAAAATCACCAATTCCCCTGCACCGAGTGTGCATCGCAGAGCTTTTCTTAATATTCATAGAACTTTTTCTATGAATATTAAGAAAGGCCACAATCTATAACTCGATTGCGGCCTCGTTCATTAAGCAGATAATTTTGCTCTACCTTTTGCTCTTCTGGCAGCCAGAACTTTTCTTCCACCTGCGCTGCTCATTCTCGCACGGAATCCATGAACTTTTGCTCTCTGTCTTTTCTTCGGCTGAAATGTCATCTTCATGTCTGCATACACCTCCTCATCCATAATATAGTAAGAGAAATCCACGCTTCCTCCGGCTCACGCCGAAATCCGCATTCTTCTCAACATAGTTAGACTATTGTAATTAAACATCTTCTCCATTATATAGAAGAATTCCGCATTCGTCAACCACTATTTTGATCTTTTTAATCCCCATAGAACAAGGAATTTCTGTGGTTTTTCCACCATTTCGATCCTGCGTCCCCACAGATCGATCGTCGATTGCTGTCGAGGCACTTTATTGTATACAGTATACACACCGGGACGTTTCCATTTTGTGGATAAAAAAATCCTTATTTTATCAGCATTCCCGCCACCTATTCACAGCTTATCCTCCACTTATCCACATTTTGGGGATAACTTGTGGAAAAGCCGTGGAATACGATCTGGATAAGCTTCTGATTGTTCACACCCATTCACCAAAAAGCCTTATTTTTCGGCGTTTTTTCCACGTGGATAACTGAATTTCACTTATTCACATTGCGGGTTTTTATTGAAAAATGTGGACAAATCATGTAGAATAGAACTTAGATTGGGTTATTTTGCAGTTTTGGCTGCTTTTTACGTTTAGGAGACACAGTATGATAGAGAAAATTAAGGAAAAATGGGATGAAATTCTCCTCCATATTAAAGAAGAACACGAACTGACGGACGTTTCTTTCAAAACATGGCTGCTTCCGACGCAGCCTTATTCCATGAAAGACGGCACCCTTCAGATCCTGGTTCCGGATGTGCAGTTTCTCGGCTATATCAAAAAAAAATACGGACTTTTGATCCAGATTACCATCGAAGAACTAACCGGAATCGAGTGTGAGGTCGATTTTGTCACCATCGAACAGGTCGATGAGCCGCAAAAAGAGACGGACAAAAGCCATCTGATCAACCGCCCGTCCGAGGTCAGCCGCCAGCTCATCCAGGATGCGAACTTAAATCCGCGCTACACATTCGACACCTTCGTCGTCGGCGCGAACAATAACTTAGCGCACGCCGCTTCCCTCGCCGTGGCAGAATCTCCGGGTGAGATCTACAACCCTCTCTTCATTTACGGGGGTGTAGGTCTGGGAAAAACGCATCTTATGCACTCGATCGGACATTTTATCTTAAAAAACAATCCAAAAGCGAAGGTTCTCTACGTTACAAGTGAGAAGTTTACGAACGAACTGATCGATGCGATCCGGAACAAAAACAATATTTCCACCACGGAGTTCCGTGAAAAATACAGAAACAACGACGTCCTCCTCATCGATGATATCCAGTTTATTATCGGTAAGGAATCGACACAGGAAGAATTTTTCCATACCTTCAACGCACTCTATGAAGCGAAAAAACAGATCATTATCTCCTCAGATAAACCGCCGAAAGAGATCGAGACGCTGGAAGAACGGCTTCGTTCCCGTTTCGAATGGGGCTTGACCGTCGATATCCAGTCTCCGGATTATGAAACCCGTATGGCGATCCTCCGCAAAAAAGAGGAACTCGAGGGCTACAATATAGATAATGAAGTGATCAAGTACATCGCCACCAACGTCAAGTCCAACATCCGTGAACTCGAGGGCGCCCTTACCAAGATCGTCGCCCTTTCCAAGTTAAATAACAAGGAGATCACGACGGAGCTGGCGGAGGAAGCGCTCAAGGATCTCATTTCCCCGAACGCGGAGAAAGAAGTGACCCCGGAGCTGATCATCCAGGTCGTTGCTGATCATTTCGGTATCACTCCGCTTGACATCTCCTCCCAGAAGCGCAACAAGGAGATCGTATTCCCGCGCCAGATCGTGATGTATATCTGCCGTTCGATGCTCGGAACTTCCCTGCAGAATATCGGCAAATATTTAGGCGGTCGGGATCACACGACGATCATCCACGGTCACGACAAGATCGCTGCCGATATGGAGAAAAACGAATCGCTTCGCAATACAGTGGAAATCTTAATGAAAAAGATCAGCCCACAGTAGGTTTCTTCCACAATTTCGCGTGGAAAAGTGGTTGAAAACCTGTGGATAACTTTTCCCACATTTTGCTCCATTTCAGGGCTGTGGATAATTCAAAAGTTATCCAGCCGGTTCCGGACAGTTTTACACAGCCTTTTTAACCATTCAAAAGGAGTCTGAACCCCTGTATTTTCAGGGCTGTCCGAAGAATTCCACATATTCACAGCCCCTACTACGATTGCGACGGAATTTATATATATCTTTTCTTTCCGTTCCACGTTATTTTTAGCAAAGGAGTTATCAACAAACATGAAGCTTTCATTTGAAAAAGATCATTTAATGAACGGCATCAACATTGTTCTGAAGGCCGTTCCTTCCAAAACCACCATGCCGATTCTCGAATGCATCCTGATCGATGCTGTTTCGGATGAGATCAAACTGACCGGCAACGATATGGAGCTGGGAATTGAGACGAAGGTCGAAGGAACGATCCTGGAACGTGGAAAAATCGCTCTTGATGCCAAGCTTTTTTCCGATATTATCCGCAAGCTCTCCGGCGAAAATTCTACGATCACGATCGAATCGGATGAAAAATACAACACGACGATCACCTGTGACAAGGCTATTTTCCAGATTCAGGGCAAGGACGGCGATGAATTTTCCTATATTCCCCACATTGAGCGGGATAAATTCATCACACTTTCCCAGTTTACCTTAAAAGAGATCATCCGCCAGACGATCTTCTCGATCTCGCCGAACGACAGCAACAAGATGATGACCGGTGAGCTGATGGAGGTCACCGGCAATGAACTTAAGCTCGTTTCCCTCGACGGACACCGCATGTCGATCCGCAAAGTTGCATTAAAAGAACAGTACAGTGATATAAAAGTCATCGTTCCTGGCAAGACTTTAGGTGAGATCAGCAAGATCTTAAACGGTGACAACGACTCTGAGGTACAGATTTTCTTCAGCACCAACCACATCATGTTTGAATTTGACGACACGATCGTGTTATCCCGCCTGATTGAGGGCGAGTATTTCCGGATCAATCAGATGCTTTCCTCCGATTATGAGACGAAAGTTACCTTGAACCGTCGTGATTTCATGGATGCGATCGACCGTGCGAGCATTCTCGTCCGTGAAAATGATAAGAAACCATTGATCTTAAACTTTACCGATGAAGAAATGGAGTTAAAGATGCATTCCGCCTTCGGTACGATGGATGCACGTCTGGCGATTACCAAGTTTGGAAAAGACCTGATGATCGGCTTCAACCCGAAGTTTTTGGGTGATGCGCTGCGAATCATCGATGATGAGGAAGTGACTCTGTACATGATGAATCCGAAATCCCCGTGCTTTATCCGGGACGAGGAGGAGACTTACATCTATCTGATCCTGCCGGTCAATTTCAATGCGGCAGCGATCTAACCTGCCATTTTTTGACATGGCAGGTGCAGGCAGACAGTGACAGAAAGGATCTGAAATAAGATGGAGATAAAACTGAGAGATGAATTTATAAAACTGGGTCAGGCGCTTAAGGCAGCTGGTCTGGTAGAGTCTGGCGTGGATGCTAAATTTGCGATTCAGGACGGGCTTGTGAAGGTCAATGGCGCGGTGGAGATGCAGCGCGGCAAGAAGCTTTACGACGGGGACAAAGTCGAGTATGACGGAGAGACCGTAACAATCACCAAATAAAGGATGGTTTCATGTTTATCGAATCGATCGAACTCAAAAATTACCGCAATTACGGGGAATTACATATGGATTTTGATCCGGGGACGAATGTTCTCTACGGGGACAACGCGCAGGGTAAAACCAATATTCTTGAAGCGGTCTACGTGTGTGCGACGACCAAGTCCCACCGCGGCAGCAAGGACAGGGAGATCATCGAATTCGGAGAGGACGAGTCCCACATCAAGATGCAGCTTCGCAAGGACGATGTGCCGTACCGGATTGACATGCATCTAAAGAAAAATAAGACGAAGGGCGTGGCGGTCAACGGGATCCCGATCCGGCGGGCGAGCGAGCTTTTCGGCATTGTTAACGTGGTGTTTTTTTCGCCGGAAGATCTGAATCTCATTAAGAACGGACCGGCGGATCGGCGCCGTTTTATTGATCTGGAATTATGCCAGTTAAACCGGCTCTACGTCCATTCGCTGGTGCAGTACAACCGGGTGGTGATACAGAGAAATAAGCTCTTAAAGGAGCTGTTTTTCCATCCCGAGTACGAGGAGATGCTGGATATATGGGATATGCAGCTTGCTTCCTATGGGCGGGAGGTGAGCCAGTACCGGCGGGAATTTATCGGTGAATTAAACGAATTGATCCGTCCGATCCATCAGAAATTGTCGGGTGGAAAGGAAGAACTCGTCATCCAGTATGAGCCGAACACGGAGGCAGATCAGTTGGAAGCGGCAGTCAAAAAGAGCCGCGAGGCGGACCGGAAGCAGAAGACGACGCTGGTCGGACCACACCGGGATGACTTAAGTTTCTATGTCAACGGAATTGACATCCGGCGCTTCGGTTCACAGGGACAGCAGAGAACGGCGGCATTATCGCTCAAACTGGCGGAGATTGAGCTGGTTAAAAAGATCAAAAAGGAGTATCCGATCCTGCTTCTCGACGATGTTTTGTCGGAGTTAGATGGAAAACGGCAGGATCATCTGCTCGCCAGCATCCGCCACATACAGACGATCATTACCTGTACGGGCTTGGATGATTTTATCAGCCACAGCTTCCAGATAGATAAGACCTTTCGGGTCGTGAGCGGGACGGTCACCTGTGAACGTCCAAACAAGACAACTAGTCAGACATAAAACAGCAAGTGAAGGAGGAACTATGGGTTCAGAATACAGTGCAGATCAAATACAGATATTGGAGGGATTGGAGGCGGTCAGAAAGCGTCCTGGTATGTATATAGGCAGCACATCTGTAAGAGGCCTCCATCACCTGGTGTATGAGATAGTTGACAACTCCGTGGATGAGGCGTTAGCCGGATTCTGCAGTCACATCGAGGTGCAGATCAATGCGGACAATTCGATCACGGTACAGGATGACGGTCGTGGCATTCCGGTTGACATCCAGAAAAAGGCGGGTCTTCCGGCGGTTGAGGTCGTATTTACGATCCTGCATGCGGGCGGCAAGTTCGGCGGCGGCGGATACAAGGTATCCGGCGGTCTGCACGGCGTAGGCGCATCGGTTGTAAATGCTCTTTCCGAGTGGCTGGAGGTTGAGATCTGCCGCGATGGAAAGGTATATAAACAGCGCTATGAGCGCGGCAAAACCATATATCCGCTGAAAGTAGTCGGTGAGTGTGCTCCGGATAAGCACGGCACACGGGTCGTATTCCTGCCGGATAAGGAGATTTTCGAGGAAACGGTCTACGACTATGATACGTTAAAAGTACGCCTGCGTGAGACGGCATTCCTGACGAAAAACTTAAAGATCACCCTGCGGGATGACAGAGAAGTGAAGCATGAGAAGACCTTTCACTATGAGGGCGGTATCAAGGAATTTGTCACCTACTTGAACCGGAGCAATGAGAAGCTCTATGAACCGGTTATCTACTGCGAGGGCATCAAGGACAAGGTATTTGTCGAGGTGGCGATGCAGCATAACGATTCCTACACGGAAAATATCTACACCTTCGTCAATAATATCAACACCCCGGAGGGCGGTACCCATCTGGCCGGCTTTAAGAGTGCTCTGACGAAGACTTTTAATGACTATGCGAAGAAAAATAAGCTTCTGAAGGAAAATGAGCCGGCACTCAGCGGTGAGGATATCCGCGAGGGCCTTACAGCGATCATCAGCGTTAAGATCGAGGAGCCGCAGTTTGAGGGACAGACGAAGCAGAAACTCGGCAACAGCGAGGCCCGCGCGGCGGTCGATGCGATCGTGAGCGAGCAGCTGACATATTTCCTGGAGCAGAATCCAACGGTTGCCAAGATCATCTGTGAGAAATCAATTCTTGCCAAGAGAGCCCGCGACGCAGCCCGCAAGGCGCGCGAGATGACGAGACGTAAATCAGCGCTCGACGGCATGGCGCTTCCAGGAAAATTAGCCGACTGTTCCGACAAGAATCCGGAAAACTGCGAGATCTACATCGTAGAGGGAGATTCCGCGGGTGGTTCTGCGAAAGAGGCTAGAAATAAATCCAATCAGGCTATTCTGCCTCTTCGAGGCAAGATCTTAAACGTAGAAAAAGCAAGACTGGATCGAATTTACGGCAATGCGGAGATCCGTGCAATGATCACGGCATTTGGTACCGGTATTCATGAAGATTTTGATATTTCAAAACTTCGTTACAACAAGATCATTATCATGACCGATGCCGATGTGGACGGTGCTCATATCAGTACCCTGCTTCTGACGTTCCTGTATCGTTTTATGCCGGATCTGATCCGGGATGGACATGTATATCTGGCACAGCCGCCGCTTTATAAGATCGAGAAGAATAAGCGTGTCTGGTATGCATACAGCGATGATGAGCTGAATTCGATTCTGACTGAGATTGGCCGTGACAACAACAATAAGATCCAGCGTTATAAAGGTCTGGGCGAGATGGACGCGGAACAGCTTTGGGAGACTACTATGGATCCGGAGCGCCGAATTCTTCTCCGTGTACAGATCGACAGTGAGACTGCTTCGGAGGTTGATCTGACATTTGCTACCCTGATGGGTGATCAGGTTGAGCCGCGTCGTGAGTTTATCGAGGCAAATGCGAAGTACGTAAAGAACCTGGATATTTAATTAAATTTAAGTCACTTAAATCCTTTTGAGGACGAAAGGAGTATAGATGGAACCAAATATATTTGACAAAATTCATGACATTGATCTGAAAAAGACAATGGAAACGTCTTACATCGATTATGCGATGAGCGTTATCGCCGCCCGGGCACTCCCGGACGTGCGCGACGGCTTGAAACCGGTGCAGAGACGAGTGCTTTATTCGATGGTTGAGCTGAATAACGGTCCGGATAAGCCCCACCGTAAATCCGCCCGTATCGTCGGTGATACAATGGGTAAATATCATCCGCACGGCGACAGCTCCATTTACGGCGCATTGGTTAATATGGCTCAGAAATGGGCTACCCGTTACCCGCTTGTAGATGGACATGGAAACTTCGGTTCCATGGACGGCGACGGCGCCGCAGCGATGCGATACACCGAGGCAAGACTGAGCCGTATTTCCATGGAGATGCTGGCGGATATTGGCAAGAATACCGTTGATTTCATGCCGAACTTTGATGAGACGGAGAAAGAACCGGAAGTTCTTCCGGTGCGTGTACCGAATCTTCTGATCAACGGAGCGGATGGGATTGCAGTCGGTATGGCGACCAGTATTCCACCACATAATCTGGCAGAAGTCATTGATGCGGTAGAAGCGTATATGAAACATGAAGACATTTCCACAAAGCAATTGATGAAATATATCAAAGGACCGGATTTTCCAACCGGAGGAATTGTTGTCAATAAAGATGACCTTCTTGAAATCTATGAATCTGGTGCAGGTAAGATCAAAGTCCGTGGCAAAGTGGAAGTAGAGGAGATGAAAGGTGGCAAGAAGCGTCTTGTCATCACTGAGATTCCTTACACGATGATCGGAGCCGGAATCGGCAAGTTTTTAAATGATGTTTGTGCGCTTGTAGAGACAAAGAAGACAAACGATATCGTAGACATTTCCAATATGTCTTCAAAGGAAGGAATCCGCATTGTTATTGAGCTGAAAAAAGGAGCAGATGTTGAAAATCTGACCAATATGCTCTATAAAAAGACAAGATTGGAAGATACTTTCGGGGTAAATATGCTGGCAGTTGCAGACGGACGTCCGGAGACTATGGGGCTTAAGAAGATTATCGAGCACCATGTAGATTTCCAGTTCGAACTGGCAACAAGAAAATATAAGACATTGCTTGCAAAAGAGCGGGACAGAAAAGAAATTCAGGAAGGTCTTATCAAAGCGTGTGATGTCATTGACCTGATTATTGAAATCCTACGGGGAAGTCAGTCTGTGGCTGATGCAAGAGCCTGTCTGACACAGGGAATCACCGAAAATATCAAATTTAAATCCGGGATTTCCAGGAAAATGGCTGCGATGCTCCGTTTTACTGAGCGCCAGGCAAATGCAATCCTGGAAATGCGTCTCTACAAACTCATTGGCCTGGAAATTGAAGCGCTGATGAAAGAACATGAGGAGACTCTGAAAAATATTGCAAGATATGAAGATATTTTGAATCATTATGATTCTATGGCAGAAGTTATCATTGAAGATCTGGAGCATTTCAAAAAGGAATATGCACGCAAACGCCGCACTGTTGTAGAGAATGGCCAGGAGGCTGTCTATGAAGAAAAGAAAGTAGAAGAACAGGAAGTAGTATTCCTGATGGATCGTTTTGGCTATGCCAAGACAGTGGATGTGGCAACTTACGAGCGAAATAAAGAGGCAGCAGATGCAGAGAATAAATGGATCGTAAACTGCATTAATACCGGGAAACTGTGTGTATTTACCAATACCGGCAAGATGCATCAGATTAAAGTGCTCGATCTTCCATATGGAAAGTTCCGTGATAAGGGGCAGCCAATCGACAATGTAAGTAATTATGACAGTACACAGGAAATGGTCGTATATATGTGCGACGAATTACAGCTTCGTTATGCGAAATTATTATTTGCAACGAAGCAGGGGATGATTAAGAAAGTAAAGGGAAATGAGTTCCAGGTGGCAAAACGTACCATTGCAGCAACAAAGCTTCAGGAGGATGATGAGCTGATCAGTGTTCAAGTCATTACTGATGACCAGCATGTAGTCCTTCAGACAAAAGATGGATATTTTCTGCGTTTTTCAGCTCAGGAAGTTGCCGAGAAGAAGAAAGCGGCTGTGGGAGTCCGTGGCATAAAGCTTCGTAAGAATGATGAGCTGGAACAGATTTATCTCTTTTATGAAGGAACGGAACACAAGATTTCATACGGTGACCGGGAACTGACGTTGAACCGGCTGAAGGTTGCAAAACGTGACGGGACCGGAACGAAGGCTAGGAGTTAAGAGTGAAAACCCAGGCATCAATCATGCCGGAGCATTTATAAGAGAGTAAGATACAGCAGGAAAGAAGGCAGCAAAATGATTCAGGATATTGCACCACATAAACTGAATAATCAGTATGGACAGAAAAAAGCACCGGATGCAGGCAGCAGATTTTTATATTATGATGGCAGAAAGGTTCTGGTGAGAAAAGGAATTGGCGGGAACGAGAATCAAATCGCATATCCGACTTATGAAGAACTGAAAAAGTGTATGCCTAAAGATGTGGCAGAAGATACAGAATATACATATTTATTTGCAGTAGACGATAAAAGCTATTATCTTGGAAAAAAAGAGAATGTCGGTATATTATCTGAACAGATGGGATACGAGTGGATCGATCATCAAGAGTTTAGATGTGTATCTCCAAAGTATGAGGCCTTTGCAGGAATCACAGGTTGGCAGCTTGCCAGATGGTATCAGGATCACAAGTTCTGTGGGCGATGTGGAAATGTGATGAAGCCAGATCATGTGGAACGGATGATGCAATGCCCGAAGTGTGGACTGATGGAATTCCCGAAGATCTGTCCGGCTGTGATCATTGGAGTTATTGACGGTGACCGGATCTTGATGTCCAAGTATGCAGGACGGGAATATAAGAAATATGCACTTCTTGCGGGATTTACAGAGATTGGTGAAACACTGGAAGAGACTGTGAGCCGGGAGGTTATGGAAGAGGTTGGTTTAAAAGTAAAGAATATTACTTATTATAAGAATCAGCCGTGGGCATTTTCAGATACATTACTGATGGGATTCTTCTGCGAGCTTGACGGATCGGATCAGGTGAAATTAGATGAAAATGAACTGGCACTTGCCGAATGGTTCGAACGGAATCAGATTCCGGTAGAGCCGGACGACATCAGCCTGACTAACCAGATGATGATGGTGTTTCGTGACGGATATACGATATAAAGAAAATGGGAAGCTGACATTAATGTTGGCTTCCCATTTCACTCAATGTCTGGAAAAATTCCAGATCTTCCTGTTTTAATTTTAAATTCGTACAGTATTTCTTGCCTTCAGGAGTTGTGACATTGATTTCCACAAGGGTTCCTTCTTCCAGTGCATTTCCAACGACGGCTTTTAAGAAAAGTGGGAACTTCGGATGATTGTTGCGGAAACGATCCATGCTGCTTTTTAACTTCTGGAGCATTGCAATCTGAATGAAACTGTCACATTTTCGGAGACTGCCACGACCAATCTCGAATCCGGAGCGGTGGCGCTTGGTGTGTCTGCTGGCGACCAACTGACCGTGGAACAGTCGCTGTATGGCCTTTTACTGAAATCAGCCAATGAGATCGGGAACGGCCTAGCGGAGCATGTATCCGGCAGTGTCAGCGCTTTTGCGGATCTGATGAATGCAAAGGCGAAGGAGCTGGGCTGCAAAAACACACATTTTGCAAATCCGCATGGTTTAAACAACGAAAATCATAAAACAACACCCTACGATATGGCCCTGATCCTCCGTGCGGCGGTAGCCAATGATACCTTCCGCAAGATCGATACTACCACGTCCTACCAGTTTCCGGCCATCAAAAATGCCGCAGCCCGCACCATCACCATGGGCCACAAGATGATGTATAAAACGGACTCCCGCTATTATGAGGGCATCATCGGCGGAAAGACCGGCTATACCTCCAAGGCCGGAAACACGCTGGTAACAGCCGTAGAGCGGGACGGCGTGCGTCTGATCGCGGTAGTCATGAAGGCAAAGGGTACCCATTATACAGATACCAGAGCCATGCTGGACTATGGATTTGCATTGCATGACGCAGGAAAAATCTGACAGAAAGGTTCGAACACATTTTGAATACAGAAATGAAAATCCTCTCAGCCCTTGTGGCCGGAGGTGCTGCACCATAGATAAGGTGCATGT
>ERZ773104.3400-NODE-3400-length-15432-cov-9.843012_pt1 | contig 15432 bp, 11 predicted proteins | sample MGYA00511920_ERZ773104 | MGnify/ENA primary metagenome ERZ773104 (study PRJEB29015, sample SAMEA2737857) | human gut metagenome | biome: human gut; feature: human-associated habitat; material: faeces | place: China | collected 2012 ...
CCTGTGCGCTGGCCCTGGTGGCCCTGTACCTGCCCGCGCCCTTGTGGCTGCCGCTGCTGCTCTGCTCGCAGCTCTGCGCCACGGGTCTGGCCACCCTCTCCGATGCCGCAGCCTCGGACACGGCGGAACGGCACGGCCATCCTACGCATACGCTGGCTTCCTATGCCTTCATCGTGGATTGCGGCGCGGCCGCAGGCCCGGTGCTGGCCTACGGCGTGCAGGGGCTTTGGGGCATGGATGCGGCCTACCTTACGGCAGCGGCCCTGCTGCTCTGCCTGCTGCCGCTCTGGATGCGCAAGGAGGCGACAAACGCCCGCTCCTGAGCCCGTGCGCGGCTCTTGGGAGGCGGGTGATCCCTTTGTTCGGGCACATTGCCGAGGCCCGCGAAAAAAATTTTGCCAAAAAATGATTTTTTTGTTGACAGGCAGGTGGCTTTTGGCTAGAAAGGACTTCTCGCACGGATGACGTGCGAATGCTACCGCGTCGCGGGGTGGAGCAGCTCGGTAGCTCGTCGGGCTCATAACCCGAAGGTCGTAGGTTCAAATCCTGCCCCCGCAACCAGAAAGATCAAAGGCTTCCGATTTTCATCGGAAGCCTTTTTTCGTAAGCGGGATCTTTTCCCCTCTTCCTATCCCCAATATCCATGTTTCAGTCGCGGAACTACGCAGCTGTCGAGCTGCGGCAGTATCGCCATGCGCTCTCCGGCGAACGACACTCCCCCTGCGCCGCTGTCCCGTATTTTTTGCCGGTGGCGCGCTCCGGCACGCCTCATCCCCGCAAGGAGATGCCAGCCCGGGCAACCGGACGATCGTCCTCCATGGCGTGCCGCTTCTTTTGCCGCCGTCTACTCCTGGTCGAACAGGTCCTCGACACGTTGCAGGGTCATGCCCAGCTCAGAGGCCGCCGCGAACGCTTCCGCGACCTTGTCGCTCGGTACGACCATAAAGACATATTCATCACCGCCCGTATCCCACAGCAGGATCGTCAGGCCATAGCGGTCATGCAAGACGGGGCTGCAAGCGCGGAGTACCTCCTCGGGGTACGCGTCTTCATCGTCGCAGGGGGGCAGGTGTTCCTTTGCCCCCGGCGGCAAAAGGCAGCACAGGGAGGCGAAAACTTCTTCCGGCGCTTCCTTCCAGTCCACCCAGTCCAGGCGCTTCCGGTCCCGCAGGGCCAATCGCATCAACGTAACATGCCAGCCGGTGTAGGCTTCTTCCATGTCGAACTCTTCACAAAGCTCGGCACACTGTGCCGGTGTCGTGGCGGCGGCGTGGATCTTGTCCGCCAGCGCTTCGGCATCGGCAACACCGAGCAAGGTAAAGAACGTGAGCAGGGCCGGGCGCGATATGGACACAGGCGCCGGTATCCTGGGCCTGTTCGCATCCAGGAGCATTGCCAGCGTGCGCTCCATTTTGGCTATGACGGCAGGATCCGTGACTTCGGTATCCCGTCCCACCGTCTCATACCACGGACAGTCCCAGCGCACATAGCGCAGTTCCACGGCATCACCGCAAAGCACCACGAAGTAATAATCGACGGCCCAGCCAGCGTTGACGACTTCCCCCATGCAGATGCTTTTTGGGATATAGAACGTCCCTTTCTCGCATACATATTCGGAATCCGTGTCTTCCCCCATATCGATATCGCATTTGGGAAAGGCGTTAGCAACGCGCAAATTTTCTGCGGAAGGGATGGTGCGCGATCTTTTTCCCTGAAAAAATGCGAACAGGTCTGTATTGATGATGTCGCTGTGATAGGAGTTTCCGCGCAGTCCCTTGGTGGTATAATAGATATGCATGGCTCCCTCCTTTACTGGCAAGCTGCCTTCCGTTCTACCAGCACGCGTGGCCTACATCACCAACGCATTATCCCGTACCGACTGGATGACGGCAAGCAGCTTTTTCTGGCGTGTTTTGTCGAAGTCCAGCAGCTTTGCCGGTTTGTCGAACGGAGCCTTCATCAATACGGAAATATCTTCGATATAGCCGTTCTGCTCGATGTGTGTGATGACCTTTTGAACGAATGCTATCTGCCGGGAGTTCAGAGACTGGTCGTTGATGAACTCCGAAAAGGCGGCAAGAACGGCCTCGTGATCCAGTTTTGCGATTTTACGTATCAGCAGGCCGAAGGGAGTGTCGCCGAACGTCTTCACATAATCTTCTTTACTGCCGAGTTCCTGCGTAAAGACTCGTTCAAGTTCCTCGTAGTCCTTTCTGGTCAGAGAAATATTGTGTGTCAGGTTATAGATGGCCAGAGAGTTTTTGTGTTCCTCAATGTAACGGTTGACCTTCATTTTATAGCTTTCAAAGGGGTCTTCCTCAGGCAGAGGGATTCCCGCAGTTGAATCCAGTATCGGGTCGGTAAGAATGGTGATGATGTCCTTTCTTTTACTGCCTTCATCCAGAAAGCAGATAAGCGCGCGCAGTTCCCGCCGAATATTTTCCAGCTTGAAGATGTCGATATCCTTCCAGAGTTCCGGGTCACTTATCTGACGGAGCAGCGGGAGCTTTTCCGCTACCTGCGGAATGGAGGATTTTTTTTCGAGGAGTCTGGCCGTCGTGACCAGACGGGCCATGTCGCGCCTGACCAGCGGACTTTCGTCCAGCACATTCAAGATAAAGCCGTAGATGAAGTTATCAAAGCGCAAAGCCATGGCATCAGGGTCATCGAAATGAACCAGAGGGGCGATGTGTTCCGTAAGCTCCTGCTGATCCAGCTCGGAAAGACAGATGAAGGCTTCCGGCTTTTTGAACTTTTCCACATGCTTCAGAGCAAGCCGCACATGAAAGAGATCCGTATTAAGGTCGGCGATCTGGCATCGGCATATTTCCGTCAGCTCCTTGCGCCATGGCTGATAAACACCATCGAATTTTGAAGCGTCCTGAAACGCCGCGACCAGCCTGACGCATTTTCGGAAGATATTTTCCGAGAGCGAGATGGGGACCTCGCCCTCCATGGTATGTTTGACCTGCCGGAAGTACTCGAAGTTGCCGCAGTAGTCGAAGATGAGGAAGCGCTTTTTACCTGTGTATTCCTCTCGTTCTATAAGATCGGTACAGGTCAATCCCGGGCAAAGACGTGTTCCGCGTCCGATCATCTGCCAGAATTTTGTTTTGGACCGGACTTTCTTGAAGAACACCAGGTTTACACATGCGGGCACGTCGATGCCGGTGTCCATCATGTCCACCGAAACCACGATATACGGAGTTTTTTCGGCTTCCTTGAAATTGTCGATGACGGTCTGGGCATAGCTGTCGTCGCAGACGACGCGGCTTGCCCATGTGCCGTGATACTGCGGATAAAGTTTGTTGAAGCGTTCCAGAATGAACTCGGCGTGCCTTTTGTTCTGGGCAAAGATGATGGTCTTGCCGATGCGTTCGCCGCCGTTCACCCTGATGCCGCGCTCCATAAGGTCCTGAAGCACAAGGTCCACGGTTTTCTGGTTGAAGACGAAATCGTTCAGCGCCTGCGAAGGGATGGAATCCGGCATGACGCCATCTTCGGTAAAGTCGTCTTCGTAGCGTTCCTTGTCTTCTTCGGAAAGGTCCTCGTAGGTGATGCCTTCCGAAAGGAATTTTGTCGTGACCTCATAATTGTAGTACGGGACCAGAACGTGATCCTGATGCACGGCGGTATCGTAGTCGTAGGCATAGGTGGGAACGCCGTTTTCCAGCTCGAAGAATTCATAGGTGTTTCTGGCCACTTCGGTTTTCGGCGTGGCGGTCAGGCCAAGAAGGATGGCATCGAAGTATTCAAAGATGGCGCGATATTTTTTGAAGATGCTCCGGTGGCTTTCGTCGATGATAATGAGGTCGAAATGCGCGGGGGAGAACAGCATGCCGCCGTCTTTGCTTTTTGCGCTGTCGATGGCGTTCATGATCGTAGGGTAGGTGGAGAAAACGATGCGTGCGGACGCGTCGTCCTTGTTGATGCACAGATTACAGAGCGACATGTTCGGCAGGTATGTTTTAAAGTCGTCTTTGGCCTGTGAGACAAGCGCCGTTCTGTCGGCAAGAAAGAGAACGTTGGTTATGTGGTGCCCCCGGCTCAGCACATCGACCAGGCTGGCGGCGGTTCTGGTCTTCCCTGTGCCTGTGGCCATGACGAGCAGATGCTTGCGCACGCCGCGGCTGACCTCCTCGCACACGGAGCGGATGGCCGCCTGCTGATAATAGCGGTCGGTGATGGCGTTACTGATAGTGATGCTCTCAAGTGGGAGCCTGGACGTCCGCCGCTCGATGATCCTTTCCAGATCGGTCTTGCTGAATATGCGGCTCACCTTGCGCTGGGGGCCGCCTTTGTCATCCCAGAAAAAGGTATCGAAGCCGTTGGTCGTGAACATGACGGGGCGTTGCCCGAAACGGAGCTCAAGACAGTCGGCATAGAGCCTGGCCTGCGTTCTTCCGGTATTGGGATCCTTGCAGGCTTTTTTGGCTTCCACCACGGCAAGGGGCTTGCCGTCCCTGCCCCAGAGCACATAGTCCGCGTATCCCTTCTGGCCGGGAACTCCGGCCATGCCTTCCACTTCGTATTCCTGGGAAACGTCGCTGTCCGGCCCTTCCAGTTCCCAGTCCATGCCCAGGAGCATGGCGTCGATGTAGATTTTCCGGGTGCTGAACTCGGAAAGGTCTTCCATGGTTATGGTACGGCTCTGACGGTTGCGTTCCTTCGCACCGGTGTACTTGTCCGCAAGTTCGGCAAGCTGCTGCCGGAGCCGTTCGATCTCCGCGTCTTTTTCTCCCAGCAGACTTTCCTGTGCCCGGATCTTCTGCATGTCGAGGGAGACGTGCGTTTTGGGGATCCGTTGTTCATCGAACGCACGGGCCTGATAGTCGCTGCCGTAGGAATAATCGACCCATTGAATGAACTCAAAAAGACTTTTCAACGACTGGACGGCAAAAGCGGGAGGGACGATCTTGCTGGTATGAACGGCCATGTTCCCGAACGCGACGATCCCCTTGATCTTGCCGAACAAGAGAGGAGGGAGCTGCTTTTTGAAGGTGTATTCGTGGATGAGCGCGGAGAGATTGTCCTTATAGGGAGCCTGTATGCCGTTATCGACGGTATAGACCCACTTCACGGCCAGCTCCAGAGCCTTGCGGCAGCCGATGACGCACATGGCGGGCGACGTGGCAAAGACCTTTTCCGCCTCCACGGCGGAAGCGGCGAACAGGGAGAACTCTTGGCGGCCGTCCAGAAAGTCGAAATTGGGCATACAGGGACTCCTCGACATAACACTAACTTTATGTGATCTTTATAATATTTTATTTGTTAATTTGATTTTGATAATTGTTCCTTCCATTTATCCATATCATCTCGATGAAAATGCATATCCATATCTTCCATCATGGCAGTATGGACTTCATTACAATATTTTTTTGCAGTGTCCATACATTTATTATATTCAGATGTTCCAATTTGATATTTTTTAGATTCGACAAATTGGATTAGAGCTAATCTTGCATATTGCTTTATTGGCAATGTTCCATATACCATAAGCTTTATGAGACATGGAGCAAAAAATCTATCGAAATTGCTTGGTTCCGGACCATACGTCGTTTCGAAACATTTGAAAAATTCTTCATAGGCTTTTGTCTTTTTTTAAAGGCTCGTTCTTCTATACGGCGCTGTTCCTGACGCTCCCAGGATTTTTTGTTTTCATTGGAGTCATGGTGCAATTTCAGCAACGTGACAACAAGTGTGATGAGGGAGCCAGCAACGCCGGAAGCCAGCGCAATGGCTACCGGTGAATGGAATATGTCCATCCAGAATTTTATTTCTTCCGTAGTCATGTTGGCTTTCCTTTATCCGAAATACTCCTGCATCAAGGATTTTTTCAGCGTTTCCAGTTTTTCAAGGCTCTGCTTCACTGTCAATTTTGAGTTATCAATCTGATGTAGAAAATTAATAAATTTTTCTTGCATATTTATAGGTAGTAATGGAATTTTTATTTCTGAAACAATGCGTACATTTAAATTAAGCATTGTTCCTCCAACAGCTTTATCTTCAATATATTTTTTATAACCAGGAGAAGATATAATATTCTGTATAAAATATGGCTTCATATTTTTATATGGGCGGATAATCATACTTCCTGTTCCACAGATTAATCCAGGATACTCAACAACAGCACAACGCCCCATTTCACCTCTTCTACCAAGAACAATATCACCTTTTTGAAGATGATATGATTTTAGTTCAATATATTTTTCTTCTGAAATAGTAAAAGATTTGTCAGGATAAATTTTTCCTTCTAATATATGCGAAGGATTAATAAGCGCATGACTTCCATAAATATAATCTTCTTTATGAAGTAATGTGCCGAATGGTCCAATATATATTTCTGCGACTTCACCTAATGAAACCACAGGCCAATTTTTTTCGTTGCGGATAGGATCTCCAAACATCTCGATAAATCGGGATTTAATGAGCTGGTCGAGTTTGGAGAGCTGCTGTTTGCGCTTCTCTAGAATATCTTCAAGAGAATTGAGCGTCATAACAATTTTATTTTGTACATCGAGCGATGGAACTGAAATATTTATTTTTTCGAAATCTTTTTTTGTAATATGCTGTAGTCCTACTCCTCCATGAGATTTAGCAATAATATCAGATAATTTTCCATTTAGGGCATATTTAAGATAAAAAATATTAATTCTCTTTTTAGGAATCACCCGAAATATATGCTGATTGATAATTGCAGGACCACGATTCCATATAAAAGCGCCAAATGATGTTCCAGGTGTTCCTGACCAAGAAAAAAGTAATGCCCCATTATCTATATAATATTTTTTATCTAATTTCCCTTTAAAGTAGTTAAATTTACCAAGAATATTATTTAGATTTTGAATACGTACGATAGGAATCCCTTCAGAAGACCAGTCGGAAGATTTAAAAGCGTAGCCGTTGATAAGTTGACACAGTTCACCGATACTTTCCATTTCAGCCATCACAGCATCTCCTCCAGCTCGGCCAGCCCTGCGGAAATCTGCATTTCCAACTCGTGCAGTTCGGTCATGAGTTGCTGCGTAGGGGGATATTCCACAGGTGTATATTCCACCTGCTTGTACTTATTGAGGGAAAGGTCATAGCCGTTGGCGACGATCTCTTCCTTTTGCACAAAGAAGGACTGTTCCGTGCGGGCGCGGTCCTTCTCCTTTTCCGGAGCGGCAAAACGGGCGATGATGTCGGGGATGTCGTTCTGCGCCACGGGCGTGCGCTTGTCGTCCAAAGAAAAACCGTCGGCCTGCATGTCGTAGAACCAGACGTTGTCCGTGCCGCCCGCCGCGGTCTTGGTGAAGATGAGCACGGCGGTGGAGACACCCGCGTACGGCCTGAACACGCCGGAGGGCATGGAGATGACGGCCCGCAGCTGATGCCGCTCCACCAGTTCCCTGCGGATGGACTGATGCGCCTTGCTGCTGCCAAAGAGCACGCCGTCGGGCACGATGCAGGCGCATTGTCCGCCCTTTTTCAGCAGACGCAAAAAAAGCGCGAGAAACAGCAGTTCCGTTTTTTTGGTGCTGGTCACGGCTTTCAGAGAATCGCTGATGCTTTCGGCGTCGATGCTGCCCTTGAACGGCGGATTCGCCAGACACATGGTGAACGCGGCGTTCACGGTGTTTTCCTTGGACACGCTGTCCCGATAGCGGACATCCGGGTGATGGATGGAGTGCAGCATAAGGTTCATGGCCGAAATGCGCAGCATGGTGGGGTCGGTGTCGTAACCGGTGAAGGCCGGCCCGGCAAAATGTTCCCACTGCTCCGTGGTCATGCCGCTTTCGTAGTGCTCGCGGATGTACTCGGCGGCGGAAATAAGAAATCCCGCCGTGCCGCAGGCCGGGTCGCAGATGACGTCGTCGGGCGTGGGGCGCAGAAGGGCGACCATCATGTCGCGGATGTGCTTGGGGGTGCGGAACTGTCCGTTGCGGCCCGCCGTGGAGAGCTTGCCAAGCATGTATTCGTACAGGTCACCCTGCATGTCGAGGTCGGCAATGTCATGCTCATACAGTTCTTCCAGCCCGGTGACGACCTTTTCCAGCACCTGCGGCGTGGGCATAAGAAATACGGCGTCCTTCATGAAATGGGCAAAGGCCGCCTGGGCCGTGTCATCATCGACATCCGGCAGCGGGACGAACGTGCCTTTTTCCTCGTCGAAGTCCGGCAGCCTGCCGCCCCTCATGCCCTTGATGGCCGGAAAAACGCGCTGGGACATGACGTCGAACATATATTGGGCGTCTTTGTTCTTGAACTTGCTCCAGCGCATGGACTGGCCGGCGGGCGTCTGCGGGAAAATTTTTTCGACCTTCATCCCGAGCGCTTCATAGTTCTCGTTTTCCAGCTCTTTGACATCCAGCGCGCGGACGAACATGAGGTAGGTAAGCTGTTCAATAACGGTGAGCGGGTTGGCCAGACCTGCGGAAAAGATGTCGAGCCAAATTTTATCGACTTTATTTTTTACGGCCCCCGTAATCATGGGCTCTCCTGAATGCTGTTGTCGTTAGTCTGCCGGAACGGGCAGAGGAATCATACTGAGCAGGGTAGTCAAATTCGAGAAAAGAATAAAGAAAGAGGGGAAACATGCCCGTATCCATGCTTGCCCGTTTTTGACGCCGCTGGGAGTAATGAGTCCCGTCCTTACCGCAGCTTCAGCACGAAGCGCGTCCGGGTATCCGTCGCTGCGTCCTTTTTATAGTCAAGGACGGCCCCGATGGGCACATCCTTGTCGAAACCGAAACGCTCCTTGAGCTCCCTGACACTGCGGGAAGCGATGGCGGAAAACTCCGCCCGCGTCATCTTCCGGTCAGCCGCGACGAAGACGATGTCGATGCCCTTGGCATAGGCGGCGACATCCACGGACCTGATCCCCTTGTCGGCATAACGGGCCAGCAGCTCCTCCTCAAAAGCGGTGAAACGATCACTGTCGTCCACGAACACTTCGGAATCACTGTTCTCCGTGACGGTATCCGCCTGCGGCTCCGCAGACAGGGCGATGCCGGGCAAGGCAGTGGAAAGGACGCACGCGACCACGAGCAGGCAAAAGAATTTCTTCATGGCACCTCCGGCCAGACAAGGGGGAATGGGGCTACAGGATATCGCCGCGAGCTGCGGCACAAGGGCCTTGATACGGACTGCGGGACCTTTTGGGGCATGCCCCGGCCGAGTCCTCGGCGAACCATGTCGCCGTCCGCACCAAGGATCGTCACGATGACACAAAGACAAGAAGAACGCTCCATAGCACACCAGGCGGCAAGGACGTGCCCTGCACGGTGCCGGCCTCCGGGGCATCTCGTGTACGCCCGGAACCGGAGCAATGGCCTAGAATGCCTCGTACTCCCCGATGGCGCAGCGGTCCTGCAACGCGGGCAGGGTGCGCTCCAGCAGCACGCCGTCGCTGTGGCGGGTGTCGTAGCCGTAGGTGACGCGGATGCCCAGGGTCACGAAGCGCACCGCACGCTCCAGGGCCACGGGCAGGCTGTCCCCCTGGAGGAACGCCCCCACCAGCACGCTGGAGAAGGTATCGCCCGTGCCGGGATAGAAGGCCGGGATATAGGGCGACTCCATCTTCCAGAAACGTCCCTGCCCGCGGTCATAGGCCACGGCCGCGCAATGGTCGGGACGGGCCGCCGGGGCGCTGGTGATGACCACCCTGTCCGGGCCCATGGCCGCCAGACGCTGCAGCTGCTCCTTGAGGCCGTCGGGCGAGATGTCCGGCCGGTAGGGCTCGTCCAGCAAAAAGGCCGCTTCGGTAAGGTTGGGCGTGATGACGTGGGCATGGCCGATGAGCTGGCGCATGGCCTCCACCATCTCCGGCGTCTGGGTGGGGTCCAGGGTGCCGTTGTCGCCCAGCACGGGATCCACCAGTGCGAAGCCGCCGGGCTTGAGGAAATGGCCGATGCAGCGGGCCGCTATCTCCAGCTGGAGCGGATTGCCCAGAAAGCCGGAATAGACGGCATCGAAGCGCAGGCCCAGCTGCTGCCAGTGATCCAGCATGGGGCCCATCTCGGCGGTCAGGTCATGGAAGGTGAAGCCCTCCACGCCGGAGGTCTGGGAAGACAAGACCGCCGTGGGCAGGGGGCAGGTCTGGACGCCCATGCTGGCAAGGATGGGGATGACCACAGTCAGCGAGGCACGCCCGAAACCGGAAAGGTCATGGATGGCGGCCACACGTTGCAGGGGGATCTCGTGCATGGGTACCTCGGCGGGAAGGGGGTTGGGAGGCTGGCGCCTAGATCTTCTCCAGCGCCAGCCGGAAGGCGAAACAGATGAAGATGAGCCCCGTGAGCCGGTGCAGCCAGGCCTGGAAAGCGGGCCGGGCGAACACGCGGCGGATGCGGTGCAGCAGGCTGGCCAGCAGCACGAACCAGCCCAGACAGAAGAAGGCCATGATGCCGCCCAGCTCCAGGAATTGCGGCCACAGGGCGGCATGCGGATCCAGGAACTGCGGCAGCATGGTCAGGAAAAAGACCACGGCCTTGGGGTTGAGGGCATTGGTCAAAAAGCCCTGCCGGAAGGCCCGGCGCCGCAGGCCGCGGACAGGCTGCGCCTCCGCTTCCTGCCCGCCGTGGCGCACCACGGCGGCCGTGACCTCGCGTCCGGCCCGCAGGGCATGGATGCCCATCCAGAACAGATAGGCGGCCCCGGCATAGCGCAACAGCGTGAACAGGGTGACGGACTGGGCGATGACCGCGCTGATGCCCAGCATGGCGGCCGAGGTGTGGACCATGATGCCCAGCGCCACGCCGCAGGCCGCGGCCTGACCGGAAGACCGTCCCTCCGTCAGGGACGTGCGGACGATGAGGGCAAAATCCGGGCCGGGCAGCATGACCAGCAGCGCCGCCAGCGGGATGTAGAGGAGCAGGTTTTCCAGCGAGACCATGCGTCGTTCCTGTAGGACACCCGTGGGCACGGGGCGGGAAACAAAGGGAGGAAGGGCCCTTCCCGCAGGGATGCGCCCTTCCTCCCGGATGTACGAAGATCGTGCGAAATGATGCGTCCGCCTACAGGCAGGCGCCGATGATCTCGCCGAATTCCTGGCAGCCCACCACGCGGGCGCCTTCCACCTGGGCGGCCAGGTCCACGGTGACGGCGCGGCCGGCGATGGCCTTGCTCATGGCGTTGCGGATGCGTTCGGCAGCCGCGGGCACGCCCATCTGTTCCAGCATCAGGGCGCCGCACAGGATCACGCTGCCGGGGTTGGCCTTGTCCTGGCCGGCGATGGTGGGAGCGGTGCCGTGGGTGGCCTCATAGAAGGCCAGGGAGTCGGACATGTTGACGCCCGGGGCCAGGCCCAGACCGCCCACCTGCGCGGCCAGGGCATCGGAGATGTAGTCGCCGTTGAGGTTGGGGGTGGCCAGGATCTGGTACTGCTCGGGACGCAGCAGGGCTTCCTGGAACATGGCGTCGGCGATGCGGTCCTTGACCACCAGACGGCCTTCCACGGGTTCCTTCTCGGTGCAGGTCAGGTCGCCGAATTCCTGGGCGGCCACATCGTAGCCCCACTGGCGGAAGCCGCCTTCGGTGAACTTCATGATGTTGCCCTTGTGCACCAGGGTCAGGCTCTTGCTGCCGGTATCCAGGGCAAAGCGCAGGGCGCGGCGCACCAGACGCTTGGAGCCGAACTCGCTCATGGGCTTGATGCCCACGGCGGCTTCCTCGCGGATCTTGGTCACGCCGAACTCTTCACGCAGGAAGGCGATGAGCTTCTTGGCTTCCGGGGTCTGGGCGGCGTATTCGATGCCCGCGTACACGTCTTCGGTGTTCTCGCGGAAGATGACCATGTTCACGCGCTCGGGATGCTTGACCGGCGTTTCCAGGCCTTCGAAGTGACGCACGGGACGGATGCAGGCGTACAGGTCCAGCGTCTGGCGCAGGGCCACGTTGAGGCTGCGGATGCCGGTGCCCACGGGGGTGCCCAAGGGGCCCTTCATGGCGAAATCGGCGGTGCGCAGGGCGTTCATGGTCTCCTCGGGCAGGGGGGAGCCGGTCTCGGCCGTGGCCTTTTCACCGGCCAGCAGTTCCACCCACTCGATGCGCATGTCCGATTCCTTGGCCAGCGCGGCGTCGATGACAGGGCGGGCGGCGCGCCAGATTTCGGGGCCGATGCCGTCGCCTTCGATCCAGTAAACTCGTTTGCTGCTCATTGTCTGCATCCTTTTCTGTATTCCTGATTGCGGCCGCCACGGGGCGGGCCTGTAGGCAAAAAACGGCGCACCGGGGACACCGGCGCGCCGTCATGCGTCTAGTCTTCGGCTGCGCGGGCTTCCTGCTGCAGGGCCTGCGAGCGCTTGAGCAGCTGCTCAAGCTGGATGTCCACACCGATGACGCCCACGATGTTGTCGTCATCGTCCGTCACCGGGCAGGACACGGTGATGACCAGCTTGCCCGTGAACTGGGACTGGTACACGTCCATGATGTGCATGTCGCCGGTCTGCATGGGCATCTTGAACCATTCGCGCTGCGAGAAGTCGAAGCCGATGGGCAGGGCCTCGTACTTTTCACGGTAGGCCGGGTCGGTGATGGCCGCGCACTTGAGGCTGCCCTGGGTATCCGTGAGGTAGAGGTACTGGATGAAGGGGTACTCGCGCGAGAAGCTGTCCAGACGGGCGCAGGCGTTCTTGCCGAAGTCCCGCAGGTCCGCGTTCTGCGCCAGACGGGCGATGAGGTGGGCGGCCAGCTCGTCGGCCAGTTCCTTCATGTGGTCGAACTCGGTCTCGAACAGTTCCGGCATGTAGCGCTGCACCAGGGCGGCCATCTCGTCGTGCGACAGGTGCGTGGTGCGGCCGGTGTCGTAGATGGCCACGATGGCTTCGTAGATCTGGCCCACGGCGGGGTGCTTCTTGGAGATCTGCTTGCCCTCGGGCAGCTTGAGGTTGACGTTGATCCAGTAGGCCACCCCGGCACGGCCGGTCTTGTCGGTGATGATGATGGGCACGGGACGGCCCAGCAGGTGGTTGGTGTCGAAGATGTTGTAGATCTCTTCGTTCTTGGCCAGGCCGTCGGCATGCACGCCGGCGCTGGTGGCGTTGAAGTCGCGGCCCACGAAGGGATAGTTGTAGGGGATGTTGTAGTGCAGTTCCTTTTCGAAGAACTCGGCCACCTCGCTCAGGATGGTGGTGTCGGCGGCGGCATCGTCACCGGTGAGCGAGATATATTCGATGATCAGGGCTTCCAGCGGCGTGTTGCCCGTGCGCTCGCCAAAGCCGAACAGCGTGCTGTTGACCGCGCCGCAGCCGTTGAGCCAGGCCGTGACGCCGTTGACCAGCACCTTGTGGAAGTCGTTGTGGCCGTGCCATTCCAGCCATTCGCCGGGCACGCCGGCCTCGTCGGTGAAGGCCCGCACGATGCGCTGCACCGAGCGGGGCAGGGCCGCGCCGGGATAGGGCACACCGTAGCCCATGGTGTCGCACAGGCGGATCTTGACCGGCATGCCGCTCTGCTGGCTCAGCTCCATGAGCTTCTGGGCAAAGGGCAGGCAGAAGCCGTAGATGTCGGCGCGGGTGACATCCTCGAAATGACAGCGCGGGATGATGCCCCATTCCAGGGCCTGCCGGGCCAGGTCCAGATACATGTCCATGGCCTGCTGGCGGGTCTTGCCCAGCTTGAGATAGATATGGTAGTCCGACACGCTGGTCAGCATGCCGGTCTCGTCGAACTCCATGTCCCGGGCCAGCTTGAGGTCTTCCTTGTTGGCGCGGATCCAGGCGGTCACGCGCGGGAAGCGGTAGCCGCGCGCCCGGCAGACGTCGATGCACTTGCGGTCCTTGGCCGAGTACAGGAAGAACTCCGACGCCGTGATGAGGCCCGTCTTGCCGCCCATGCGGTGCAGGAAGTCGAACATCTTGGCCACCTGCTTGACCGTATACGGCGGCCGGGCCTGCTGGCCGTCACGGAAGGTGGTGTCCGTGATGCGCATCTGTTCGGCAGGACGCGGGGCAAGAAGCACCTCGTCGAAAGTCGTGCGACAGATGCTGGTGTAAGGAAAAAGCTCGCGGTACAGCTGGGGCTGTTCCCGTTCCTGAAGCGAAAGCGGGCGAACGCTGCCCGTCTGATGGATGATGCTGCTCATGGAACTCCGTCCGGCCTGAAAAGTGACGTACAAGGTAAGGAACATACCCTGTTAGCGACGGCGCGTCAAAGGGCCGGCTGGACGGCGCTCCGGCCTTCGGACGCATCAGGGGACATGCCGCCGGGACTTGCCAGAACAGGCAAAATGACGGATTGTACCGCCTATCGGAGCCCATCCTCCGGTTGAAGGAGCTTTTATGTCGGTTTGTGTGCAGTACCCCTCGGCGGGCTGCATTGTGGAATATCTTGAAGGCAATGCCATCCAGATCGCGCTGGTCACCGAAGAATCCGGCGGCAAACTGCGTCTTTTGCTGCCCAACCGGCGCGAGACGCGTCTCACCACGTCGCGCCTGCTGCCCTGGGCCGGGCCCGCGCTGGGCTCCGTGCCCGGCAAGGACGAATCCGCCCGCGTGCTGGAACAGCACCGCGCCCGCCGCGAAGAACTGGCCGCGGCCCTGCCCGTGCTGGAACTGTGGGAGATGAGCCAGGGCGAAGTGCCGGAAGCCTCGGCCCAGTGGTTCGCCGAACTGGCCGGTCAGGCCGGGGACGCCGACAGCGTCGCCGCCTGCGGGCGTGCCCTGCTGGCCTGCAAGAGCCACTTCCGCTTCCAGCCGCCCGTCTTCCAGATCTTTTCCGCCGAGATGGTGGAGAAACGCCTCAAGGAACAGCAGGAACGCGCCGCCCGCGAGGCCCTGGTGCTGGGCGGCAACAGCTTTTTCCGCCTGCTCTGGGACGTGGCCTGCAAAAAACGCGCGCTGCCGCCCCAGCCCGGCGAGGACACCCGGGGCATCTCCGAATGGCCGGCCCCCGAAGTGGCCGAACGCCTGAAGCAGATCCTGTTCGCCCGCATGGCCGACCCCGAGAGCCAGGAATACGACGAATTGTGGCGCATGCTCTCCAAGGGCCTGCCCGACGTGCCGCATCTGCCCGTGCAGCTGCTCATGGCCTGGGAGCAGGTGCCCGCCCATTACAATTTCTGGTATGACCGCGCGGGCTACGCCCCCGGCGACGACTGGTGGCAGCCCCTGGCCCCGGCCGTGGAGGCCCTGCAGCAGGCCGCCCGCGAGGTGGAACTGCCCGTCTGCGACCTGCCCTTCATCAGTATCGACAGCGCCACCGCCCGCGACGTGGACGACGCGTTCCACATCCTGCCCACGGACGACGGCGGCTTCGACCTGACCCTGGCCCTGGCCTGCCCGGCCGCCTGCTGGCCTTTCGGCGAGGCCCTGGACAAGGCCGTGTTCCGTCGCGGCACCAGCATCTACCTGCCCGAAGGCGACAGCCACATGATGCCCGAGGCCCTGGGCACGGACGCCTTCTCCCTGCTGGCCGGCCAGGACCGCCCGGCCTTCTGCGTGCGGACGCGCA
>ERZ773104.3407-NODE-3407-length-15375-cov-57.993407_pt1 | contig 15375 bp, 10 predicted proteins | sample MGYA00511920_ERZ773104 | MGnify/ENA primary metagenome ERZ773104 (study PRJEB29015, sample SAMEA2737857) | human gut metagenome | biome: human gut; feature: human-associated habitat; material: faeces | place: China | collected 2012 ...
TTTAGTATTATACAATAAGTTTGGAATAAATGCAAGCGTTATCTTATATTTCGGGCATCTCGGACATCAATCTTCCTGCAGGCGCTGGATCATCTTGTAAAGGGCCTCGGCGCTGTTGAAGTTCTGCGGCATGATTTCGGATGCGGGGATCGAAATGTCGTATTCCTCATTCAGGGCCGAGATAATCTGCAGAATGTCGAAAGAGTCCAGGATGCCGTCATCGATCAGCGTTGTACAGGTGGAAAAGTCCACGTCCTCTTTGATTTCGCTTAAAATTTCCAGTAAACGTTCCATTGGTATTTCTCCTTTTCAAATTATCTTACACAGCGGGTGTATTGATGGGATAGGTTGGCGTTTCGCTGCGTACCGGGTGCGGCGTGCCGTTCTGCCACAGAATGACCTGCGGCAGATCGCGGCTCAAAAACAGACCAAGTCCTTCCGTAACAGAGTAGGCACCGGTGTTCTCAAAAACAAGCAGGTCGCCGGGGCATAGTCCGGCCAGCGGCATACTGCGCACAAGAACATCGTTCGTAGTACAAAGGCTGCCGCAAAGTGTCCAGTCCTGTACGGAAGCTGCCCGGGCAGCAAAATGGCGCAGATGCGGGCGTTTCATACCCATGATCTGGCCAAGATAATTCAGGTGGTTCATTCCACCGTCCACAATGCAGTAGTGCTGCCCGCCGTGGTCCTTGCAGTCCATGGCGGTGGTCAGGTAATAACCGCATTCGGCGGTGTAAAAGCGGCCCATCTCAACGGTCAGATGGACCCAGTTGCTGACTTCGCGCAGTGCTGGCGCAAGGTCTTTGGCCGGGGACAGTGTGTCGGTAAAATCGTCGCCGTCAAAATACGGCACCGCCAGCCCTGGGCCGTATTCCAGTTCCGGCAGACGCAGGCCGAAGGTCTGCTCAATTTCAGCGTACAGTTCCCGCAGCATGGCCAGCTCTTTTTGCTGATTGACCAGCTTTTTGCGCTGGGTCCCGACAAAGTAGTGAATGCCGATAAACTCCAGATCAGGTGTTTCCCTGCGATGCGCCAATGCGGTGAAAAGATCCTCCTTTGACATGCCGAACTGACTGCCCGCGTTCAGCCGCAGCAGCACAGGCAGCCGCTTGGCGGCCTTGCGTGCAGCATCCTGCAGATAGCGGACCTGCAGCAGAGATTCCGCTGTGCAGGTGCCGACGCCGTCGGCCACGGCGCGGGCAATATCCACGGGCGCCTTATTAACACCCGAATAGATAACACGTGCATCCGCAGCATGCAGGCTCTCGCAGAGCGAAAGCTCTCCGGGACTGCATACTTCCAGCCGCGCAGTGACCTGCATCATGGCAGGCAGCAGAAATGGGTTGGCTTTGATGGAATAGCAAAGGTCGATTTCCCTGCCCCAGATCGTCTGAATAGCGCGCACGCGGGCCTGCAAAGCGTCAGTGTCAAAGACAAACGTCGGTGTGCCGTAGGTGGCAGCAATTTTTTGTAAAGAAGCGTCGGTCATTTATGGGCTCCTTTTTTCGTCAGGGCAGCCAGTGCCGTGCGGTCAATTTTGCCGTTTTTATTCAGCGGCATCTCGTCCAGCTGCACAGCAGTATTCGGCTGCATAAAAGGCGGCAGACTTTCTTTCAGCGCAGCCAGCAGGGCGGCTTTCTCACAGCTGCCCGTGTAAAACAGGTGGAGCCGCTGGCGTTCGGCATCAAACGTGCAGCAGGCACGGGTCACAGCGTCGCAGCGCATAGCGGCAGCTTCAATTTCGCCAAGCTCTACGCGGTGTCCCATGTGCTTGATCTGGAAATCCCGGCGGCCAATATAATACAGGCTGCCGCTTTCGTCGTAGCGGGCCAAATCACCGGTGCGGTAAATACGCTCATACCAGTTGGTGTTCAGCGGATTCTGGGTAAAGGCCTGCGCTGTGCGCACAGGGTCAGCATAGTAGCCGAGGGCAAGCGCCGTACCGGAAACGCAGATCTCTCCTGCCTGCCCGGGCACGGTGACAAGGGCGTCGTTCTCGTCCAGCAGAAAGACCTTCTCGTTGGGAAACGCGCGTCCGATGGGCAGCGCCTCATCCGGGGCAAAATCGCGGTCCGGCAAAATGGCGTAGGTGCAGTTGCAGGTAATTTCTGTCGGGCCGTAGAGGTTCACGAACCGGGCGTGCGGCAGAGCGGACTTCCACTTCATCAGGTGCTTGATGGGCATGACTTCGCCGCTGAACAATACCTGCCGCACGTGGGAAGGTATACGGTAGCTGAAGCCGTTCATGATGGAGACAAAGCACATGGCACTGACGGCCCAGACAAGTATGGTGACCTCATGGTCTGCCAGATAGTCCATGAGTTTTGTGGGCTGACTGAAATAAGCGCGCGGGATGATCTGCACCTTAGCCCCCGTGTACAGTGCCGTGTACAGGTCTTTGACCGAAACGTCAAAGTCAAAGGGAGCCTGATTGCCCAGAATATCATTTTGTGTGATGCCGAAAATTTCGGCAAACTGCGGGATAAAATCCAGCACCGAGCGGTGGCTGACGGTGACGCCTTTTGGCACACCGGTGCTTCCGCTTGTGAAGTTGATATACAGAGGGTCAACGTCCACAGCCTGACGGCGGCGGGCTGCCAGCAGGGCAGCGTCCGCAGGCGCGGCCAGCAGATCGTCAAGCCGGATGATTTGCCCGCTGTACCCCAGCGCGGCGGCTGCGGCAGCGTGGGCTTCGTCCGTAACAAGAAATGCAGGGGTCAAAGTGTCCAACACCTGCAAAGTGCGGGCAGCGGGCTGGCGGGTGTCAAGCACCGAGTAGCAGCAGCCCGCGTAGACTGTGCCAAGCATGGCAGCAAAAGCGGAAACGGATTTTTCCAGGTAAAATGCCACAGGGCGGCGCGGCATCGTGCGGGATGCCAGAAAGCTGCCGGCGCGGCGGGCCGTGTCGGCCAGCTGTGCCCAGGTACAGTCTGTCTGGTCATCCCCCACAGCGGGGGCATCCGGGCAGCGGGCGGACGTGGCTTCAAGCCAGTCCAGAATGTTTGTTTGCATAGAAAGCTCTTTTCTTAAAAGTTGGCATAGAGGAAACCAACGGTTTCATTGACGCAGATAAAGCTGAGGAGTACCATGAAAATAACAAGATAGTATAAAACCCAGCGCAGCGCAAGCGGCAACCGCTGTACCTCTGCGTAAGGGTCGCGGCCTTGTTCCTTCAGCACACTATGGGCAAAGACCAGAAGGGTACTGATGATGACAAGCCCCCAGGCCGGGCCGGAGACTGCCGCGAAAGCGCCGGGGGCATTCGCGACCAATGCGGAAAAATTGAAATCTGTAAAGGTGTTGCGCAGGTAGATGCACCCCTGCACAAACTCATTGCGGTCAAAGTACCAGCCGATGTTGACGATGATAAAGGTCCGCACGATGCGAAAAACGTGCCAGCCGCGGCTTTCGGTAGGAATGTGCAGCGCTGTGTTGAGCTTTTTGAAAGCGGGCTCCAGCAGGTCAGCCAGCGCAATGACAAGACCGTTATACAGACCCCAGGCAAGGTAGTGCGCCTGCGGGCCGTGCCAGATGCCGACCACAGCAAACACAAGCAGGTTGGCGACTGCAGCAGGCAGCACACGGCCAAAATGCTTGCCCCAATGCGATGTGGCCCACTTGCCGAAGCGCTGCATCGGCTTGGTCAGTGCAAAGGGATAGAACAGGTAATCACGCATCCACGCACCCAGCGAAATATGCCAGCGCCGCCAGAAATCCCCCAGCGAGGTAGAAAAATACGGCTGCCGGAAGTTGGGCATCATCTCAATGCCGTACAGCTGCGCAACACCCAATACCATATCAATGCCGCCGGAAAAATCTGCATACTGCTGCAGCGAGTACAGCAAAATGGCCAGCAGTGCCATAGAACCGGCCAGCTTGGGGTCATTACCGTCGAGGATGGCGGCAATCGTCGGGGCGGTCAGGTTTGCGATGGCATATTTCTTCATTGCGCCGAACAGAAACAGGAACAGTGCACGCTTGGTACGCTCCCAGTTCCAGATGTGACGGGCAGTGAGCTGCGGGGCTATCTCTCCGTAGCGGTTGATGGGGCCCTGGATCAGCTGCGGGAAAAAGCTGATGAAAAGCAGAAAGCGGACGTAGTTTTTCTCTGCCGGGTGCCGACCACGGTAGCAGTCAATCAGATAACCGACGGCCTGAAACGTGTAAAAGCTGATGCCAAGCGGCATGACCAGCCCCAGTGAGGACGGCGCTGTGGCCGAAAATGCACCGGAGAGCAGCTCCGCAAAATAGGACCAGTATTTGAAGTAGCCAAGCACAAGAAAGTTGGCAGTCAGCACAGCAGCAACAAGACATTTTTTGCGGCGCACCGCCTGTGCTTTGATGGCCCTTTTTTCGTCCTTGGTTATGCCCGGAGTCTTTCGCCGCGCGGCGGAATCGGCATCCAGCTTTGCCAGCTGCAAGCCGCCGAGCCAGATCGTCAACGCAGTGAAAAGCAGAAAAACAAGGCCCTTCCAGCCGCTGGCGGTAAAAAACAGCAGGCTCAACCCCAGCAGGCAGATCCATTGGCAGCGGCTGAAAACAGTATAATATAAAATGAGTCCAACGCTGACCAGCAGGAAGAAACTCAGGGAATAGATTTCCACACTACACCATCCACAAAATTAAAAATCGACAGAACATTCATAATATCGCTCAAAATCGGCAGAAGAACCAACAATACGGGCATTCACGCGGAACTGGTAGGTGCCGTGCTCCGCCGCTGGGTACTCGGTCCAGGAGCGGGTAGAATACGCGGAAACCCGGCTGTATTCGCTCTCCCCCGGCGCTTTGACCCAGAACTCGTATTCAGCCTGTACGGACGGACCGTGGTAGGAACCGGCCAGCAGCAAAATCTTGTCCGGGTGAACCTCCGGCGTCAGGTAGACGTTGGTGATATAGTTTACGGCGGCCAGATATTCTGACGGCGTCTCGAACAACGATTCTACATCCTGCCCGGCGTCCAGCATAGCCAGAAACTTTGCCATGCTCAGGCTGAACGCATGCCCGCCGGCAGCATTCATGTGGGTGAAATCCTTGTGATAGTCAGGCTCTTTGTTCTCAAACAGCTCTGGCTTTGCAAGGTTAAAGTCATAATAGGAAGCCTCATACTGTGCTGCCAGCTGCTTGAAGTAGGCGTAGTCGTCAAAATACGTCTCGTAGCTCACGACGTCCAGCGTGGTCTTGGGCGCACTGATGAGCAAAAGGCGCGTGCCGCTCTCCTGACAGAGCTGCAGCATGGAGGTTAGCTCCTCAATGTGCTGCGCGCTAAAGTCGTGGGCGTTCTGGCTCCAGGTGTTCTCCGTGCCGACAGTGTCAAAGTTGATGACCGCGGTATCCTCCGGCTGGGCATGGGCCGCACCGCGCCGGTGCGGCAGATGATTCAGTACGGCATTCCATTTCTGTTGGATCGTAGCGGGCCAATCGGTGGGCCAGCTGCCGCTCTGCCAGGGAAAAAGCGCATTCAGGGAATCTGCACCTGTAAAGTTATCACGGCTGGTCATGTAGCGCAGCAGGTCAGCGGGCTTATCCTTCCAGGAATCCGTCTGCAGCTCTGCATATAAAAAAGCCTTTTGGGCTTTGGCATAGGGTTTGCCTGTCATGTTGGTCAGATCCATGACAAGGATCACATACCGGGGAGAATGCTCCCGAAGCAGGGTCTCCAGCGCGATCTGCGACATATCCAAGCTTTGGGCGTTTGTTGCCATCAGTGCAACGGTCTCCCCTGTTGCGGCGGCGAGTTCTTCTTCGGGCAGGGCGCAGGAAGCCAGCGAAGAGCCAATGACGGCAATGTCAATGGACTGCTTTTGGTGGTAGCTGCGCCACATGTCAAGGCTGGAACCGTTATCGGGCGGTATAAAGCCGCAGAGAATCAGATTTATAATCAGAAAAATCGCGGTGAACGCTGCGATTTTGGCTATGTGCTTCAAAAGATACGCTCCTAAAACAGACAAATAAAGGAAAATGTCCAAAACAGTAAACACAACTATTATACATCAATTGGAACTTCCCTGCAATGGTGATTTGCTGACAAAGATAAGATTTTACAATTGTGCAAAAAACCGCGTTTCTTCGTGAAACGCGGCTCTATACAATCAGCCTAAAAGCTGCTTGGCCAAATCAGCGCTGGCCTTGGCATCCTTGCAGTAGTAGTCGGCACCGATGTCCCGGGCGTAGTCTGGCGTCAGCACCGCGCCGCCGACCATGACCTTGCAGTCAAGGTGCGCGGCATGCAGGGCCTCGATTGTGGCCTGCATATTGGGGACGGTGGTCGTCATCAGGGCCGACAGGCCGACGAGTTTTGCACCGGTCTGGCGCACGGCCTCTACGACACGCTCGGGGTCAACGTCGCGCCCGAGGTCGAGCACGTCATAGCCGTAGTTTTCGAGGATGACACGGACAATGTTCTTGCCGATGTCATGCACGTCGCCCTTGACTGTGGCAATGACGATCTTGCCCTTGCTGCCCTGCGCCTGGCCGGAGGCGGCAATTTTGGCCTTGATGGCCTCGAACGCAGCCTGCGCGGCGGTGGCGGCCTGCAAAAGCTGCGGCAGGAATACCGTGCCTTTCTCAAAACCGTCGCCCACGGCGTCCAGTGCGGGGATCAGCGAGACATTCACTACGTCCAGCGGTTCGCGCATTGTCAGCGCGGCGTCCGCGGCGGCGCGGGCCTCGGCCTTCAGGCCGCGGCGCACAGCCTCAAACAGGGCGTCCCCGCCCGGTGCGGCGGCACCGACCTCGGCCACGGTGGCGGCGGACTTGCTCGTCTGCGTCGTCTGGATCTGCACATCGGCATAGGCGGCAACGTAGTCGGTGCTCTGTAAATCCTGCGAGGTCAGCACGCGGTAGGCACGCACGGCAGCCATCATTTCCGGCGTGTTGGGATTCATGATGGCAAGGTCGAGCCCGGCGGCCATGGCCATCGTCAAAAACGTTGTATTCAGGTAGCCGCGGCACGGCAGGCCGAAGCTGATGTTCGACACGCCCAGCACAGTGCGCACGCCCAGCTCACGCTTGCAGCGGGACAGAGCCTCCAGCGTCTGGACGGCACCCTCCTGCTGGGCGCTGGCGGTCAGCGTCAGGCAGTCAATGTAGATGTCCTCATTCGGGATACCGGCGGCGTTGGCAGCGGCGACAATGCGTTGAGCAATCGCAAAGCGGCCCTCGGCTGTCGGCGGGATACCGCCCTTGTCCAGCGCCAGGCCGACGACGGCGGCGCCGTACTTTTTGCCGAGCGGCAGAATCTTTTCCAACGTCTCCGGCTCACCGTTGACCGAGTTGACGATGGGCTTGCCGTTGTAGATGCGCAGCGCACGGGACAGAGCCTCTGGATTCGAGGAGTCGAGCTGCAGCGGCAGGTCGGTGACAGCCTGCAAATCCTTGACAAGCTGCTCCAGCGTGGCGGCCTCGTCGATGCCGGGCAGGCCCGCGTTGACGTCGAGCACCTGCGCACCGGCCTCGGCCTGGGCCACAGCCTGAGTGCAGGGGTAGGCGCTGTCGCCGTCCCGCAGGGCCTGCTGCAGCCGCTTTTTGCCGGTGGGATTGATGCGCTCCCCCACCACAGTGATGCCGTTGACCTCCACAAAGCGGACCGGCGTGCACAGACAGCTGCGGCGGATGGGGATCTTGTCAGCCGGGGTCAGCGGGCTGAAGGTCTCATGCAGCCTGGCAATAAACGCGGGCGTCGTGCCGCAGCAGCCGCCGACCATCGAAACGCCGATGGCGGCGTACTCCTTCATCTCGGCGGCAAATTCATCCGGGTCGAGATTGTAGCTGCCGTCGGGGTTCGGCAGACCGGCGTTCGGCTTGACAAAGACCGGAACACCTGCGGGCACGCTGCGGCAGAGGCGCTGCGCGAAGGGCAGAATCTCCTTGGGGCCGAGCGAGCAGTTGATGCCCACGGCGTCCGCGCCGAGACCCGCTGCCGTGACGGCGTAGCTTTCGATGGTGCAGCCCGTGAAGGTGCGCCCGCGGCTCTCAAAGCTCATGGAGGTGAAAACAGGCAGATCGCAGTTTTCCCTGGCGGCGAGGATGGCGGCCTTCAGCTCATACAGATCGGTCATCGTCTCCAAAAAGACGAGGTCAGCCCCTGCCGCCGCACCGGCGCGGATGACCTGTGCAAACTCATTGTAGGCATCCTCAAACGCCAGCGTACCCGCGGGGACGAGCAGCTCACCCAGAGGGCCGATGTCCAACGCTACACACGCGCCGGTGGTCTCGGCGGCCTTGCGCGCACAGGTGATGGAAGCGGAAACGACCTCCTCCACCGTGTGGCCGCAGCCGGTCAGCTTCTTGGCGTTGGCACCAAAGGTATTTGCCAGCAGAATATCCGCGCCCGCGTTGGCGTAGTCAGTGTGGATGGCCGTTAAAACCTCCGGCATTTCCAGCGCGGCGAGCTCGGGCTTCTGCCCGGGCTGCAGACCGCGCGCCTGCAGCTGAGTGCCCATGCCGCCGTCCAGAAAAACAAACCGCTTGCGGTCAAAAACTTCACGAATCTGCATACGCTTCTCCCCTATCAGTCTTGTGTGAAACAGGTCGTGCCGCGCTTGCGGAACGAGCAGGTCTCCTTTAAATGGCAGGTCGCACAGCCTGCGCGGGTGCCGGTCACGGGATGGTCGGCAATGCCTAAAATGGCGGTGGTACTCTTGCGGGGGGTCAAAAGGTGCTGGGGCGTCACGGCCAGGCCGCAGCCGCGCACCGTGTCCGCCGCAAGGCAGAGCGCGTCGTTCAGCTCCAGCGGGCAGTCACCGTAGCCCGGTGCGTAGCGCCCGGTCATAAAGACGCCCTGCGCCTCGATTTGAGCGCGTATTTCGTTCTCCAGCTCGTCACAGACCTGTTCCAAAAGCACCGAGGCCAGTGCGTCTGCCGCAGCGGCCAGGGCAATGTCAGTCAGTTCCATGCGGCGCAAAAGCTTGTCCACCTCGGCCCCGAGGGTCGCTGCCAGCAGAAGGACCTCGTCGCAGCCCTGCAGATGGCGCGTCAGGTCGCTGCCGCAGTTTTCCAGCGGCAGGGCGGTACGCGGCAGACGGCGGTACACCGCACGCGGCGCAGCAGCGGTCAGCACGGTCTGCTCGGCCTTGTCCAGCAGGGCCGCGGTGGCGGCATCGGGCGTCCAGCCGGACGCACCCATGTAGCGCAGCGCCGTGGCGCGGTCAATGGCGGCGGGCTTGCGGCACTCCATTACAGCAGATCCCTGATGCCGTCGTAGACCTTCGCGGCCACGGCGGCGTCATTCATTGCGTACAGGTGGATGCCGTCTGCGCCGCCCTCAATGAGGTCGCGCAGCTGCCTGACGGCGTAGTCGATACCGGCGTCGTACAGGCTGGCCGGGTCGTCCTGATAGCGGGAGATCATACGGGTGAACTCAGACGGCAGGCTGGCCGAAGAAAGCGAAACGGTGCGTTCGATCTGGCTGCGCTTGACGATGGGCATGACACCGGCAGAGACCGGCAGTGTAATACCTGCGCGGCGTGCCAGATTCAGAAAGCGGTAAAAGTGCATATTGTCAAAGAAAAGCTGGGTCAGCAGGTGCTCGGCACCGGCGGCCTGCTTGATGCGCAGGTTCTCAACGTCATGCAGCAGGCTGTCGGCCTCGGGGTGGCCCTCCGGGTAGCAGGCACCGTGAACGGAAAATTCCGGCTTCTTCCATTTGATAAAGGACGTCAGGTCGCTGGCGTGTTTGAAGTCGGGGCTCTCCGGGCGGGACGGGCTGCGGTCCCCGCGCAGGGCCAGCACATCCCGGACGCCGACAGATTCCAGCTGATCCAAAATCTCCGCTGCACGGGTCTCGTCGTTGCCCATGCAGATCAGGTGCGCCAGCGTGGGGACATGCAGCTCGTTCTGAATGTAGTCGGCCACCTCCGCGGTGGAGACGCCGCCCGCAGAGCCGCCCGCACCGAAGGTAACGCTGATGAAGCCGGGGTCCATGGCCTGCATCTGGCGCAGGGTGTCCTTGAGCTTATCCATCTGGGTGGTCTGTTTCGGCGGGAAGCATTCGATAGAGAAAACGCAGCGCTTGGCTTTGAACTGTTCCGTAATCGTCATTTTCTACTCCTTATTTTTACGCCGCAAAATCGGCGGAGTCCGCGGAAGTTTCCACGTTGAGGGTATTGTTCTGCCAGATGAAGGTGAGGCTGCCCTCCAGGTCAGTGCGCCATACCTCGGCACCGACCTCTGCGCAATTTTGCAGGGCAGCGCGGTGCGGATGGCCGTAATCGTTGTGCAGCCCGCAGCTGACGGCCACGGCCTCGGGCCGGACTGCCTGCATAAAGGTCAGGCTGTTGGAGGTGTAGGACCCGTGATGCCCCGCCTTGAAAAGAGTGGCATGCAGGGTCGGGCCGTAGGTATCGACCAGGCGCTGCTCGGCGTCTGCCTCTGCGTCGCCGGTATCAAGAAAGCGGAAATCGCCCGCCGTGAACAGCGTGCAGAGCGAGGCATCGTTGACGCTGTCGGCATCCTCGCTGCCGCCCTGCAAAATTTGCAGCTTGCCGCTTCCAAGCGGGTATTCCTCCCCGGCTTCTGCTGTGAGAATTTCTGCTCCGCTGTCGGCGGCCAGCTCTGCGAGATGGCGCGGCCAGTCGGCGGTCTCATCCGCCGTGGGCTGCCAAAGCGGCAGCAGCAGGGTCTTGACCGGGATGGTGCGCAGCACCGCGCGGGCGTTGCCGGTGTGATCTGCGTGGGGATGGGTCAGCACAAGATAGTCAAGCGACGGCACACCCAGCACGTCCAGGTCATAGAGCAGCGCGTCCTCAGCCTCGGCAGGACCGGTGTCGATCAGGCAGTACGCGCCGTCCTGACAAAGCAGCACGGCATCGCCCTGCCCGACATCCAGCACATACACGACGGTGCTACCGTCCGCAGTCTGCGGAGCGCTTTCCTCGGTTTGGAGCGGTACGCCGAGCGCAGCGCGCAGCTGCTGCCAGCCGGGAACGCTGCCCCTGCCGCCCAAAAGCTGGACGACAAACGCGGCAAGCACCAACAAGCAGACGGCCACCGCCGCGGCCAGGCGGGCAAAGCGCTTACCCGTCATACTGGCCGTTCAGCTTGCGCTCCTCCCACTCGGCCTTAGTCACAAGCACGGCGCGGGGCTTGGCACCCTCATAGGGGCCGATGATCTTTTCCTGCTCCATCTGGTCCATGATGCGGGCGGCGCGGGCGTAGCCCAACTTGCAGCGGCGCTGCAAAAGGCTGGTGCTGGCCTGTCCGGCCTCAATAACGCACTCAACGGCCTGCTCAAACATGGCGTCCAGTGCACCGCCGCCGTCTCCGTCATCGTCGCCGCCCTTCTTGCTGCCCTTTTCGGCAACGGCGCGGCGCTCCATTTCGGCAATCATTTCTTCATCGTACTGGGCGGTGGAGGTGGACTTGATAAAGCTCAGCACCGCGCCGATCTCCTCATCGGTCACGAAGGTACCCTGCACACGCACGGGCTTGGACGCGCCGACGGGCAGGAAGAGCATATCACCGTTGCCCAGCAGCTTCTCGGCACCGCCGCTGTCCAGAATGGTGCGGCTGTCGATCTGGCTGGAAACGGCAAAGGCGATACGGCTGGGGATGTTGGCCTTGATAAGGCCGGTGATGACGTCCACGCTGGGGCGCTGGGTCGCAACGATCAGGTGGATGCCGGCGGCGCGGGCCTTCTGCGCGATGCGGCAGATATAGTCCTCGACCTCCTTGCCCGCGACCATCATCAGGTCGGCCAGCTCGTCAATGACGATGGCGATATAGGGCAGGTGCTCCATGCCGGTCTGGGCGGCCAGCTTGTTGTAGGCCTTGATCTCGCGGACGTTGTTCTCGGCAAAGAGCTTGTAGCGGCGCTCCATCTCGGCCACGCTGGCACCCAGCGCACCGGCAGCCTTGCGCGGTTCGGTGACGACGGGCATCAGCAGGTGCGGAATGCCGTTGTACTCGGCCAGCTCGACAACCTTCGGGTCAATCAGAATGAGCTTGACATCCTCGGGGCCGGAGCGGAACAGGAAGCTGATGATAATGGAGTTGACGCAGACGGATTTACCGCTGCCGGTGGAACCGGCAATCAGCAGGTGGGGCATCTTGCAGAGATCTGCGACCTGCGCCGTACCGGCAATGTCCTTGCCGAGGGCCATCGTCAGCGGGCTGCGCATGTTGATATAATTCTGGGATTCAAAGACTGCACGGATGTTGACGGTGGAGCGGATCTTGTTCGGGACCTCGATGCCGACGGCGGGCTTGCCGGGGATGGGCGCTTCAATGCGCACACCCGCGGTGGCCAGGTTCAGGGCGATGTCGTCGGCCAGGCTTGTGATGCGGCTGACCTTGATACCGGCCTGGGGCTGCAGCTCATACCGGGTGACGGACGGGCCGCGGCAGATGTCGAGCATCGTCGTCTTGACGCCGAAGCTGTCCAGCGTGTTGACCAGAATGTCCGCGTTTTTCTTCATTTCGCGGGCGGCCCCGGCCTCGTCGTCGGGGCGCGTGGCGTTAAAGAGATTCAGCGACGGATAGCAGTAGGGCTCCGGCGGCTGCTCCTCCGAGGTGGGCAGACGCATAGCGTTGGGGTCGGCCTTGGCCGCACAGGGCGGCGTATGGATGGGCGCACCGGCAGAGTTGCCGACAGCGGTGCTGACCTGCACGCGGGCAGCCTCCCCCTGCCGGGGCACAGTGAAGCTGCTCTGGGTCGTTTCCGCCGCAGGGCGGGTCATGGCAGGGGCAGACTGGTACGTCTGCGGGGCGGCAGCCGGTGCGGCGGTGTAGGGATCGGCTGCCGGGGCCGGAGCCTTGACAACAGGCTGGGCAGGGGCGGCGGGTGTCTCGGCCAGCATATCATCCAGCATTTCGGAGACAGAGCGCCCGGACTGCCAGGCAGCGCTGACCGCACTGCCGGTATCACTGAAGCTGCCGCCCAGTGTCGGGATCGGTGCGGAAACAGCGGGGGCCTCCGGTGCGGCGGGCACAGCTGCGGGGGCGGGCGTACCCAGCGGCGCAGCGTCTGCGGCCATCTGTGCAGCAAGATCAGCCGGAGAAAGGACCATCGTATCGCCCTGCACACGGCCTGTCATATCCAGCTGCGGCAGCTCGACAGGGATCGGCTCGGGCTCGTCCTCCACGGGAATGAGAGGCGTGTCAAATTTGGGCTCCTGCGGGACAGGCGTCAGCGGGGTCTCAAACTCGGTAGGCTGCGGCAGGTCCAGCGTCGTCTCGGCACTGACCTCCTGCGGCGTGTAGTAAGGCGCGTGGCCGCTGACAGCGCGGTTGATGAGCGCATCCAGCTCGTCCTGCGGCGCGGGGGACGCCTGTGCAGCGGGCGCGGGCGTGACCGGGGTCAGCGGGGTACTGTACACCGGCGCGGCAGGCTCTGAGGAAGGCTGCAATTGCAGCTCAAAATCCTCCTTCGGTGCGGGAGCAGGCTGGGGCTGGGTGTGGCGCAGTGTGCTGTTGGCCCGGTTGGACAGCGGATCCATACCGAACGTGCCGCCCGGGCCGATGCTGACCGGCTCCAGCGGGTCAGCGCTGACGGCCTTTTGGCGGGCGTTTTCGCCTGCACTGGGGCCAAGATCCACGTCAAACGACGCATGGGTCTGGGCGGCGGGCTTGGCGGCAAACGGTGCCTCGGGCACAGCAGGTGCCACGGGGGGCGTGTAGGCGGCCTGCCGCTGCGGGGCGGGCGGGGTCTGCTTCGGGAAACGGCTCGTGTCCGCGATGACGTCGTAAACCGGATGGTGCGGGCGGCTGCTGTCCGGCAGCGCACCGGTCAGATTCTCGACGCTCTCCTCCTCGGGCTCCTGCTCAAACAGGCGGGTGTCGTAGGCGGTCTCGGCTGCGGCGCGCTCCTCGCGCTTGGCCTGCAGGATCTTGTACTGGCCGTCTACAAACAGAACGACGTCCGCGGGGGTGATGGCAAAGAAGAACATCAGCCCCAGCAGGAAGATGAGCAGCATGATAATGTTGGAGGCGGGACGCCCGAACAGCGCCAGCAGCGTGGCACCGATGGGCGCACCGAGGACGCCGCCCTCCCAGAAGTAGGTGCCGCCGCGGGTAAAGAGCATCTTGACGATTTCCCCGACCTTGAGGTTCTCAATATTGAGCTTGGAGAAGATGACCGGCACGCTGGCGCAGAGCACGCCCATCAGCGATACCTTGCCCGCAAACAGCGCGACGCGGTAGCCGGTGGCCAGCAGGTAGGCCAGGTACAGCAGGAACGGTCCGACCAGATAGGTCGTGATACCGAAAACGCCAAAGTACCAGCTGCGCAACGTGCGCCAAAGATTCTGCCCGGGCACAAGCACGAGCGCAACGCAAAGCAGACCCAGCCCCACCAGCAGGATGCTGCGGGCCAGGTTCGGGGTCTCGGCGCGGCGCTGGGCACGGCGGGACGGCTGACGGCTGCGGGAGGCCGCACCGCTGCGCGCGGATGCGGAGCGCCCGGTGCTGCTGCGGCCCGTGCCGCGGGAGGAGGCGGTGCTCTTTTTGCCGGAGGAGTTCTTTGTTGATTTTTTACCGGAACGAGATTGTGCCATGTTACAGTGTTTCCCTCTCTTATTTCTCTGAACGCTTCTTTATATATATGTAGTCTGTACAGGTACAGGACGGTAAGGACATACGACTTTTATTTTAGCACGATTTCCGGGGATTGTAAAGAAAAATGCCCGCGGTGCCGGGTTACAAAAAAATAAATCCCCGCCCTGAGGGATGGGCGGGGATTTACAAGAAAGGAGGAGAAGAACACATGAAAATGTGATAAAGCTATTTGACTTGGGGTTCATTTAGCTTGCAACTAAATTGTAACTGTTTTGTCACCGAATGTCAATAGCAAAATGTAAATCTTTTGTCATTTTTCAATTTGTTCACAAATAGGCAGGCGCAGCTCCGCACAGCCGCCGGGCGTGTTGGACAGGCGCAGCGTGCCACTGTGTGAAAGCGCGACCCTGCGTGCAAAATACAGCCCAAAGCCCTGGTGGGCTGTGTCACTGCGGGCAGCTTCTGTATAAAGCAGCTCCCCCGCTCTGGCGAGGGCCTCGGCAGTGAAACCGGGGCCGGTATCGGTCACACGCAGGATGAAATCCTGTTTCTCTTTTGTAACCAACAGTGTGACAGTGCCGCCGCGGGGCGTATAGCGCACGGCGTTGTCCAGCAGGTTTTCGGCAGCCCGGAGCAGGTCGCACTGCGCCGCGCACAGTGTCCCCTGCCACTGCTCGTTCAGTATAAGCTGCACCCCGGCAGGTGCGCAGAGGGCGCGGGCTGTTTCCGCCAATTCACTGACAAGGGTGTGACTGGGAAAGGTTTCCCCTGTGGCGGGCGGTGCACAGGCGGTGCGCAGGGCGGCCAGATATTGCTGGGCACGGTCCGTGCCGCGCAGGATGGCTTCGACCTGTGTCTGCTGGTCGGCGGACAGAGCATCCT
>ERZ773104.3424-NODE-3424-length-15311-cov-3.865430_pt1 | contig 15311 bp, 10 predicted proteins | sample MGYA00511920_ERZ773104 | MGnify/ENA primary metagenome ERZ773104 (study PRJEB29015, sample SAMEA2737857) | human gut metagenome | biome: human gut; feature: human-associated habitat; material: faeces | place: China | collected 2012 ...
TCTTATTACACATTAAGTGATACACCGTCATATTATAAAGAGGCAACTGTAAATGCGGATGGAAGCCTCAGTTTTAGCAAAGTAAAGGGAGCAGAACCGAGAATTCTGGCAGATGCTACAACTGAATTTTCTACTTCATCAAAATATGGTGATTATCAATTGAATATTACTGGACTTCCGGATACTATTAACACTGTATATGGTGTTGTGATTAGTACAAAAGAAGGAAGTAATTACGGTCTTCGTCATGTAGAAAATATCTGGAAGCTTAATAAGAAGAAGCAGGAGCAGGAGCTCGCATGGAGCACTGGATTTGTAACAGAATCACATGGAAACAAACTTGATTCCAAAGATTATGCTACCATGATGGGACAGACGATTAATAAAGTAACTTACTACACAGATGATGGTATTTATGAAATCCCGATGGACCAGAAAGTAGCGAAGAAATTTGATGGCGAAGTATCAGTGGCAGATATTTCTACCAAATCAGATACAACATCTGTTGTGGTAAGTGGACTTCCAAGTGATTTTGAAGAAGAATACAAAGTTGATGGAATCGGAATCGATGAAGATGCATATTCTGTGGAAATTAAAACAGAAGGTAAGACTACTACAAGAACAATTAAATTCAAAAAAGCTCTTACAAAAGGTCGATATACCGTTACACTTAGCGATAGGAGTGGCACTTATGCACCGATTTCAACCACTTTTAATGCTTACACAGAGACAATGCCGGTGAAGTATAATGAAGATAATAAAGCACCGGCAGTTGTAAAGAATGACAATGTTACTGAAGAAGAATTTAAGACATATTTAGAACATATTAAATCTGTTACAGTGAACGGAAAGGAATATGCAGCATCTGGAAAGAAAGCAGTAAAACTAATTACAGAAGATGGAAAACTTGATCTTACACAAGATGCGTTTAAAGATGCAAAGGCAGGAGACGCATTTACTGTAACAATTGCAGAAGATGGATATCAGGCATATACATTTACTTATAAAGTAGCAGGAGAGGACAGTGAATATTCTTATGTTTATGTAGGAATGAACTGGTCAGAATACTGGGCAAATGAAGGTGTGTATGCAGCCGGAAATGCCGAAGCATCTGGTGTTACTGATTCTCGTAATGAATATGATAAAGGCGCTTTTGATACCGTTACAAGAGCAACTGCAAATCATGGCTTACATAGAGGAAGTTTTCAGTGTACGGCAGTGATTAAAGATACAGATGGTAATCAATATAACCTGTCTTACTGGGACAAAAATGGAAAAGCAGTGATGACAGATGGTAGCATTTATACAAGAACTACAAATGCAGAAAAGAAGGCTGTATTTACTGCAGAAGATGGAAGCTCATTTATTCAGGCAGATTACAAAGTGACTGGTATAAAATATGTTCCTGTTAAAGTGAAAACAGCAGATTTAAGTGTATTGAAAGAAAAATATGTGGTTGTAGAAAATGGAGGCACATTGATTGGCGGATTTTCTGAAAACCAGCTTAAATCATATACAGCAATTGCAGATGTAACAGCGAATACGAATGGTCTTAAAACAGCAGAAAAGCAGAAAGATGGTTCTTTCACATTTTCAGCAAGAACAACAGGCTCTTATTCTGGATTAAAGGATACACAGCTTGAAACTGCTGATGTTACTCCAAATATTAGAGAAGGGGAAGCTGTTGGAAGCTATGGAGAATTCATACGTGTGGATTTAAATGGTAACTATGGTGGTCTTGGTTCTGCGATGCAGGCTGTCGAATGGACTTATTATGGAAATGATTCAACTTATACAACACCGGTAAGAACATTTGGAACAAAATTCGCGGCAGATAACTGGATGCACAAATCCATGGGTATTCAGCTTGGACTTACAGAATCTCTCAGATGTGAACTTCCAGAAGGAACAGATGGAACGGGTTACTGGAAATTGACTGTATATGGACTTGGCTATGCTGATTACAGTTATAACTTTGAAGTCAGAACAGAAAATATAGCGAAACCAAAAACTGCGAGTGAAGAAGATAAAAAAGCTTTACAGGCTAAAATTGATGAAGCAAGTGCATTGAAAGAATCTGATTATACAAAGGATAGCTGGGATAAGATGATGAGTGAACTGGAAGAATCGAAAGAACTTCTTGCGTCAGACAATCCATTACAGTCAGCAGTAAAAGAGCAGACAATTCACATGACAGAGGCAATGGAAGCCCTTGTAAAAGTAGAACATTCAGTTGACACAACAGAGATTGAAAAAGCAGTTGCAGAAGCAGAAGGACTGAAAGAATCTGATTATACAGCAGAGAGCTGGGCAGCATATCAGGCAGCACTTGCAAATGCGCGCACAGCACTGGAAACTAAGGAAAGCCAGGAAGCAGTAGACAATGCAACAGCAGCATTAAATGCAGCAAAAGAAAAACTTGTCAAAGCAGACGAACAGCCGGTAACTGTAGATACCTCTTCTCTTGAAAAAGCAATTGCAGATGCAAAAGCGCTTAAAGAAGCAGACTACACAGCAGAAAGCTGGAAAGCACTGCAGAGCGCACTTTCAGATGCCCGGAAAGCACTGGAAGCGAAAGAAAGCCAGGAAGCAGTAGATAATGCAACAAATAGCCTGAACAAAGCGATCAAAGCACTTGTAAAGAAAGGCAGCTCATCTGTAAAGAAGACAGATGGTACAACCAATGGATCCAAGACAAGCGGAAGCGATTCTGTAAAAACAGGAGATCCGGCAAGTGTACTTGGCTGGCTTGGACTTGCAGTTTCTTCGCTCGGAGCAGGTATGGGCGGCTTTGCCTGGAAACGCAGAAAAAGAAAATAAGACTACACGATAATTTGCAAAAAAGAATCAAATTAGAATAAGAATCAGAAAGCTGACAGACAGATGAGAAAAATACATTTGTCTGCCAGCTTTTTTTTATAGGAGATTCCGAAGGAACTGCAGATTATGTAATTTCTATTACAGAAAGCTGGATGACACCGACGATCCTTATGACATTGACTTTTGTAGTATCTGCTTTTATTGCATTCTTTACAGGAACTTCATGGGGAACCTATGCGATTGTTACACCAATCTGTGTACAGATGGCTCTGAATATATCTGGTGGAGCTTTAACACCGGTCGTATATGCTGCAATAGCAGCTGTAATGGGTGGAGGATGCTTTGGAGATCATTGTTCACCGCTTTCTGATACCACGATTTTATCATCACTTGCAACCGGATCTGATCATATCAATCATGTAACGGCTTTTTTTAATTTCTTGCTATTTTTTTCCCCGAAATGTATAATTTTTGGTAAAAGTATGATTTTTTGCATCAAAAGTATAGTTTTTGATAAATTCTTTATCATGTCTTATCTAAAATAAGAAGTAGGAAGATTATCAGGAATGGGGAAAATGGTATGAAATTATTAAAACTTGTGATTGTAGATGACGAACCAATCCTTCTGCAGGGACTGGTTAAGACGTACAACTGGAATGAGATGGGATTTGAAGTTGCCGGTCAGGCACAGAGTGGGGAGCAGGCAATCGAAGTGATCAAAAAAGTGAAGCCACATGTCGTACTGACGGATATCCGGATGAAACAGGTTTCCGGTCTGATGGTGATGGAAGAGATCCAGAAGACAGAGCTGGATCCGGTTTTTATTGTGCTCAGTGCGTACCGTGATTTTAATTATGCACAGCAGGCGTGTGATCTTGGTGCATATGCATATCTGCTGAAACCAATCGAGGAAGATAAACTGCAGGAGACCATGCAGGGCGCATACCAGACCTGTATGGAGAAACTGGAGAGCGAAGAACGTTATGAAAGCTGGGAAAATATGATCCGAAAAGATTCCACCAGTTTTCTCCAGGTTGTTGTACAGAAATATTTACAGAATAAAATTTCCTATGAAAAAATGCAGGAAGTATTTGCGATCTTGAAAGATGTGATCGAAGAGGGCGACCGTTTTATTGCAATGTGTGTGGATCTTGATCTTACATATAAGATTACGGATGCACTGAATTACGAAGCAGCCAGGCTGGAATTGATACAATCTCTGGAAGAAATGTTTTCAGAGCGGTATTTTTTCTGGCATTTTGAAAAGGCAGAAGGTTGTCATGTATTTCTGATCAAGACAAAGGAAAATGCGACAGTGCGCGAGATTGCGCAGATTCTGGAACAGGTTAAAGGGGAACAGAAAAGTCCGGTTACTGCATCGATTTCCAAACCGTATAAAGGACTGGATGGAATCCGCCGAAGTTACGAAGAGGCACAGGGACTTTTCGAGCCAATCTGCAGCAATGCCACAAATGAGAATACTTTTCCCATACCTGTGAAAAAGGAAGAAAAAGCGGCAAAAAGTGATTGTGAAGAGGCAGGACTTACGATCGTCAATGCTGTTCGGAAGAATACGTTTAAAGAGTTAAAACAGGCTTTTATTGTGTTGATCTACGCACTTCCACATGAGGAAGAGTTACAGATCCGTTATATACATAAGGTTATGCTGCAAGCGGAGATGATGCTGAACGATACTTACGGAATGACGGAAAAACTGCAGAAACAGTTCCGAAATTATTATTCGAATATGGAGAGTCTGACAGCAGCACAGGCGGTAGATGTCAGTTATAGGATCCTCGGAGAAGCAATTGAGGAACGGGAAAAATATGCAGAAAGCGGAGAAAATAAATGTGCAAAGGAATATATGACAGTGGCACTTTCTTATATCGGTGAGCATTTGCAGGAGGAAGAACTTTCTATTGTTCAGGTGGCAACGCAGATTTATCTGAATCCGGTATATTTCGGGCGTGTATTTAAAAATACATTTCATATGACCTTTAAAAAGTATCTCTTACAGCAGAGAATGGAGAAAGCAAAGAGACTGATCCAGGATGGATGTGAGAGTATAGGAACGGTATGTGAGCAGGTGGGAATCAGCAATGCATCCTATTTTTCACATTTATTTAAAGAATATACAGGAAAATTACCGAGTGAATACAAAAAGGATTACGAAGAATGAAGAAATGGGTGATTAAATCCGGAATACAGAGAAAATACCTTCGATATATAATGGGGCTGTTGTTGCTGGCAATTTTGCTGTCAAGCATCGGTGTTTGGATTTATGTAAGGCAGAGTCTGACCACAGAGGTTACAGATAAATATGAATTTTTAAATGAGAAGATGGGGCTGGCTCTGGATACACTGTCAAAAGAGGCGGATGAAGGGACAGCAGAATGTATTACTTACGATCAGGTTCAGGAAAGTCTGAAAAAAGCTTCATTTGCAGATGTGGAAAAGAACTCTCTTCAGAAATATTTTGCCTATATGAATCTGGATCATGTGGCAGAATACTGCTATGTGGATAATAAAAATAATGTTTATGCCAGATCCTACTCGCATATTGATTATGAAGATTTTTCAGACAGCCATCTGGAAGATTACATGGGAGATTCTTATGCGAAAACACAATGGTTCTGGGCGAAGGATACTCTGTTTGGGACGGAGAAAGAAGCATTGTTTATCGGAAGATATGTACACAGCATGGAATACGCCAGCAAACCAGGACTGCTGCTCATCAAGATGAATGACGGCTTTCTGGAAACGATACTTGGAAAGGATCGGAGTATGACAGATGAAGTGCAGATCGGAATTCTGGATAAGAAGGGAAATTTATGCGCTGCCTGGTGCCCGAAAGGGACGAAGATTTCGGATGCGGTAAAACAGGAAGTCTATAAGATCAGCGCACAGGAAACAAGTGGTATTCTTGCAAAAAGCCGGAGAGTGAGCGGTGGTGTCTGCTCCATTTACAAAGAAAGCAGCTCTGAAATGACGGTGTTCACAGTCGTTCCGTCGAGTGTAATGACACAGGGAACGATGAGGGTACTTACGGTGCTGATCGGGATTTATCTGTTTGTGGCAGTGGTAGCGGTTGTGATCAGTATCTATTTTTCCAAGCGGTTCACCAGTCCGATCCGGGAGATCAGTGAAGAGATGACACAGTTTGACGGAAATGATTTCAGTCGCCTGATTGAACTGAATACCAATACAGAATTGGATCAGATCGGACATTCCTACAATAAGATGCTAAAAAATATTGAGAATCTTCTGGCAGAGATCAAAGAACAGGAAGGGGTGCTCAGACGGACGGAGTTGAACATGCTTCTGGCACAGATCAACCCACATTTCCTTTATAATACGCTGGATACAATTTACATGCTTGCGCGGATAAACGGAGAAGAGACAACCATGAAGATGATTCAGGCACTTTCCAAATATCTGCGTCTGTCACTCAGCAAGGGCAGTGATATCGTGACGGTGGAGGACGAACTGGAAAATGTAAAGAGTTATATGGAAATCCAACAGATCCGGAATGCAAATCTGTTCCGGTATGAGATTGAGTGTAAGGTGGAAGAGAAGAGTACGTGGATGCTGAAGCTGATCTTGCAGCCACTTGTCGAGAACGCGATCAAGCACGGATTCTGCGAAATTTATGAGAATGGTCTGATCCGGATTGAGATTGCGAGGGAGGATAGCCAGCTGAAAATCGTGGTATTCAATAATGGGAAGCCGATTGACCGGGAAATGATGGAAAAGATCAATGCCTTAAACGGGCATCCGATTCTGGAGGCGAAAAAATGCTTCCAGGATAAGGAACACGGATATGGAGTGGTGAATGTACTGACCAGACTGCGGCTGAAATATGGAGAGGATGTGCTGTTTTACTATGAGGCAGAAGAAAATGGAACCCGGTGTACAATCCAAATTCCGGATGACGGAAAGGAGAAACGTGATTTATAGAAAATATTTGCAATCGGTGTTTTGTATCGCACTGGTTCTGACAGTGCTGACCGGATGTGGTAAAAATACGGGGCAGACAAGCCGGAGTACAGAAAAAAAGGAGATTGATATTCCGATCATTCTGACGGTAGATCCGACTTCCGGCAAGAAAACGGAACAGGATGTCGTTGATGCATTTAATGAAGAATATGCCGGTACGTATCATATGCAAGTGGAATGGATCATGGAGACGGAAGAGGAATACCGAAAAAATCTGAAACGGTTAAATGTCACAGACGAGCTTCCGGCTGTGATCTATGATGTGCGCACCCTGCCGTCCTTTTATCAGATGATGGTTGCGGATGGACGGATCGAGAATCTGAGTCCGTATCTGGAAGAGGATGAAGAGTGGAGGAATATGATCGAACCGGCGGTGATGGAAGGCTGTACGGATGAGGATGGCAATATCTATCTTGGACCGATCAGTACGGCGGCATTTGCGTGCGCCGGCATGTTTTGGAATCCGGAGCTTTTTGCGGAAGCAGGGATTGAGAAATTCCCGGAGACATGGGAAGAATTCTGGGACTGCTGTGACCGGCTGCAGGCAAACGGAATCACACCGCTTGGACTTCACACTGAAGGAACCGGCTGGGCGCCGATGCTGATTGCAACAGCAGAGGCAGCACACACGGAAGAAGGCTATGCATTTATGAAAGAGCTTCTCCCAGAAAGCTATTCCAATGATACCGGTCTTGAAATTGCAGAAACCTTGCAGAAATTGTTTCGGTATACAACAGAAGATGCAATTCATGCGGACTACGATGTGGCATACAATAATTTTGTCGCAGGAAAGGTGGCAATGATCCCGAACGGATACTGGATGATCGACCAGTTGCCGGAAGAATGGAAAGAAAAGGTAAGATTTTCCGCATTTCCGGGAAATAAACTGATCGCCTCACCGGAAACCTTTGGCTGGGCGGTGGTTTCCACTTACAGCGAGGAGGTCAAAGAAGGAGCGGTTGAATTTTTGAAATTTCGCACGAAATTCAATCTGGAAGAGAAGAAAGAGCTGATGGACAAGAACGGACGCACTGAAATCAGCCAGCTCCTTCAGGATTATGTAAATGCCTACAATAACAATCCGCAGATCGTTCCGAACTATCAGGTGAAATGGAACTCCATCCTTCAGGAAGAGACGATCGGGGAGTGCCTGCCACAGCTTGCCGCCGGGAAAATGACGCCTGCGCAGATGGTGGAGACTGCCGACGAAAGTATCCGGGAGTATGAGAAAGAGAGATGATGGGAGGAGAAGGCTGTTGGTGTCATTTTATCAATAACAAATTTTTTACATTTCGAAAAGTATATTTTTTGTTAAAGGAGGTTTGCGATTTGTTACAGCCTTTGATTGGATTCTTGCTATTATTTAAGCATAGAAAAGAAATCCAGACGAGGAGGAACGGAAATTATGAAAAACAAAAAAACATGGCTGGCACTGGGGCTGGTAGGAATCATGACACTTGGATGCTTTGCAGGATGTGGAAGCAAGAGCGATGGCAAGAGTGCAGACGGTAAAGGGGACAGCAGCAAAGGATCTGTATATTATCTGAACTTCAAACCGGAGCAGGATGAGCAGTGGCAGCAGCTGGCAAAGGATTACACAAAAGAGACAGGTGTAGATGTAACGGTTGTTACAGCAGCTTCCGGAAACTATGAAACCACTCTGATGAGTGAAATGGGAAAGAGCGGAGCACCAACATTATTCCAGGTAAACGGACCTGTAGGACTTGCAAACTGGAAAGATTACTGCTACGACTTATCAGATTCTGATATTTACAAAGAACTCACAAGTGATGATTATGCACTGAAAGACGGAGATTCTGTAGCGGGTATCGGATATGTTATTGAAACATACGGAATTATCACAAATAAGACATTATTAAAAGAAGCAGGATATACACCGGATGACATCAAATCTTTTGCAGATCTGAAAAAAGTAGCAGAAGACATTACAAATAGAACTTCTGAACTTGGATTTTCTGCATTTACTTCAGCAGGTATGGACGGATCTTCTGACTGGAGATTCAAGACACACCTTGCAAACCTTCCGATCTACTTTGAATATCAGGATGAAGGAATTAACACAACAGATGCAATCAAAGGCACATATCTTGACAATTATCGCGATATGTGGGATCTGTACATCAACAACAGCACATGTGATCCAAAGGATCTTGCTGCAAAGACAGGTGACGATGCAAGAAATGAATTCCTGAATAAAAAAGCTGTATTCTATCAGAATGGTACATGGGAATATACACAGCTGATCGATGGCGGTCTGACAGATGATGACATGACCATGCTTCCGGTTTACTTTGGTGTAGGCGATGAAGCAAACCAGGGACTCTGCACAGGTACAGAAAATTACTGGTGCGTAAATAAAGACGCAGACGAAGCTGATATTCAGGCTACATTAGATTTTATGGACTGGTGTGTAACTTCAGATGAAGGAACAAAATGTATGGCAGACGATATGGGATTCAACATTCCGTTTAAGAAAGCTCAGGAATCTAAGAATCTCTTTATCAAAGAAGACAAACAGATGACCGAAGACGGAAAGACTCCGGTAGCATGGAACTTCTCAACAATGCCTTCAGAAGAGTGGAAAAATGGTGTTGGATCTGCACTGACAGCTTATGCGGCAGATCAGACAGATGCTAACTGGGATGCAGTAGTAAGTGCATTCGTAGATGGATGGGCATCTGAATACAAGCTTGCAAATGAATAAATAAGTTGCATAAAAAGAACTGACCTAGGGGCAGGCGGCTTGCCTGCCCCTTTTAAGTGAGAGGAGAGCCTGTACGAAGCGGGTTTTCTGGATATGGGAACCTACGTTTTTCCATATAAAAATAAAAAGTGAAATGAGAGCCACCTGGTAGGAAGATCCTTCCGGGCAAAAGGAAAAGAGGAGGATTTCTATGGAGAAGGCACTGAAAAAACATGCACCAATATTTGTTCTCCCAACATTTCTTGCATTTGTGATCGGATTTATTATTCCGTTTGCACAGGGATTTTATCTTTCTTTTTGTAAGTTTACAACAGTAGGAAATGCAACATTTGTTGGAATATCAAATTATACCGCAGCAATCAAGGATACATCATTTACAAGTTCATTTAAATTTACAGTATTATTTGCGATTGTATCGATCTTACTGATCAACGTACTGGCATTTGGTCTGGCACTGCTTCTGACACAGAAGTTAAAGGGAACCAATATTTTCAGAACTATTTTCTTTATGCCGAACCTGATCGGTGGAATCGTACTTGGATATATCTGGCAGATCCTGATCAACTGTCTGCTTACGATCATCGGACAGCCGCTTCTGGCACTGAATTCTTCAGCCGGTTACTGGGGACTTATCATTTTGATGTGCTGGCAGCAGATCGGATATATGATGATCATTTACATCGCAGGTCTTCAGAATGTACCGGATGATCTGATCGAAGCAGCAGAGATTGACGGAGCAGCAAAGTGGGATATCCTCTGGAAAATCAGAGTTCCGATGGTAATGTCTTCCATCACGATCTGCGTCTTCCTGACACTTACCAATTCATTTAAATTGTTTGACCAGAACCTGGCTCTTACAGGTGGAGATCCGAACCATGCGACAGAAATGCTGGCACTGAATATTTACCAGACATTCTACGCACGTGCCGGAATGCAGTGGAAAGGTTATGGACAGGCAAAAGCAGTGATCTTCTGTGTTCTGGTTATCATTATTTCACTGGTACAGCTGAAAGCAACAAGATCTAAGGAGGTGCAGCAGTAATGAAAAAGAAGAAAAGTATTGCAAATACAATATGGATAGTTATATTAACAATTGCGGCACTCGCCTGGATTTATCCGATCATTATGATCCTGATGAACTCTTTGAAAAAAGAATCAGCGATCAGTACAGGAACTGCATTTAAACTTCCGACTGCAGATGCATTTGCAGGAATCGCAAACTATGTAGATGCCGTTGCTTCAAAAGGATTTTTGAGCAGTCTTGGATACAGTACATTTATTACGATTACTTCTGTAGTTGCTATTCTTGTATGTTGCTCCATGTGTGCATGGTATATAACCCGTGTAAATAGTCCGATTTCAAAGATTTTATATTATCTGTTTGTATTTTCCATGGTTGTTCCTTTCCAGATGGTTATGTTCACCTTGTCACAGACAGCAGATACCTTACATCTGAATATGCCATGGAATATCTGGGTGATCTATCTCGGATTTGGCGCAGGTCTTGCGGTATTTATGTTCTGCGGATTTGTAAAATCGATTCCTGTAGAAATCGAAGAAGCTGCCATGATCGACGGATGTAATCCGCTGCAGACTTTCTTTTTGATCGATATCCATATCCTGAAGCCTACTATGATATCCGTAGGTATTCTGGAGGCAATGTGGGTATGGAATGATTACCTGCTTCCAACTCTTGTACTTGATATTAAGAAGTATAAAACAATCCCAATGCTGATCCAGTATTTCCGCGGAAGTTACGGAAGAGTTGAAATGGGACCGATGATGGCAAGCATCATGCTTACAGTAATCCCGATCATCATTGTATATCTGGCAGGACAGAAGTACATCATCAAGGGTGTTGCTGCCGGAGCTGTAAAGGGATAGAAAAATATAGTATAAATTTGGCGGACAGGCGTTGCTTGTCCGCTTTTAAATAGAAAAAGCTTGCAAATTTTGAGAGTTTCCGTTAAGATATAGCGAAAATGGTAGAAAACATTGAGAAAGGAAAGAAGGTATGTTTCAGACGATTATTGGGGCGGTCAGTTCATTTATGTACAGCAAACTTCTGGTGATTATTCTGATCGGTGCAGGTTTATATTTTACAATCCGGACAAGATTTCCACAGGTGCGTTTATTTGAGAGAGCTTGTGAGTCCGTGATGGAGAAGCCGGACGACAAAGAGGCAATCTCATCATTCCAGGCGCTTATGGTTTCAACGGCATCGAGAGTAGGAACGGGAAATATTGTCGGGGTGTCATCGGCAATTTGTATTGGGGGATTTGGTTCTGTATTCTGGATGTGGGTGATTGCGATCATTGGAAGTGCGTCTGCACTGATTGAAAGTACGCTGGCACAGATTTACAAGAAAAAGGGAGAGGATGGGAAATGCTATGGTGGTCCGGCTTATTATATCGAGGCGGCGCTGCATTGCAGACCACTGGCGATCGTGTTTTGTATTGCCATGATCCTGACTTATGCATTTGGATTCAATATGCTGGCATCCTACAATCTGCAGTCTACATTTTCCGGATTTTCTTTTTATGATCCGAAGGTAAGCCCATGGATCATTGGTGGGATTCTGGCAGTTCTGACCGGATGGTGTCTGCTTGGCGGTGGAAGCCGTATTGTAAAGGTGACATCGACGCTTGTGCCGGTGATGGGACTTGCATATATCGGTATGGCGCTGATTGTGGTTATCATCAATATCCGCAATGTGCCGGAAATGTTCCTGCGTATTTTTGAGGAAGCGTTTGATTTCAAGGCGATTTTCGGAGCGTTTGCGGGTTCTGCTATGATGCAGGGTATCCGCCGTGGGCTTTATTCCAACGAAGCCGGAATCGGTTCGGCACCGAATGCATCTGCTTCTGCAAATGTCAGCCATCCGGTCAAACAGGGACTGGTTCAGATGCTGTCTGTCTTTATCGACACACTTCTTCTTTGCACGGCAACGGCGATGATGTGTATGTCGTCTGGCATTGATCCAACCAGGGAGATGCAGGGGGCACCGTGGGTTCAGGCATCTCTTCAGGAATCCCTGGGAGCATTTGGTCCGGTATTTATAACGGTGGCTATGGTATTTTTTGCGTTTACAACATTGCTTGGAAATTGTTTCTATTGTGACAATCTTCTGACCTATATCCATAAAAAGGAACCGGGAAAAAAATTTATGCGCGGATTCCGCCTGGTATCGGCATTTGTTGTATTTCTGGGGGCAGGTATGGAAATGTCGCTTTTGTGGGATCTTTCCGATGTACTGATGGGTGTGATGGCACTGATCAATATTCCGGTGATCCTGATTTTGTCCGGGACGGCATTTAAGGCAATCCGGGATTATGAGGATCAGTTGAAGCGGGGAGTTAATCCGGTGTTTAAAAGTGCAGATATTGAGCTGGAGCAGAAGACGGATTTCTGGAATTAGGGAATCTGCGAGAGTGGTTCGGAAAATGATGGAAGGCTGTGAATTGGATTTGACAAAAGTTGTTTTGTGATAATTTGGCGTGAAATCCGGCTTGACAAATTTTGAAGGATACGGTAGTATGACAAAAGAAGAGAAAATTACAGGCTATGAAGAGAACAAGTAGCAGATGACAAGGCTCAGACAGAAAGTAACCGGTTGATGAGAGGTGCACGAAGAGTCAGATGTGAATACATCTTGGAGTTTCACACCGAACGCGCGGAAGCGCAAGTAAGCTGTGACGGAGTGGCGGACGTTATACCTGCTACGGTAATGTTAGTTACTGACTGAGGCATTCGGTGCGAGCCGAATGTGAATTAAGGTGGTACCACGAGAGAATATACCTCGTCCTTAAAGGCTGATTGGCCGGAGGACGAGGTTTTTTTATTGGAAAAATTGAAGGGGTTCAGGACGGACGCTATCCGGAATCTATTTCTATTTGTCTGCGGGTTCGGCGGCTGATACTTCTAAGGTTTTGTAAATTTGTTAAGGGCATGATTGAAAATCCATAACTCGCTTCGCTCAGACAGATGGATTTTCAATCATAACACAAATTCCCAAAACCTAAGAAGTATGAGCATCCGCCAGCACATGCAGTCAAATAGAAATGGTTTCCGGATGGCTGACATCCTTGAAGACTTCAAAGAGTTCCAGACGGGACGCCTCCTTCTCCTGGCGGAGAAGATTGGCTGTGAGTAAGATATAGGTTTTGAAAAAGAAAGGAAAGTAGAAAAATGGGTATTTATGAAGAGCTTAAGGCCAGAGGATTGATTGCGCAGGTTACGGATGAGCCGCTTATCCGGGATCTGGTGAATAACGGGAAGGCTACGTTTTATATTGGGTTTGATCCGACGGCGGATAGTCTGCATGTTGGACATTTTATGGCATTGTGCCTGATGAAGAGACTGCAGGAGGCTGGCAATAAGCCGATTGCTTTGATCGGGGGCGGTACTGCTATGATCGGGGATCCGTCCGGTAGAACAGATATGCGTCAGATGATGACACCGGAGACAATCCAGCACAACTGTGACTGCTTTAAGAAACAGATGAGTCGATTTATCGATTTCTCAGATGGAAAAGCATTGATGGTTAATAACGCTGACTGGCTGATGGGACTGAACTACATCGAAGTATTACGTGAAGTCGGAGCACATTTCTCCGTTAACCGTATGCTGACAGCAGAGTGCTACAAGCAGAGAATGGAAAAAGGACTCAGCTTTCTTGAGTTCAACTACATGATCATGCAGGCATATGACTTCTATGAGTTATACCAGAAATACGGATGTAACCTTGAGTTTGGCGGGGACGATCAGTGGAGCAACATGCTTGCAGGTACAGAACTGATCCGTCGTAAACTCGGAAAAGACGCTTCTGCCATGACGATCACACTGCTTCTGAATTCAGAAGGTAAAAAGATGGGTAAGACACAGAGTGGTGCTGTATGGCTTGATCCGAACAAGACATCTCCATTTGATTTCTATCAGTATTGGAGAAATGTGGATGATGCAGACGTTATCAAATGCATGCGTCTTCTTACATTCCTTCCGCTTGAGCAGATCGACGAGATGGCAACATGGGAGGGAAGTCAGTTAAACAAAGCCAAAGAAATCCTTGCATATGAACTGACCAACCTGGTTCATGGTGAAGAAGAAGCCAAGAAAGCACAGGAAGGCGCAAGAGCACTTTTCTCTGGCGGAGCTGACACTACACATATGCCGACCACAGAACTGACTGATGAAGACTTCGCAGAAGAAGGAACCATTGACCTTATTACCATGCTGATCAAAGCAGGTCTTGTTCCGACACGTTCTGAGGGTCGTCGTGCAATCGAGCAGGGTGGTGTTTCCATTGATGGTGAGAAGATCACAGACATCAAACACACGGTTTCCAAAGATACCCTTACAGGTGATGGAGTTGTCCTCAAGCGAGGCAAAAAGAAATTTAACAGAGTTTATGCCAAATAATAAGTATTTATATACTTTCTTTTAGGAGGAAAGAATCATGAAGAAATACGGAGTAAACGAACTTCGTCAGATGTTCCTTGATTTCATGGAGAGTAAAGGACATCTCGTAATGAAAAGCTTTTCCCTGGTACCACAGGGAGACAAGAGCCTCCTGCTGATCAATGCAGGTATGGCTCCACTGAAACCATATTTCACAGGTGCAGAGAAACCACCTAGAACAAGAGTCACCACATGTCAGAAATGTATTCGTACCGGTGATATCGAAAACGTTGGAAAAACAGCACGTCATGGTACATTCTTTGAGATGCTTGGTAACTTCTCTTTTGGAGATTACTTCAAAACAGAAGCAATC
>ERZ773104.3427-NODE-3427-length-15298-cov-11.388244_pt1 | contig 15298 bp, 10 predicted proteins | sample MGYA00511920_ERZ773104 | MGnify/ENA primary metagenome ERZ773104 (study PRJEB29015, sample SAMEA2737857) | human gut metagenome | biome: human gut; feature: human-associated habitat; material: faeces | place: China | collected 2012 ...
TTAAAGGGGGTAAAGCCTGTTAATGCATCTATCGCCTGTACCAGCCTCTCACCTTTCACCCGGATACGATGTCCGGCTATTAAATAATCCTGTTCCATTTCTTTTATTCCTTATTGTTATATACTATATCACATGTGTCCAGATCGAATATTCGGTCACAAAAGGACAACGAGCTTTCACGGTGGGCTATGACAATCAATGTCAGTTCACGATGCTGTAGTGAAAGCATTTCCAATGCATGATTGATTTCCTGTTCCGTCTTGTTATCCAGAGCGGAAGTGGCTTCATCAAAGAACAAGACTTCAGCTTCTTTGTAAAGTGCCCTTGCAATGCCAATCCGCTGTTTCTGGCCACCAGACAATCGGCTGCCATATTCACCCAATGGTGTATCTAATCCTTGTGATAATTCATCTAGCCATTCCTTCAGTTGCACTTGTTCCAAAACCTGCATTACTTTTGTTCGGTCAACCTGCGGTTGCCCCAGTGCTATATTATCAGCGAGTGTACCTTCTATAATAAATATCTCCTGCGGTACATATCCCACCAGTTTATGCCACTCACTTCGGTTGGTAGAGGTCAGCTTTCTGCCATCTATAAGTATCTCGCCGGATGTAGGTGGGAAAAAGCCGAGCATCAGGTTAAAGAGAGTTGATTTGCCAGTTCCACTTGCTCCCCGTATGCCGATACGTTCACCACGACTGACAACCAGATCTAAACCACTGAAAAGTGTATGTCCATCGGGAAATGCAAATTCCAATCCACGCAATTCAAAGGTATGGGTAAATTCTAAAAGAGATTCATTTGATAAGTTTTTGGGTAGTCCGTCGCTTATAACAGTAATACCCTCTTCCACCACCGTTATGGTATGCGAAGCATTTTGAAGCGTTACCCAACTATTCAATACGGATCTCACTGCAGGAATTAGTCTGAAAGCCGCTACTGCAAACACACCGCTTATCAATCCCAGGTCACCACTTCCCGTACCAATCAGCAATGCCAGTCCGATCACTATGGCTACTTCAGAAAGGAAAGATGGAAAAAGTTGGTACACTTCCATACGCAAACGGTTCCCAATAATAGAATCCAGGCCTTGATTGAAGGAAGCAAGAGAAGTATAAAAAGCCTGGGCAATTTCCAGTTCTGCATATCCACGAAAGGCTTCCACTACCGTACGGCTCTGCTTGCGACGTGCTTCCAATTCCTCCATACCGTAACGTCGCAGACGTTTCTTAACTAAACAGATATACAATACCGATAAGAACAGGAACGCTCCACAGAGCAAACAACCAGCATATGGTTTCCAGATGATAAGTGCCAATACTATTAACAATATCAGTACCGCTTCTCCTGCTATACGGAAAACAGGGGCCAATACGCATAGACTGAACATATAACATACATGATTCACCTCATGCCCAAGCCGTACACTGCTTTTTCCTTTTAAATAGAGTAGCCCTCGATGATAATAATTGGCAAACATACGGGTACTAAACTCCCGATATATTTCCAACTGATAACAGCTTTGTACATGTGCCAGAAGCATAACTAAGGTGTTCTTTAGCAATACAAACAGTAATACGACACCGCATATTGCCAGCATCATACTCCGACCGCCATCTTGCTTTACCACTATTAATAATATTGGCACCAGTGCCGCTATTCCTGCAAAGTCGAGTATGGCACGTGCTAATACAGAGAAAACTACCCATACACCACGCCTGCGTTGCTTTTCTGACAACAATCGAACAATATTTCTAACCATCTGCTACTCTTCTCTTTTTTAGATCTTTAAGGAAGCCTTTTGCAAACAATACCCAGACCAAACTTCCTGCACCACTCAAAAAGACATACATCACAAGAATCGTCATCTTCCTGGGTTTAGAGGGTTTAAGTGGAACTACTACCGGCTGGATAACCGCATAAACAGGCCTTATCTTTTCCACTCTTGCCATAGCTGCCTGAACCAGTTGCTCCGTCTGATTGTAGGTAGTTTGAGCCAGCTTCATTTCATTCCGTAACCTTACCAGTTCAGCGCGTGAGGCTAACTTCACTAACCCTCGGTTAACATCCGCATACCGGGTATATTTCTCCTGTGCACTGTAATATTCCTCCTGTGCCTCTTTACGAAGTTCTTTTGTATATTTCAGGAACTTGCGTGCTTTACCTGTCCTGTATTCCGTTATATATTCTTTCAAGTATACTCGTACGGTATCTGCCACAGTAGCAGCAACTAACGGATCTTGCATGGTGACAAATATAGTTATAGTTCTTTTCTTTTTGTCCACCCCGATGTTGATTCTCGAAGCGATAGCACCTGCCATGCCTGCTTCTTTGCGAGTCAGCCGAAAAGGGTTTATACCCGTCTTTGTCCCTGCTTGCCCGCTATCTTCATTTGACTCATCTTTGAATAGAGATACGATCCATCCAGTCAGTTTGAACGGAGCTGAAGTAATAATTCTCCACCATGGTGCTTTCTGACGTTCTTTTAGATACTGTGAAAGAGGAATCGAAACACTATCTTTCTGTTCGCGTACCTTGATGTCGAAAAGCCGTATAAGAAACGGCGTCGAATTGATGATTTCCGGATATAAAACCGGAAAAATGGCATCTTTTTCACCTGTGATTGATGAACTCAGATTGTCATCTTCCATATCTACCAATGCACTTTTACCCGGATAAGCCCTTCTGCTTTCCGGGGCAATAAGGGTACTTGCTGTATATTCCTTAGGAGTGCTGAAACCTATAACTAACCCAACAACAGCTCCAATGCCACACATTCTCAAAATCAATTTCCGCGAGTCCCAGACTTTCTTTACCAGTTCCAACAGATTAATCTCCTGTTCTTGAGAAGATGGTGGTCTCATATCTTTCCTCTCGTTTATAGTATTGCTATTCATCTTAGTTTCACTCGGAACTTCTTCTGAAAAAAAACGCTTGCCAAGACGAATGTCTTGACAAGCGAAAATTAAACATTCAGATTATATAATCCTATCCAGTCAGTTTTTCCTTTTAAAGAAGAATGAATAGACTCATTCTTCTTTAATTCAAAGGTATATTACTTCTTGACTCCGTATTCCTTACCCAACCAAGTAATTGTACCAGACTGGCTAACGCGGGTACCACCATAAATATACCCCTTATTGTCTACAGTGTAGGTTGTGGAATTGTTACCGTCAACTTCTGCCTGGAAATTGCCAGTCAAGACAACTTCTACATTATTCGTCAATTTTGTACCATATGCCAAGGTGATGTCTTTCACTGCAACTTTTGCATAGCTAGTATAGTCACCTGTAGAAGCTAATTCATTATCACCTTCGAAGTACAACAGAGCTTTCGATGCTGTAAGTCCCATAGTAGAAGCCTTAGTCGGGTTAAATGTCAATGTAACACCTTGCTTTACTGTGATCTTAGTAGCATTGGGCAAGCTCCAAGCTTCAGAGTTGGCATCAGAAGCCTTAGAAATGATATAGTGAGTTACACCATAAGAATTGGCGTTCTTCATGAAATCTGCCTTCTTTTCATTGTCACCTGTCCCAGGAACAATACCATTATTGTACTCAGCAATGAATTGACCACCCTCTACGTTAGTAATATTGACATTTTTCTTGTCTCCACTCTTAGCATAGTAATAGTTGATAACATTGCTGTTGTTCAATGTTGCTACTTGGCCGGCAACACCCGTCAACTGAGCAGTATAGTATAAGTTGATAGTGCCTGTATTACTTACGACAGCATTACCCTTGAAGCTTAGGATACCCTTAACTTCCATAGTACCCTTGTTCTCACTCTTGCTTACAACATTCAATTCACCAGCTTCTTCATTCGTAACTAAAATGTTAGTGCTTCCGCTCAAAGTTGCAACACCAGTAGTCAATTTTGCACCGTTAACGTTCAGAATGGAGTTTTGCTCTGTTGCAAAAATACCTGTTGTGAAATCAGCGTTTACATCCAGAACAGCATTTTCTGAAACTACTATATCTATTTTGTTAGAAAGATTAGTCAACTGACCAGCGCCAATCTTGTTATTACCATTAAATTTGATAGTCACTTGTTTATCTGAGTGTTCCTTCAAACGTAATGTATTGCCTGCAGTAATGAATGTTTTGATAGCTTCGTTATCACTTTCAGCAGACCAGTCGAAATCAGTCAATTCCAAAACATTGTTAGCGTCATTACCGTCAACACAGAGATCAAAGCGCTTATTCGTTACATTTCTGCTATTGATACGTCCGATGGTAGCAAGCAAATCGTCCTGAGTTTTAATACAGTTGGTTTCAAATTCCAAATCATCTACATTAACTTCTATAAAACGAGTACAGAATGCTCCTGTTCTTGCAGCCCATCCACCTGCATAGAATGCTTCAATATCGCTGATCTTGACAAATTTGTCACTCTCTATTGCATTAGGACCTAAAACGAGCATACCAGTAGGATCGCTTTCTTTACTTTTATACCAGTCGCTTTCTTCAACTGTCGCAACACCATAGTTAGTATGGATAACCAAAGCCAATTTATAGTACTCTTTCGTAAAATAGCTGTTTTTTTCTGTGTAAGGCATCAACAGGAAATTTACGCGACCAGTAGATTTAGCCACAGGTTGTTCGATAATAGTAGTGATGCTTGAAACTTTATTATCATTGACAAACAGCCCCTCCTGAGTTTCTGTCGTAGGCAATGCGTATTTGGAAGTACCGCTCAACGATGGAATACCAAATTCATCATATGCACCATTATTACGTCTTTTGATCTTACTCATGTCAAACAGGCCGGAAGTCGCAATTTTGTCTACAGCCCAACCTTCATTTTGGGTTGTCACTATCAGGTCAACGCTTTCAATCTGTACCTTTTCAGGATTTATGATTGTCTGCGAACCTGCTTTAAAGGTCACACGAGCATCCAACATGTTGGCAAAACGAAACATCTCCATATTAATAGCTTTCGACATGCCGGCCTCTTCATTTTGCAACGGATAAATGTAAGTAGCATTTTTGTTTGTTTCTTCAGTTTGCTCATCTACTCTTCTTGACACCCACGGCATATTGTCCACAACATAAGACAGTACCTCTGTCGGCTGGGTCAAGTCCGTACTTCCCTGCGGTTGTATTGCATCAACACTCAAGCCAAACTTACCATCTACTTTATATCTGTCAGAATAAGGATAGTAAGCAAAGTATTGGCCTTCTAATACCTGACCATCCTGCATTCCAAAAATATTATTGTCAGGATCGTTGCAAGTCATACGGGTATTGCTTGCCCAAAATGCAGTATTTGGAAGTACAGTCGGATCATATTCTTTCCCGCCAGTAAATTGTTGTTGGATTTCCGGTGCATTCACCCAAACTAGCCCAACTTGGTCTCCTGCCTTCCACTTTAAATTCCAACCGTCATTTACCATTCTGGTTGCGGCATTTGTTTCCTTATTAAAGGATAAAGTGACGTTCTCCAACGGTTTCCCTTTGTATTGTACTTCCGGTTCTACGTTCACCAGAGCCTCTTCCTGGCTACATGCTGCAAATAAAGCAGGCAGCGCACAAGCCATTAATAAATGTTTTGTTTTCATTGCAATTAGTTTAAATTTTAAATACATTAATTGATATACGTTCGCCTAGATTCAACAACTTTTATTTAGTCGTCACCACCACTAAAGTCACCGTCGTCTCCACCTATCCCAGGACCTTCAATGCCAGAAGCAGCGAAACCTAATTCTACTTCTACCTCCAGAACTTCCACTTCCGGAGCTTCATACTTCATTTCCTTTTCTACTTTCATAATCATAAAATTTAAATTGTTAGTAATATTAAAATGTATCTTCATTATTAACTAGTAATGCACCTCTTTTACTATTAAAAGAATCAAGACCGTTCTTACAATCCTGCAAATATTTCTATAAAAAAGCTCAGTAAAAGCTCCTTTCAGCCTGCAAAGTAAGAAACAAATTTCCTAAATATATTTTTAGTGTATTTCGTTGAATATCTGGATACTAATAATAAGTAAGAGGAGAAAATAGGGAAGGAATAGAATTTCCGGGAAATAGTATTAAACGATGTATAGGTTTAGTAATTAAGTAGTTGTGCCATTGATAGTTAATGGCAGTCCAAACTATTTATATATATTGGCACTTTATTCTGGCACCATATTATATAGCAATATAATATGGTAACATGCTTATTATCAAAACATAACGAGGTGGCCAAACGAGAAAACCCCTATTGCTACAAATGGAGTTAGCACCATTATCAGACACCGGCAATAAAAATCTTATTTACAGCTAAGTAAATAATTCCTTCGGTGACTCTTGGAGAGAAGACTCTCGATAATAATCAACTAACGCATGAAGGGAACCAAACCGTACCTGGACCGAGTCAAGTCCATACCAAATCCGTACTTGCTCCGTATAAAAGTACCTCTACATGGAGCTGGTACGGACTTGACATGGACTTGGTACGGAGCAAGACATACACATGTATGTGTAAAAGGGCACTCTTTTTCTTAAGACTCTAAGCTAGGATAGCTTTTTCTTTTTTCAGTAACCGGACGAAATCAGTCATCAGTTCTTTACTCGATGCTCTCATATAGCGCTGAAATGCTTGGAAAGAACGATGTCCGGAAAGCGACATCACGTAGTTAATCGGATAGCCACGTTTATAAAGATTGGTCACACAACTTCTTCTGGCCGTATGGAAGCTTATCAATTCGTATTTCGGAATTGTCACTATGGTAGTTTCTCCACCACGGTACTCCTTACGGCTAACAGCCTCATTAATACCGCATCGCGCAGCAAGAACCTTAATGATTTTGTTGGCCTTCACCTTATCTATAACCGGAAAGCCAATCTGCTGATAGTGTTCAATCAGTGGCGCTATTTCCTTCAATATCGGAATTTCAACCAGCTCTTTCGTCTTTTTCTGGTAGAGCGATATTACTCCCTTCCGTACGGTTGCTTTATTCAACTGCTGTATATCACTAATCCTTAATGCTGTATAACAGGCAATAATAAAAGCATCCCTTACCTCACGCTCCTGGTCACTCTCTGTCTTTGCCAAAGAAAGCTTCTGGATCTCCTTCTCTTGCAGATAAATCTGTTCACTCGAATCAGCAGGCAGTGTAGTCTGAACTTTCAAGAAATAGTTGTTGGTTGTCATCTCGCTGTCATAAGCACGATGCAACAGATTCTTGATTACTTTCAGCGTATTGATGATTGTATTCTGAGTATAATGCTTTCCGGTTTTCCCATAACTGTACCCGTAAAGGTAGTTGGTGAAATCCACAAAGAACTTTTTATTGAAGTCGTCGAACGAACCGATCGGCACTTTCCGTTGCTTGTCGTAATCTTCCAGACGCCCTAATGCAGTGAGGTAGGTAGCCTTGGTACTTTCGATGCCACGCTTCCCTTTGCGATTTACATTCTTTTCATACTCGCCAACCAATCTTCTCAGACAAGCAATAGGATTTTGCAAAAGTTGTTCCTTCTGCAGGTTTTTATCAACGATTTGCCGGACAACAGCAGCCGACAAGTACTCGCCTTTCATAGCGAGTTGTTCGTCCATTTCGCATAAAGACGTTACTAAATTATCAATTTGTTCATTAATATATTTCAACCGAAGCCTCTCCCGTATGTTCAAGCCTCCATTCTGATAGCATCGATATGTTTCATGGTTCCAATACTGTGGCTCTACACGGAGTTTGGTATAAACCCTGATTCTCCGTTTATTGATAGTTGTCACAAGCATTATTTGCGTCAGTTTATTCTTTTCACTGACCTGCTTTAGATTGAATCTAATTTTCATTTCTTTTTCTTCCTTTCAGTTTAGTGGTAATTGTTCCATAATTATCAAGATTATAGTGATATATAAACAAAGAGTGCCCATCTTATTTTCAATAAGAATATATAAGAAAGCTATAAAAAAGTTTGTATTTATGCATTTTCGTTGAAAAGCATAAAAAAAAAGCTTTATTTTGTTTGCAGATGTCAATAAAATATCTACCTTTGGCTCGCAAAAGCATGTAGAATAGAGATGTGTTTTCACGATAAAGGAGAATTTGCCATATTTTTACCCGAAAAGATAAAAAAATAACGAATTCTTTTGAATTTAGGAAATTTGTTTTTGGTGTTTTCTCATGATACATAGAGCTTAAGAGGTCTATATCACGCCTATTCGGTAAGAGAATTTCTCTTCAATGTTAACCTCAGGTATATATACAAAGAATGCATCTGCTATTTTCAATACAAAAAAGAGTGTACCAAAACAGAATAATTTAATTTATCTGATTATAATACTATCTCATTATATGCAATGAGTTATAGCAAATTATTAATATTTCTCCGGTAAATGTAACAGGAAAGAACTATCCTATGATTCCACAGTTACTCAAAGCATCCACCCACTTTTGGGTATCAACTAAGGCTTGATCTTTGGATATGCCGTAATGATTCATTAATACCTCTGCAGCATCTTCCAAAGAAAATTCTCTTCCTTGCAATTCTTTCCAAAGAAGCAGTGCTGTATTATTAAGTGAAATTACTTTAGTCATATCAGACTGGGACTTTCCTTGCTCGACGATCAGGTTCTCACCTGCAATCTCCCGAACTTTATAATTCTCTTTAATTTTCATAGTGACAAACGTTAAATTAGTGTTTCAAGAAATGCAAAGGTAAACATTCTCTTGAAAATTATATACTATAATATAAAAAAAGAGTCTATAACAGATTTAATTGTTTTTTATCAGTGATTATCTTCCATCTATTAAGGTGGCAATCTCTCTTTATGCGAGTATTAATTCGTCCCCTTATAGCGGGACGCAATGTTCCTTATAAGGGAACGCAATGTTCTCCATAAGGGGACGCAATGTACTCCATAAGGGGACGAATTAATATTCGCTAATTCAGCACCAAGTTATTACGAGGGAGGGAGGTGGTATAGCTACATGGCTTCACTGAGTGTGTTCGATGGTTCTTTGTAAATGCATTTCTTGTTGTTAGTGCCTAAAAATGGTGTCATTACTATTAAAAAAAGTGAGTTTCTTATCATTTATAAAATCCGTTTCTTATTGAAAATAAGAGAATTACTATCGTGTGCTCTTATTCTATAAGGTGCAAGAAAGAGGTGTCAATATATGCAGAGGACTAAAATAGAATGTTTCCTACTAAATATGTAATAAGCTGTGTGCTAATATATTGAATCATTCTTTTTGATTATAACAAATTCTTTTCTTTTTATTTAAAAAGATTTCTCCTAAGCACATAACAATCATATTATCAATACAATATCACTCAAATATATTTAGGAAATTTGTTTCTTACTTTGCAGGCTGAAAGGAGGTTTTACTATACCTAATTTATATGAAGAATAGTCAGGTTATTGTTGAGTAGTAATCTTGATTGTTAGGTAGATAGATTGACTGAAATGAACAGATGTAACTAATAAATAAAGAGAATTTTTAATATTACTAACAATTAAATTTATGATTATGAAAGTAGAAAAGGAAATGAAGTATGAAGCTCCCGAAGTGGATATTTTGGAAGTGGTTGTAGAAAAAGGATTCGCAGCAAGCGGAGATTTTAACGATGGCAATACAGAAGATGCATAGCCAACAGTTAAAGCTTTAATTCTTGAAGAAGGAATTAGTATGCTGAAGCTACAAAGAAATTATTTAATTAAATAAAAAAAGAAATGAAAAAAGAATTATTCACACTGGCCAGTGCGGCTCTCATTTTTGCCAGTTGCGCCAACGAGGAATTGCTTGACATTACAATACCTAAAGCAGAAAGTGAAGGTATTACTTTTGGTATCGTTGATGATGCCGTTACACGTGGTGACATTAATAAAGATCCAGCAGATGGTAAATTTAAGTCTTATTGGAATGCTGAGGTCGACGAAATCTCTATTGCTTATTTTGGTGTAGAAAAGAATGGTGCTGGTGATGCGACTCTCTGGAATGGAGTTAGTGGTGCGACAAGAGGTACAGATCAAAATGTTGCCTCTACAAATTTAGGTGCTGCTGTTGCTACATATAAAGCTACGCGCACGGGTAGAGCCGGTTACTTTACAGCCAAAGAACCCGCGAGTCTTTTGACTTTTAAAAGCGGCACAGATGCTGCTTTCCGAGTGTTCCGTACAAATAAAACTCCTCTAGTAGACGCGGATTTGACTTACGCATCTGCTATCTCAAATGTAGAAACAATGAGTTTGGCGGTAGCTGCCTTCGATACTCAAGATCAGCCAAGCGAAAAAGCTCCATTTGGTAACTTTGTAATGGTAGCTGACCCTATAGAAGATATAAATTCTAACGAATTGGCTGTAGGTGAAAGCTTGAACCTATCTTTCGAACGTGCTTTTGCCGGTTTGGTATTCAATACCAAAGGATATGACGTTGATACTTATGGAAAATTAGTGAGTATTGAAGTTACATTGACTACAAATGATATCGCTTGGAATGATGCCAATGGAAAGGTGGATATTGCTAAAAAAGTGGATGGAAAATGGGAACTTTCTGGTGGAACTGGAGTAAAGACAGCGAAGCTAACTCTAAATAGTAGTGGTAGCGGTCTTGGATGGAGTGATGATTACTACGCTTTCATGCAAATTCTTCCTGTAGACCGTTCTTCTTCGGAAGACTATACTGTTAAGTTTGAGTTTGAGAATGGAGATATTACTTTAGATAAATCATCCAGCAAGTCGTGGACAGCCAATAATTTCTATACAATAGAGCTTGACCTCACAGCACAGGATTATGTTGTTTTAGGTAATACTATGATTGTTAATAAGAATATGCCTGCATTAGATGCCTCTGAAAATATACCTAATAGTGGGAATAAAGCTCCATCAACTATTACAACTTTCACTTCTAATGTTTCATTGTCAGCTGCTCAGCTTGCAGAATTGAAAGATAAATATACAGGAATCGCAACTTTGACACTGGCCAATCCTGCTGCTGATTTGGGCACTAATCTGGAGAATGTAACTAAAGGTAGCTCTATCACTGAATTGACCTTGACAAAAGCTACTACAGCTCCGGTTATTACCTCTCTTGCTGGCCTTGCTACATTGAATGGTCCGGAAGTAACTTCTGTTCCGGCAGGTGCTTACAAGAGTAATACTACGATTACTAATTTCAATTTCCCGAAGGTTGAAACGATCGGTGAAAGTGCATTTGAAGGAGCTGCGAATATCACGACAATTGGATGTGGCACCGAAAGTTTAATTATTGGTACTACTGATGACGAGGGAAATAAAACGTCTGCTTTGACTACTATTGGTGACAATGCTTTTGCCGGAGTAAATCTGACATTGATTGATGCTCCTGCACTGACTTCGCTTTCAGACCAACCCTTTGGTTATAAAATGGATAATGCATGGACTAAAGTATTGTTACCCAGCTATGATTGGAGTAAAGCTATGATTCGTGCCCAGCTATTGAGTGGAACAGCATTGACTCATATCGACCTTTCCGGAGTTAGTGCTATTGGTGGAAATACAGGTATTAGTTTGGCTGGTAAAGTAAATCTATTAAACGTTATCTTGCAAGAAAATACAGCTATTGGAGCAGGTGCTTTCAAGAATGCCGGTACTACTGGTTTTACCATCAAGAATCTTAATAAGATAACCTCTGTAGGTGACGAGGCTTTCTCTGGCTGTACAAACTTGACTGCTGCCATTGACTTTGAAAATACGATTACTAAAATTGGTAAAGAAGCTTTCAAAGGAACTGCAATCACTGCATTCGATTTTACAGGAATCACAACTATCGGAGAAGGAGCATTCCAAGATGTTGCTACATTAACTTCTGTAGTTATTGATGACGTTACTACACTTGAAAAGAATGTGTTTAATGGAGCAAGCACTTTGGCTACCGTGAATTTGAAGAAGGTAACAGCTATCAAAGAAGGTGCATTGACAGGACTTGCATCTAAGGCCGTAATAATGTTTAACCAAGTAGTGACAGATATTGCCGGAAATGCATTCCATGCTTCTCTGGGGGCTGAAACAGGTACTGAAAATGATCCTATTATAGTAAATACTAATACTTCATTGGGTTACAACCTTTTTGTATCTAGAGATCAGACTGGTGTAGACGGTAAGAAACTTACATGGAAATCAGGTGATAAATATTACCAAGCTACTTTTGAATCAATCGTTAAAGTATATTGATTGGGAAAATTATAGATAAGATATGTCTTATTTATTGGGGAGTATAATTCCTATAAGGTAGAGGGTTTAATTTATTGAAACCTGAATAGAATTGAAGCTTAGGGGGATGTCATCATGGCATACCCCCTTTCTTTATGATGTATAAAGTAATTCAGCATGGTTGAGATAATGAATTCATCGTGTGATAATTATAGCTTGAAAATGAGCAATATAACAAACGAAGAAAGTGTGAGACAATCCGTGCAAGAACAAGAAATCAATTTGCTGGAACTGGCAAAGAAATTATGGAATTGCCGGAAATTGATTCTTATAGCCTGTGCCATTGGAGCTATAGTAGGGATTGTTATAGGTTCCGGAGTTCCTAAGGAATATACGGCCAGCGTCTTCATTGTACCGGAAAATTCGCGCAGAAGCTCCTCTTCAGGTATAAGTGAGCTATCAGATATGGCCGGCATTGACATGAAATCTTCCTCCACTACTGAGAGGGATGCCATTTTCTCACTTTTATATCCCGACATCATCAAGTCTACGCCATTTCTTGTGCGGCTTTTCAATGTCGAGGTCCGTGAGCAGAAAGATAGTACTGCAATAACCCTCTCGCAGTATCTGAAAGAACGACAGAAAAGTCCGTGGTGGAGTGTCGTCACATCAGCGCCATCCAGGTTGATGGGTTGGGGTATGTCTCTGTTAAGTGAGAAGTCGCAAACGGAAAAAGTATCCCGGGAAATTGATATTTTCCGATTGACCCGTGAAGAAGCAGGTATGGCGGGGGCCATCGCTTCAAGGATCGGTATTGATATAAATAAAAAGAGTGGGAATAGGAGGCGGACCATTACATTATCCGTCACCATGCAAGACCCACTGGTGGCCACCATCGTGGCAGACACCGTGCTGGCACACCTGAAGGAGTACGTAACGGCATACAGGACGGGCAAGGCACGCAAAATCCTGAAATATAACGAGGAGCTCCGTAAAGAAGCACAGGCAGAGTATTACGCCGCCCAAGAGAAATATACCCGGTATGCAGATGCCAACCGGGGACTGGCGAAGCTGGCTTCGCGTGCAGAGTTGGCAAGGTTACAGAATGAAATGAAGCTGGCTTTGTCCACTTACAATCGGACGGAGTTGCAAGTACAGGCTGCTCAGGCAAAAGTCGAAAAGGTAATTCCCGTATTGGCGGTTATCCAGCCTGCGATAGTTCCCCTCGCTCCGTCAAAACCCCGGAAGATGTTAATACTTTTAGAGTGTGTCTTGCTGACCGGAGCAGGAAGTGTAGGCTGGGTATTGTTTGCGAAGGACTTTATAAGAAAGATAAGACAGAAAAGAACAGATTGTAAGCGAGAGAAAGCAAGCAGGTGAATGACAGATGATTAAAAGAATATTTCAGATGTTGCCGGAAAGGCAACGTAAACGAAGCATTTGGGTGGCTTTTTCGGTATTGCTGCGTGCTATTCTCGATTTTGCAGGAGTAGCGGCACTGATACCTATATTGCTGGTAGTGGTAAAGCAGGATGGCGGACGGGGAAGGATGCTGACGTTGTGTGGTGCCGTATTGCTATTTGTTTTATTGAAGAATGCTTTGGTTACGCTCCTGGCACGTGTACAAAGCAATTATCAACTGGAAATCTACCGTGAATTCAGCAGACGGATGTTTGCCAATTACTATCATCGCGGACTGCTTTTCCTGAAAAGGAAGAGTAGCGTACAACTGGGACACGAGGTAAACTATGTTTGTTATACATTCAGTTTGTGTGTGCTGGCTCCGGTCTTTCGTATGGCGGGAGAAGCAGTGCTGGTACTGTTGATGGTATCGGCTCTTGTCGTCTGGGAACCGCTTGCCGGACTTTTGCTTTGTGCTTCCTTTTTTCCTCTGGCCGCTCTGTATGTGGGTTTGGTACGGAAGCGTCTGCGCCGTTACGGCATGGAGGAATTGGAAGCACGCCGCAAGCAGAGCCGCACAGTGGTGGAGGCTTTCCGGGGATATGCGGAATTGGAAATTGCACAAGCCTTTCATACTTCGCTTACTTCTTTTGACCAAGGTCTGGAATTTATTGTCCGTAACCGTCTGCGCACAGAAGTGTACCAACTTTTTCCGTCCTTCCTCTCGGAAGTGGCGGTGGTAGTGGGACTGGCATTGCTGATTGGTACGGGAAGCGGTGATTTGGGATTGGTGAGCGGTATATTTGCAGTAGCTGCTTTCAGACTGATTCCTGCCGTAAGAAACCTATTGAACAGTTGGGTGACACTACAGAACGCTTCGCATACCATAGCGGTGGTGGAAGAAGGCATCAACAATGAACCACAGCAAGATGTGCAAGGCGGTCGGCGGCAGGAAGAGGGTGCATCGGAAGGTACATCGTTTACATTTAAGTATACACTTGAATTACGCGGACTCGGTTTCGCTTTTCCTGACGGAGACATGTTGTTCAATGGTTTGAATCTAAATATTAGTTGCGGTGAACGTATCGGAATACGGGGAGCAAGTGGAACTGGCAAATCAACCCTCTTTAACCTGATGCTCGGCTTCTTCCCACCTACTTCCGGCGAGATACTTATAGATGGCAGGAAACTGACTTCTACTAACCGAAGTGAGTGGCATAAGCTGGTGGGGTACGTACCGCAGGAAATATTTATTATAGAAGGGACGCTTGCGGATAACATTGCACTTGGGCAATCGCAAGTTGACCGGATGAAGGTGATGCAGGTTCTGGAACAAGTGCAACTGAAGGAATGGGTAGATGAATTACCACAAGGATTGGACACACCATTAGGCGAATACGGTAGCCGATTGTCCGGTGGTCAAAAACAAAGAATTGGTATTGCACGGGCACTTTACAAGGAAGCAGAAGTCTTGTTCTTTGATGAAGCTACTTCCGCTTTGGATAATAAGACGGAACAGGAAATTAATCATGCTCTGGAAACACTCTCCTTGCGGCACCGTGAACTGACATTGATTGTCATAGCCCACCGTGAAAGTTCGTTGGCCTTCTGCGACCGGATATTCGATCTGGATACATGCGATATAGTATATAACAATAAGGAATAAAAGAAATGGAACAAGATTATTTAATAGCCGGACATCGTATCCGGGTGGAAGGTGAGAGGCTGGTACAGGCGATAGATGCATTAACAGGCTTTACCCCCTTTAA
>ERZ773104.3429-NODE-3429-length-15289-cov-11.597676_pt1 | contig 15289 bp, 8 predicted proteins | sample MGYA00511920_ERZ773104 | MGnify/ENA primary metagenome ERZ773104 (study PRJEB29015, sample SAMEA2737857) | human gut metagenome | biome: human gut; feature: human-associated habitat; material: faeces | place: China | collected 2012 ...
ATGGCTGCTTATAGTTTAGTTATCGTTAAAAAGTATGAAGAGAAGTAAATAACTTCCAGTTTGTCGCACTCGTTCCCGGCAAAGAGCAGCGCACAAACCCCACATAAAGGAGATGCTTCCCCATGGAATACAAACGTTTTGGCAATAAGATCATTGTCCGCATCGACAAGGACGAGGAGATCCTAGAACAGGTCAAAAAACTTGCCCTGAAAGAAAACATCCGCCTTGCCGCCGTGCAGGCGCTGGGCGCCACCAACAGCTTTACGGTAGGCGTATATAATGTAGCAGAGAAGCAATACTACGCCAACAGCTTCAGCGGCAGCTTTGAGATCGTGTCCCTGACCGGCACCATCAACACCATGAACGGTGAATTCTACACCCACCTGCACATGAGCGCCGGAAACGACAAGGGCGAGGTGTTCGGCGGGCATCTGAACCGGGCGGTGGTCAGCGCCACCTGCGAGATGGTGGTGGATGTTCTGGACGGTACGGTAGACCGCCAGTACGACCCCGTTACCGGGCTGAACCTGTTCAAGTTCTGAGCTTCTTTTCAAAAACGAGAAAGTCCGCTGCGCGGTGTCTGCGCAGCGGACTTTTGTTTATAGCTCTTCCCGGCGGGTGTAGGGCGTCATGCCGTGGTCGGCAGGGTCGTAGGCTTCCAGCACGGTAATGTAGTTTTCCTGAAAGTGGCACAACACGGTCTTTAAAATGCCGCTCAGCTGCCCCTTTACCGTGATGGTGGACAGGACAAAGTCTGCCACCAGCTGCACCGTCTCCGGCTGCAGCTCAAAGCACAGGCCCACCGCCAGCATAGGGATGACGATCTGCTGCGCCTGCAGCGGCACCGCGCTGCCCAGCTTTTCCAGTACCGGACGGCTCAGCGCCGAGGCTGCCTGTACGCAGCGCTCCACCTTTTCCTGCGGGAAGCGCTGCATCAGTTCCATGCTGCGCAGCTGCGCCACCACGGCGGCATCGTCACGCACGATGCCCCGGGTCACCTCTTCCTCCGTGCGGGTGGTCGCGCATTGCAGCATACAGCGCATGGCGTCCTCATAGCCCTTGTAGTAGGTCTGACGGTCGCAGAACAGGTCCAGCATGGAGCGCAGCACGGCATCGGTCTCCTCGGAGACCGCCAGCCGCCCGAAGTCCATCGGCGTGCCTTCCATCCCTGCGCTGCGGTCGTTCAGTGCCTGCAGCTCCTCCGGGATGACCGTGGAGGGCAGAAAGCGGTCGTTGCCGTTGCGGTAAAAGCCCCACTCTGCGGGCAGGATGCGGGGGATGACATCGCCGCTGGAAACGATATTGAAGATATTGCTGGTGCCCCAGTTCTTTTTCAGGCTGCCGTCTGCCGCGTGGTTGTTGTCATAATCCTGCTGCAAATCGGGGCAGTCTGCCGCCGTCAGGGACGCCGGGGCGGCAAAGGTATAGACAAAGGTGTTTTTCTTTTCCAGCTGCGGCAGCACAGCGGGCAGGCGCGCCGCCACAAGGTTCGCCACACCGCCGCCCCGGCTGTAACCGCCCATCCAGAGCTTCAGGGTGCCCAGCGGCTGACGCTTTGCCGACGTCTGAACGTATCCTCGTATTTTTTCAACCAGCTGCCGCGCCGCCGTCACAAAGCCGACGTGGGCGCTGCCCGGCCCTGCATGAAGGTTGCCGGACCACTCGGCCCCGTAGCCGGAGCCGCGCAGGAACGCCCCGATGATGGTCACCTGCCTGCCGCCGCGCACCAGCGTTTTGCGGGCGATGGCGCAGCCCACGGTGTCCGGGGTGTCGTTCAGGCTGTGGGTATAGTTGAACAGCTGCACCTCGGTAAAGCCCAGCTTTGCAAAGGCGTCCCGGATATGGTCGGCGCGGCCGACCTCCCCCTCCATCCAATAGCGCTGGTCGCTCTCCCATGTACAGTCGGCGGCTGCCGCCATGCCCAAGGTGGCCAGCGCCAGCTGGTTGTCGTACTCCGTGGCAGGGTGGTCGAACAGGCTGTCGCTGTAATAGTAGTCGTGCCGCAGGTCGGCACCGCAGCGGTCGCTGCGGTACCACAGGGTATAGTAGTCGTCCGGTACGGCGCGGCCGACCAAGGCTGTAGCCGCCCCGGCCTGCGGCAGCGCCGCAGCGGGTGCAAGCGTCCCCGCTGCAAAGGTCACCGCAAGACCCTTACAAAAATCCCGTCGTTTCATGGTTTCATCCCCCGCATCCTGCCCTGCGGCCTGTACCCCGCAGCGCTTTTTTATAGTATAATCCTTTTTGCCGTAGGATGCAATTTTTACTTGCGGCGGCAGACGGGACGATTTAGAATGCGCGCCGCTATCGGGTTGCGGCACCCAGCATCCGCTTCGTGCCTTGAGCGGCACTTGCGTCTTGCTGGCCGCTGCCCCAACAACTCCTCCCTGTTTCCGCCGCTGGCGGCGGTCGTCGTCGTTGCACTTTGGGCATAAAGAGCGGAAAGAATATTTTGTATTGCAGTTCCGAAACGCCTGCGGGCGTTTCGGAACTGCTTTTTTATGGGAGCGAAGCATACCCCCCCCCGTATCGTGATTTTGCCCATAATTTTGCACCTTTTTTTGGCAGGTGCTGCCCGCAAAAGCGCTTTATTTCCTTGAATTTTGGTGCTATACTCAACTTGGCATTTTTGTCCGTTCCGGCTGTTCCGTTTGGGGGTATAGCCGGACAAATCAACCGACAAAGGAGAGGATATCATGAAAAAACGCATCGTGAGCATGATACTGGCACTCAGTATGATGCTCTCCATTCTCCCTGTATCCGCATTTGCAGATGCAGGAACGTCTGCTGCGGCAGCAGAGACGACAGCTGCCGGTACGAACGAGGAAACAACAAATTCCGTCGTTACGATCAAGATCGGCGCGGACGACGGTCTGCCCGAAGAGCAGTCCGGCACCGGCTGGAGCTACGACAGCTCCAACAAATGGCTGGCCATTGCCGGCGTTGCAAATGCAAAGACAGAGTATATTCTGGATGGCGATGCCAGCTGCAATGTGGCCATCTCGACTTCCAGCAATGAAGTATATCTGCTGGACGGCGTTGTCAATGGCCAGCTTTGGATCAAGAACCCGAATGCCTGTGTTCTGGGCGGCAGCTACGCCGAAGCAGTGCTGGAAAACGGCACCATTGACGGCGGCACCTACGGTAAGCTGACCGAGAACGGCGGCAGCGTTAAGGGCGGCTACTTCAAGGATATTTCCGGCCTGAAGTCCGCTACGCAGAAGCAGGCACACAAGCTGATCCTGCAGGAAAGCTGCACCCTGAACGGCCAGCCGGTGACCGGGGATGTGTATATGCTCAAGCTGTACAGCGATCACAGCCTGAAGCTGGAGGTGCAGTACACCCCCGGTTGCGTTGCATGGGCTGCATCGTTGACCGGCGGCAGCGTCGTCCCCCTGCCTGCGGGCGTCAGCAACGCTTCCTTGAACGGCTGTGCCACGGTTTCCATCAGTGCAAACGGTACAACGATCTCTGCCGAGGTCAGTATGTTCCCGCCGCTTTCAGAGAGCAACGCACCCATAGCACTGACTCCGATCCCGTCTATGGACAAGGAACTGAGTTTTACCGATAAGGGTACGCCCGATGTGAACGATGTGCCCCATGTGTACAGTCTGGACGAGGGCATATATCAGGTCTGCGTATACTTTGGCAAGGGCTGGACTTATACCTGCTACCCCAATGTCGCCAGTGCGACCGGACAACTGAAGCTCGGGGATCAGGGCGGTAAGGTGATCAATTTCAGCCAGCTGAGCGCAGTGCCCATCAACTGCTATGTCGAGCTTTCGAATGCTACCGTGACCGGCGGCATCATCCGTCAGGCTGACTTCAAAGATGTCACGATCGAGGGCGGCACCTTTGATTACCTCTCCTGCATGGGCAAGTGCACCATTTCCAAGGCAGTGGCCCAGAACTTCAGCTTTGACAGGTTTGGCGACCTTGCCATTTCCGACACCGTTCTGTGCAAGCTGTCTGGCAACGGCATAGAGAATGCGCTTGCCGATGGCCAGCAGCTCAGCACGCTGACCGTGCGCAACGGCGGTGGTGTGACTGCGATCAACGGCAGAGACCTGCCCCTTTCTGTCAATACCATCTATCTGGTGGGCAATGCCAGCGCAGAGCTTACCCTGAACACCGATGTGTTCAGCATCAACGGTGCAGCGGCCAACAGTTACAATGAACAGACCTATGCCGAGGGCACTGTACTGCATATCACCGGCAACAACGATGGCAAGGAGATTTTGGTAAATCAGGCTGGCGATCCCAGCAACCTCAAGCCCCTGCGCATTACCGAAGAAGGTCTGCCCGACCGGACCGGTGTGACCCCGCATTCCGTGAGCGAGGGTGGTGTGACCGGCGATGTCTACGAGGGTCTTGGCTGGCAGTACGCTGAGGTCTCCGGTGAGGACGAGGATGGTTATAGAACGATGTCGGTGCTTATCCTCACCAGCCCCGATGGCAGCCCGGTGAATCTGACCTCGGATACCATCAACCCCCATCATGCAACTATTGCTTCCGATCAGATCGTGCTGACGGATGTGACGGTTGCTGGTATTCAGGCTGGCGCGCCTGTTATCGCCCAGAACGCCATTATTGAGGGCGGCACTTTCCAGAAGGCTGTTAACGCGGATGGAAACAGCAGCATCGCAGGCGGCACCTTCCAGGAGAGCGTCGAAGCTAATGGAACCATCGCCAACGGCATCTTCCAGAAGAGCGTCCAAGCTTACGGCGAGATCACCGATGGTCAGTTCGAAGCGGAGGTCCGTTTGGGCTATAACGGCACCATCACCGGCGGCACCTTCCAGAAGAGCGTCCAAGCTTACGGCGAGATCACCGGCGGTCAGTTCAACGCAACTGTCCAGTTGAATAGTAGTAATGCCCAGATCCTTGGCGGCGTGTTCAACAATATCAAGCTGCCCGACTATTATAATACATCGGAAGGAACGGTCATCCAGAATGCCATGATCCTTGGCAGCCTGAAAACGGACGGCGACAGCAAGGCTGCTGTTTCCAATACGGTGAGCTGCGGCTATATTGAAAGCAAATACCTCGCCGCCGGTCAGCAGCAGAGCAAGCTGATGATGACGGACGGCACTGTGGAACGCCTCAACGACTATGCCGCAGCAACAGACGCGGTTTACCTTATCGGTAATGTCAAGGCAGAGATCCGCTTCAGCAATACAGTCACGAACATCAACGGTGCGGAAGCCAGCAATTACAACGAGGGCACCTCTGCCATTGACCGCTCGCTGACTATCACCGCCAAGAATGACGGCGAGCCTATTGTGGTGAACATGGCCGCCACCGGAAAGCTGCCCTTCTCTTCCCTGAGCAAGAGCGACTTTGACATCGACTGGAGCACGCTCGTCCCGGGCATTACCTGCAAAAAGGATGGCGTGGGCAAATTGAGCCTCGTCTATGTGCGCACCTCCGACAACAAGGTGTTTGCAACCTACCCGCCGTATGACGAGTACGGCGTCTACAAGCAGCGCATCGTAGCGCAAGAGGGCGACAAGTACACAGAAGGCTCGCTTGATATCGGCGAGGTGGTACGCAAATATACCCCGAGCAGAGCCGACTTTGCGTATGACTCCAAGACCCAAACTGCAACCTATAACGGCAAGATGTATTTTGACGATGCCCCGCTGTATTCTATCCAGTATGTCTCGGAGGATGGCTCGTTCCCGTCTGTGACGAAGCCCACCAAGGCAGGCACTTACAGCGTTTACATCGTGGTGAATGATAGTGACCACTACGTTGGCAACCAGTACGAAGTGGGCACCTATACTGTGTCTGAGTCGAAGTACACCCTGACCGTGGACGACAAGTCTACCGAGCACGTTGCAGGTGAGAAGCTCAGCTTCACCGCAGACGAGAAGGACGGTTACACCTTCACCGGTTGGAAAGTGACCGGTCTGCCCACTGACGTGGACACCACTAAGGCGACCATCTCCTTCACGATGCCCGCAAATAACGTCACGCTGAAGGCACAGTACACCGAGAACGCTCCCAAGACCTATAAACTCGATGTCTCCGGTGCACAGGTCACCCTGAAGGATGGCGGCGCTGTTGCCGACCTGACAGCTGTGCCTGTGGGTACAGAACTCAAGGCTACCGCAGACGAGGACACCGAGACCAGCGTGTTCAAGAACTGGAGCTGCACCGGTCTGGAGTTGACCGAGGAGCAGAGCACCGCACGCGTGGTGTACTTCACCATGCCCGACCATGATGTGAATCTGAAGGCGGAGTTCGTTACTCCTACGAATAAACTCGATGTCTCCGGTGCACAGGTCACCCTGAAGGATGGCGGCGCTGTTGCCGACCTGACAGCTGTGCCTGTGGGTACAGAACTCAAGGCTACCGCAGACGAGGACACCGAGACCAGCGTGTTCAAGAACTGGAGCTGCACCGGTCTGGAGTTGACCGAGGAGCAGAGCACCGCACGCGTGGTGTACTTCACCATGCCCGACCATGATGTGAATCTGAAGGCGGTGTTTGAAGTTCCTGCTACTCCCGATCCGGATCCCACTCCTGATCCTAAGCCGGACCCGAACCCCGATCCGGATCCCACTCCCGATCCTAAGCCGGACCCGACTCCCGACCCCGACCCCACCCCCGCACCCGGCGGTGACAGTGACGGCGGCGGTGCAGCCATTGTGGCAGTAGCCGCTGTGGGCGGCGCAGCCATTGGCGCAGGTGCCTACATTGTTGGCACTACCGCCTACCTGAAGAGCGTTCTGCCCGAGGGCATGGCCATCCCCGCTAACCGCCAGCAGCTGGCAGTTGCACTGTGGACCGCCGCAGGCAAGCCCGCTACCCAGAGCACTGCACTGTTCAACGATGTGGCAGCAGATGCCGCAGAGCTGCAGGCTATCCGCTGGGTCGTGGAGACCGGCCTGATGTCCGCACAGGACGGCAACTTCAAGCCCGGCAGCCGCGTGGGCCGCTTGGAGGTCATCCGCACTTGGAAGACCTACCAGCAGCGCGGCTAAAACCGCTGCCCCTTAACCCCTTATAACCCCGCAGGGACTGCTGCACAGCGCTGTGCGGCAGTCCCTTTTTTGCGCCCCAAAAGGGTGCGCAAGGGCTTTTTTGGGGTTTTTCAGGGCGATTCGATGCATTTCAGGGGCCATTCACGCAGAATTGCTCTACTTTTGCCGCCGTTCGTGGTATACTACAGGCACAGAGCAGTGCTCTGTTCAATATGCCATTCCCGTAATTCCTATAGAGCAGAAAACCGTCCGGTAACCGCAAACCGGGCGGTTTTCTGTTTTTTGCGGGTGCGTGTGGTGCACCGGGTCGTTTCAGCGCATTTGCGGGGCGATTCGTGCCCAAAACCGTCCAAAGCGGGCAAAACGTGGTACACTGGGTACAACAAAAGCGCCCGGCTTGGAGGGCGCTTGAGAAGGAGAGAATCTTATGCAAAAACGGCTCATCAGTATGGTTCTGGCGCTGAGCATGGCACTGACCGCAATGCCGCTGCCCGCCCTTGCCCAGAGCGCCCCGCCCGACACCGCCAGCGCCGCCGCACTGGCAGAGGAAAACGGCGAGATCACCAATATCTATACAAGCAATTCCTCCGGCAAGCCCATCGGCGATCTGGGCGACAGTGGAGACAGCTGGTCCTACGATGAGGCCAGCAATACGCTCACCCTGAAAAAAGGTACCTTCTGCCTCCGTAATTACGGCTATGACAGCTACAATAATTGCATCAAATGGAACGTGAAGATCGAGCCCGGTGCCACCCTGCAGGAGGCGCGGATCGGCTCGGAATACCATAACGGCTACACCGTGACCAACGCAGGCACTATCTCCGGCGGCACCTTCTACGGCAAGGTGATCTGTGAAGCCGGGGCTGTCATCAGCGGCGGCACCTTTAAGGGAGCTGCCAGAGTTGATGCTGCAGGCGGCGAGGTCACCATTGAAGATGGCACCTTTGAAGAGGGTAGTTATACCAGCGGCATGACCGTTAAAGCAGCGGGTATCCTTACCATCAATGGCGGCACCTTTAAGGGCAAGCGCACCTGCTCCGTGGATATCGACAATTGTGAAAAGATCGTCATCAACGGCGGCAGCTTTGAAAGCGCGCTCACGGATCTTGAAAGGACAACGGAAATCATCATCAATGGCGGTCTGTTCAACGACAAGCTGTATGTTGCAGGAGATAAATGTACCGTCAACGGCGGTCTGTTCACCACTGAAGATGACCCGCTGCCCGAGGATGCAGCCGTCAACGGCGGCTATTTCACGGCAAAAAGCACAGGCCTTGTAGCCATTGATGCAACCAATGCTCCGGTGTATGCCCCTGTCGCGGTGGCAGCGGACGGCACGGTGAACGAGTGGTCGGCAGATGCCTATGACACCCTCTATGTTGTCTCCGGCAAACCGGTGACCCTGAGACCTACCTACAAGCTGAAGAGTGTCGTCAGCGGCGGCGAGGAGCTGAACTATAACGACGGGAACGGCGCAGTCAGCTTTACTGTGGGCGCTGAAGCTGTCCAGCTCAACAGCGTTATTTGGGAAGAGCTGGTCATTGAAGCGGACGGCTTCCCCAAGGGCACGGACGGCGGTGTCTACGGCGCAAAGGGCAACGGCTGGTCCTTTGACCCGGCGCACAAGCACGCAGAACTGTTTACAAACGATGTCCCCACCCTGACCATCGAGAAGGACGCTGTGCTGGACTTCGATGAGGTGATAAACAACGCCGATACAGTAAAATTTGCAGTTGAAAACTACGGCACCTTCAGCGGTACGCTGAACTCCACCCGGTATGTGTACAATAGGGAGGGCGGCGTCATCAAGGATGCCACGCTGAACAGCGCGCAGAGCCTTTACAATGACGGCCTTGTGGAGAATTCGGTGCTGTGCGTTAGGTACATCGGCAACGGCTGGCGCGACCCGGCACAGCCCGCTACCATTCGCAACTCTGCGCTGGATGTTACCGGATATTCGGTAGTCAACATGGCTTCCAATAAGGCTGTGCTGGACGGCTGCTATAACAGCGCCGGTTACACCGGCACTGCCGTGATCCAAAACGGCGGCACGGTCGAAAACAGCCAGAACACCCTGAAGCTGCCGGTGGAAAATACGGCCGGCTATGACGGCAATGCAGAGCCCTACCAGCCCATCATTGACGGCGGCGAGTGCACCGTTGTTTATAACGAGGGCGGCATCATTCAGAATAACCCCATCATCCACGCACTGGTGGCAAAGGATACCGAAGACCTGAACGGTGCTACGGATTACTACACCCTGAACTACACTGCACCGGAAGGTGCCGAGTACGCTAAAAAATACATCAACGGCATCAATGGCATGATGGAGGGTGTTTGGGACGCAGAAACCTCCACCCTCTACGTTGACACCGATCTGAACACCATCTCGGTCATCACGCATGCCCCCATCAAGAGTGTGAACGGCGTAGCTTATAGCGGCTCTGTAGCCGATGGAGAGCGTTACAACAGCACCATCGACCTGCGCAAGTATAACATCCCGCAGACCCATATCCTTAACCTGAGCGCCACCGGCGAGGGCGCGGCGGAATTGCCGCCGGCAGACCCCGCAGACTTTGCCTTTGTCCTGCCCAACAACCTGACCTATGACGGCAGTCCCAAGGAAGTAACTGTTAAGAACACCAGCAATAAGGACTACGGTGATGTTACCGTGACCTACATGCAGAATGGCAAAGTGCTGGACGGCGCTCCCATTGAGCCGGGCGATTACAGCTATACTGTAACCGTCGCAGGCAGTGCACAGTATGCGGGTGGAACTGTTAAAACAGGCTCGTTCCGCATCATCGCCGAGACCACCCCGGAGGAGCCGCCAGAGCAGCCGCCGCAGGGGGACAGCACCGAGTTCAGCCCGCTGCAAACGGTGGCCATCGTAGCCGGTACAACGGCGTGGTTTGCAGGCAGCGCAGTAATGGGCTATGAGGCTGTTACTTACAGCATCCTTGCAGACCTGCTGCCCAAGGGCACGCCCATCCCGCGCACCCGGGAACAGCTGGCCGTGCTGCTGTGGAGCACCGCAGGCAAGCCCGAACCCGCTGCACCCGCTGTTTACAGCGATGTAGCGGAGCCGGATACCGCCAAGGCCAAGGCAGCCCGCTGGGCTGTGGAGGCCGGGCTGCTGCCCGACATGGGTGAGGGCGCCTTTACACCCGGCAAGCGTGTGACCAAGGTACAGGTCATCCGCGCATGGAACCGGCTGAAAAAGCTGGGTCTGGCGAAATAACAATTGCCATCTCCTGATCGATCCTTTCCAATAAGTGCAGCAAGGCCGTCCGGCATTCGCCGGACGGCCTTGCTGCTTTTGGGGGAACGAACCCTCTCAGTCGTCGCTGCGCGGGAGCGCCTGAGAGGGTTTCAAACCGGTGGTGCCCACTTCATCGGGGTCAAAAGAGAACATCCCCCGGCAGGCAGAAACTTTCCCCGCAGAGGGCGTTTTCAATCGTTCTCCACCCAGGGACACCCGGCGGCGCGCCATGCGGCGCACAGCACCTCCTTTTCCGGCTTGGAAAGCTTTTTCAGGGCGGCTTCCCGGCGCAAAGCGGTGCGCTTGTCCGCGCAGCGCTCTATATAGGCAAAGCCCACCGCGCCGTGGGCGCGGGTGTAGCGGGCACCTTTGCCGCTCTGGTGCGCTTTCAGCCGGGCGGCGGGGTGGTTCGTCCAACCGGTGTACAGCTGCCCGCCGGTGCAGCGCACCATGTAAACGTAGGCGACGTCAGGCAAGGCGTCCATTGTTTTTCAACACCTGACGGCAGGCGGCAAGGGCGGTCTCCTTGTCCTTGGCGGTGATGAGGAAGCGGCTGGCGTGGCAGAAGCTGATGCCCGGGATGCCGCTCTTCTGCTCGATGACCTCCTGCGGCTGCCCCGCCCAAGACTGGGGAAAGGGCAGCTTGGACTTTTTGGTCTTGTGGTCGGTGACGCACTGGGCGCTCCACCCGCCGCGCTGGCTGGGGTACACCACAAACAGGGCGTCGGTTTTGTACAGGCCGTTTTTCCACGGCAGATAGCAGGGCAGCACCACGATGCCGTCGCGGGAGTTCCGGTAGGCCTGCTGCACCTTCTCGTCGGCACGGTTCACGGCGTTGGCGGCGGCGATCTGGTGTTCCAGGATCTGCTTTGCCACCGCCACAGCCTGGAAAAAGCAGGCGTCCTGATCCTCCTTGGAGTCCCACACGGGGTTGAAGAAGCCGATGGCGTCACACAGACTGTTCTGCTCGCCGGTGTTGTCGTTCAGATCCAGCGGCTGGATGAAGTTCTCGTCGATGAGCCGGGCCTGCCGCTCACCCACAAGGCCGGGGCCCAGCACCCGCCACAGCAGGCCGAAGGCCGCGTAGGGCACGCCGTTGGCGCGGTACTCCCGCGGCTCCTGATGGTGGTCGAACATGCCAAAGCCGATGTCGTACACGATGCCGTCAAAGTCATCGGGCACGGTAAAGCCGCGGGTGATCTTGATGTCCGGCCGCAGGATCTGCAGCAGCGCCGTGGCAAACACATCGTCGGCGTGGAACTTGCCGGCATGGGTAAAGCCGTTTGCAGGAATTTTCATAGATGATACCTCATTTTTTGTTTTTTCCGGTCCAGTATACCACACTTTGGCGCAGGGGACAACAAAACGGTAACACGAAAAAAAGCAACCTTTCGCAGGCTTGACACCCCTGCGAAAGGTTGCTATAATATCTATAGAAGAGCACCGCAGACAAGCGGTTGGCTCCGTGGTTTAGATTTCAAATGAAACCGTCACCCTGGCCGGTGGCGGTTTCAGCGTTTTACTCTGATCGTAAATGTAAATCCAAACAAATGGAAGGTCAAAGTAATCGGCATAGCTCTCACCTCCTTTCGGAAGTGTGAGCCAACCGCCTGCCGTTGCAATGCAGTGCTCTGCCCGTCGTGTTATCCCAACGGGCAGCCTTAAAATACCATAGTTTCTGACAAAAAGCAACCCGTCTCCGGGGAAACTCCGGAGGCGGGCTGCTTTTTGTCGTTTATGCGGGAATCACTTGCGTGCCTTGCGGGCGGGCTTGGCGGTGGGCTTTGCGGCAGGAGCAGCCGGGGCGGCGTCGGGCTCCCCCAGAGCCAGCACCTGTGCCAGCTCGGCCTGTGCGGCGGCGTTGGTGTCGTCGGTCACGGCCAGCACGTCCGAGTAGAACTGCTCCATCCCCTCGCGGGTGGAGAAGTTCGCCACATACATCTGGTTGCCCATGGCACCGGACAGTGCGTCGGGGATGCGGTCCACCATGCGCATGTTGTCCTGATACTTCTGCATGATCTGCTCGTGGCTGTACACAAAGTGTTTGCCGTCGCGGCGGCCGGCAAAGGCGCAGTAGAAGTGCTCGCCCACCGGCAGATCGGTACCGCCAAAAGCGATCATATCGGCCCAGATCTTGTACACGTTGGTGGAGCGGGCAAAGTTGATCATATCCGGGGTAAAGCCGCCGCAGGGGCGCATGTTGACTTCCAGAGCCACGATCTGGCCCTTTTTGCCCATGCTGGCCTGATCCTCGGTCATGCGGAAGAACTCAAAGTGGACGAATCGGCTCTTCACGCCAAAGCTCTTGACGGCGGCACGTCCGGCGGCGCGGGTATCCTCGGGCAGATCCTTGATGATATAGTAAATGGAGTTGTCGTTGTCGTTGACGATGTCCATGATGGACATCGGGCTGACGTTGCCCGCCTCAAAGATGGGGTTGCCGCTGCCGTCGATGATGGCATCGTAGCTGTTGACCTCGGCGCGGACGAACTCCTCCATGATGTAGGAGACTTCCGGGTGCTCTGCGGCCTTGTAAGCCAGGAACTTTTTCAGCTCCTCCTCGCTGGAGAGCTTGTGGGTGTCGGAGGCCCCCACGCCGTTGTCCGGCTTGACCACAACGGGATAGCCCACTTCCTCGATGAACTTTTTGCAGCCCGCAAAATCGTCTACCATGTGGTAGCGGGCGGTGGCAACGCCCGCTTTCTGGTAGTATTCTTTCATCTTGCTCTTGTACTTGATGCGGGGCATGTCCTCCGTCTGGAAGCCGGAGGTGATGTGGAAATCGGTGCGCAGGGCAGCATCCCGCTCCAGCCAGTACTCGTTGTTGGATTCCAGCCAGTCGATGCGGCCGTACTTGAATGCAAAGAACGCCACCGCGCGGTAGACCTCATCGTAATTTTCCAGGCTGCCGACTTTGTAGTACTCGTTCAGGCTCTCTTTCAGCTCCGGTTTCAGCTCGTCATAGGGCTGGTCGCCGATGCCCAGCACGTTCATGCCGTTGTTTTTCAGCTCCCGGCAGAACTGCCAGTAGTTGGTGGGGAAGTTGGGCGAAATAAAGATAAAATTCTGCATGGTGTTTACGATTCCTCTTTCCTCTATAAAGACTCCTTCCGTCACGGCTTACGCCGTGCCAGCTCCCTTTGAGAGGGAGCCTATAAGGTCCCCTCCCTGAGGGGGCTGTCGCCATAGGCGACTGGAGGAGTTACTCTCCCAGCACATACGGCATGTAATAGGCCGCCTGCTTATACCACCAATCCCAGTCGTGCTTGACGTCGTGGCCCCACAGGTCCACCCAGATGGGGATGTGCTTGGCCTCGAAGATGCGCTTGAGGTACCAGGTGGTGTCCGGCTGCTCCCAGGCGCCCTGGCCGCAGCAGATGACCGCTTTCTGGCTGCGGAACAGCTGCATGTAGGGGTGGTCCTCCGGGAAATTTGCCATATAGTCCACCGGAGAGTTCATGTATACCAGCTCATCCATGTAGCCGCCGAAGCCGTAATTTGCGGTATAAATGCCGCTGAGGGCCAGACAGCCGCAGAAGACGTCCGGGCGGCGGAGATACAGGTTGACGGCATGGGTGGCACCCAGACTGCAGCCAAAGGCGATGACGCCGGGGTTGCCGTCCCAGCCGTTCCGCTCCCGGGCGATCTGCTGGAGCTTGGGCACGGCTTCCTCCACGATGTAGTGGAGCCACTGCTCATAGCGGCGGATCCGCCAGTAGGGGTTGCCGTTGGGGTCCGACCAGGTCTCCTTGTCCAGCGTGTCAATGGAGAGGACCATCACCTTGCCCGCATCGATCCAGGGCGCAAGGGTATCGGCCATGTGAAAATCCTCAAAGTCAAAGAAGCGGCCATCCTGGCAGGGGATGTAGAGGATGGGGCGGCCTGCATGGCCGTACACCTTGCACTCCATCTCCCGGCCCAGGGCGGGGCTGTAGTCCTTAAAATACTGCATTTCCATCACGGGTACCTCCTCTATCAAATTGTTCCGGACCCGCCGCCTTGGCGGGCCGGACCGTTATTCCTGCCCATACATCAGAGTATGGAACACAAACGGCAGCTGTTTTTCCCAGCTGGCTTCGCTGTGGGTGCCGCCGGGCACCACCCGGGCGGTCAGGTTGATGCCACGGGCAAAAATTTTACCGCACATCTCGCCAAAGCCTTTCCGCATCCCCTCGTGGTTGCCCATCTCCTTGGAGCCGTAGTCCATGTAGAGGACGGTGCCCGGGGAAAGCCTGGTGCGGGCGGTCAAGTTCATCAGGGCCGCCGGAGCCACCCAGAGGGAGGGCGAGAGTGCCGCTGCCCGGCTGAACACATCGTTGTAGGCCAGCAGGGCATACAGGCTCATCAGGCCGCCCATGGAGCTGCCCCCGATGAACGTGTGAGCCCGGTCGGGCAGGGTGCGGTACTGGCTGTCGATGTAAGGTTTGAATTCATGGACGAACCAGTTGAGGGTGTCCTTGCCTTTGCCGTCAAAGTGGCCGTAGTTGGGGTCGTCAAAACGGTAGGGGGAATACTCCACCAGCCGCTCGTTGTTGGGGCCCGCATTGCACTCAATGGCCGCCACGATCACCGGGGTGTCGGTGTAGTCCAGATAATCGGCCATCCCCCAGCTCTTGCCATAGGTGGCGTCGCTGTCAAAAAACACGTTCTGGCCGTCGAACATATAGAGCACCGGATACCGGCGGTCCGGGTCTGCCTCATACATAGTGGGCAGATATACATAAGCGCGCCGCTCCTCCTCGCCGTTGACGGCCGGGTAGCGCACAGTCCACTTTTTGATCATCTTCCAAAATCCCTCTCGTTCCCTCAATTTCTTGTTCTGAGATTAGTTTAACACCGTAAAGCAGGAATTGCAATAAAAAGCATCCGGATACGGCAAACGCCGCCGGGGTCCTGTCCTGGCGGCGTTTACAAAAATTCTGAATAGAAGAATTCTGGAAAGCGGCTTAGTATTTCTTCTCGACCGGAACGATCCAGCCCTTGGTATCGGGGATCTTGCCCCACTGCATCCCGGTCATGGTGTCGTACAGCTTCTGGGTGA
>ERZ773104.3438-NODE-3438-length-15238-cov-9.585194_pt1 | contig 15238 bp, 18 predicted proteins | sample MGYA00511920_ERZ773104 | MGnify/ENA primary metagenome ERZ773104 (study PRJEB29015, sample SAMEA2737857) | human gut metagenome | biome: human gut; feature: human-associated habitat; material: faeces | place: China | collected 2012 ...
ATCATCGGACTGCTCATTACGGCAAGCCTTATTCTTTTTCTCGTAAAGAAGATCTTTCCAAAAACAAATATCAGCGAACTCTCCGCCATCAAAAGGGATAAAGGAATTAAGGATATGGGGAACAGTATTCCCGGTCATGGAGGAGTATTCGACCGGATAGACTCTCTGTCCTACACCGCTCCCGTCTTTTTTCATTTAGTTTATTACATTGCATATTAAATGGAAAAGAGATTCATGCAAGCTGCTATCATGCAGATTATATATAAAGGTATATGCCAATGGTTCTTGAAACTGATCGTAGGAGTTCAGTTCACCGATTGCCGATTCCTCAAGAAAGAAAAGCAGTTCATCATTCTTGCCAACCACAACAGCCATTTGGACACTTTAAGTTTATTATCTTCTCTGCCCGGAAAACTTTTATGGAAAGTCAAACCTGTAGCAGCAGAAGATTATTTTGGTAAAAACCGCTTTCAGGCTTCCATAAGTAACTATTTCATCAACACACTGCTAATCAGAAGGAAAGGAGAAAAAGATTCGGAACATGACCCGATCCGCAAAATGCTTGAAGCCATCGATGCAGGATATTCACTGATTCTTTTTCCCGAAGGAACCAGAGGAAAGCCGGAACAGATGGGAAAAATTAAATCTGGCATAGCCCGTATCCTGTCTCTGCGACCTGAAGTAAAATATATTCCCGTATTCATGACCGGCATGGGACGTTCTCTGCCCAAAGGCAAAATGATACTGTTGCCATATAAAGCATCTATCTATTACGGTATGCCCACATTGGTAAAGAGCACGGATATACATGAAATATTGGAACAGATTGCAGATGATTTTGAAATAATGAAAGAAAAATATCAAGTCATTATTGACGACGAAGAAGAATAGGCATTGTTTTTTAAAAGAACCATATCCAAACTGTCGGACGAGGAGCTACTCACACACTACGCTCAGTCCGGTGATACGGAATATTTCGGTGAATTATACAACCGCTATATCCCGTTACTGTATGGACTATGCCTGAAATATCTGCAAGACGAAGACCGGGCACAGGAAGCGGTCATGCAGTTGTTTGAAGATTTATTGCCTAAGCTGCGAAATTATGAGATCAAAGTGTTCAAGCCCTGGCTCTACCGGGTGGCAAAAAATCATTGCTTGCAACTTCTGCGGAAGGAGAATAAAGAAATTCCGTTAGATTACACCATTAATATTATGGAATCCGATGAATTTCTGCATCTATTAAGTGAAGAGGAAAGTTCGGAAGACCGGTTAAAAGCATTACATCACTGTCTCGAAAAGTTGCCCGAAGAACAACGGACGAGCATTACACGTTTCTTTTTAGAGGAAATGTCGTATGCGGATATTGTCGAGCAGACCGGATTTACTCTGAATAATGTAAAAAGCTATATCCAGAACGGAAAGCGAAACTTAAAAATCTGTATCAAGAAACAAACCCTATGAGACTATCGGACTACATACAAGGACTCCGCAAAGGAAAAGAAGCACATCGGTTGGAAAAAGAGTCGATGAAAGACCCTTTTCTGGCTGATGCGATAGATGGATACAACCAAGTGGAGGGAAATCACGAACAACGGATTGAGCAACTGCGGATACAAATCTCTGCCCGTTCTACAAAGAAAAGAAATACCTACGCTATCATTTGGAGTGTTGCCGCCTGTCTGGTAATCGGATTCGGAATCAGCAGTTATTTCCTGTTCCTGAAAGAGACACCAGAGCCTGTCATTCCGATAATTCCACAAAAGGAAATCGCACTAGTTCCCACAAAGACAAAGACGGATTCCACTCCTATTTCCCCAGTTTCCACGAAACAAGCGGATAAGAAAGATATCATCGCCAAAAGCCGGACTACCATTTCCAAGCCTCCAAGTGCTCCCATTACAACAATGCCTATGGAGGAGGAAACTTCGGGTCAAATGGTTGCAGCAACAGACGAAGAAGTAATAATGACAACAGGAGCTTCTGATCCCGAATCCGTCAAAAAAATGAGAATAGCTAAAATGGCAGTTATTCCCACCAATGATATAATCAAAGGAAAAGTGACCGACCAAAAAGGGGAACCGCTTATCGGCGCCAGCGTAATGTACAAAGGAACGAATATCGGAACCGTTACAGATGTGAATGGAGAATTTTCATTACTCAAAAAAGCAGAGAACAAGCAGTTGACAGCACAGTATATCGGATATGACCCGGTAGAAGTTCCGGTAGATACCAGCCGGACAATGCTCATTGCCATGAACGAAGACCAAAAAGGACTCAGCGAAGTGGTGGTAGTGGGACACGGAGTCAATAAAAAGGCAAATAAAGATAACACTCCGCAACCCGTTGACGGAAAACGTAAATATCTGAAATATCTGAAAAAGAATCTGGTCCGCCCAACAGACGAAACGTGCGCACAAGTGAAAGGAAAAGTAGTATTGACCTTTCTGGTCAATAGGGACGGACGGCCTTTCCACATTAAAGTAAAGAAGAGTCTCTGCGAATCTTCCGACAAAGAGGCAATCCGTCTGGTTCAGGAAGGACCGGACTGGACATACGGGAACAAGCAGGCGGAGGTAACCGTCAAATTCGATTAACGCAAACCACTAAATCCAGGTACCCTTGCGCCATAAGAATTCAAGTGGTCCTTGCCTGTGTCGAACAAGCCACCAACGGCTGAAGACCAACTGAACGGTAAAGATAAGCAATGCAATAAGCAGGCTTGCCGTTGCTCCGGCATATTTGTACATAGACAACCCGAATCCATAATAGATAGTGACTCCCATAACAGATTGGGAAATATAATTCGTCAGACTCATGCGCCCGTAAGGAATCAGCAGGCTTTGCCAGCTATATCCTGTCTCTTTCTTAAACCAAAGCAGGGTGAAGAGAGAAACAAGAATCACCATGAACGCAAAATTAGCATAAGACGGAACAGCTATATTATAAGGAATCAGTGCGGAGGAATCCGTAATAAAATCCGGAACAAAAATTCTAAGGCAATAGAGAGGAATGAAGGCAATGACAGCACCTATCAACATTCTTTTCCAGAAACGTACGGACTCTTCACTCTTTATCAAATATTTCCGGCGTCCCAACAACATCCCGAACATGAACAGAGCAGCCGTCTGGAACAAGCGTCCATTTTCCACCTGCCAGATATTGCTATACAACTGTCCGTCAATGATATTAGACTGTAATACATCAAAGAAACTGCCGTTGGCTGTCGCTGCCTCAGCACGCATAGCATAAGGAATAAAATGACCGGTCACCGCCACATAATCCGGATTTATCAGCGCATAGATGGCACGTCCCCACTCGTATGGCTGTAAAAGCAGAATCAAAGCAATCCAGAAAACCGTCTTATCCTTCAACTTACAAACCGGAATCAGTGCAAACCCGACTACTGCATATAGCAAAAGAATATCACCGTTATAGAACAATGCGTGCAACTGTGCAAACAGGAGAAGCAGGCACATCCGCCATGCAAATCGTCCCCTGAAATCGATTCCCCGTTTCTCCGCATTGTGAAACTGAATATAAAAGCTAAACCCGAACAACAATGAGAAAGTCGCATAAGCCTTTCCCGCAAACAAGAAAAATATAGTATCCCATGCATACTTATCAATTGTTTGCAACCATGCGGGTACATTCTCCGGCATAAAAAACAGATTGTAATGCTCCAGATTATGTAATAATACAATAGCTAACAAAGCGAACCCACGCAGAGCGTCCACTACTCCAAGCCGTTCAGTCGTTTTCAGTGTTTGAGTCATTAGATACAATTATTTCAGATTAATTCAACAACCGCAAAAATAAAAGAAATACCTGAAAAACAAAAGCTTACGAGTGTTAAATATTAAATCAGTTCATAACTGGCCATTTGTATCGGCATATCCAGATTATGGAGTACTTTTTCCAACAAAATACCCTCGCGGTTATCATACTCATATCCGAAAGTAGCGCGAATACCCTGTAGAATAAACTGCGTGGCACGGTCCAACGCCATTGGCAAACTGTCACCCTGCATCAAAGCCCCCGTGATAACACTTGTAAAAGTATCCCCTGTACCCGGATAATGGGCAGGCAGATAAGGACAAGTCACCTTCCAATAACGGTTTCCCTGACGGTTATAAGCATAAACAGAAGTTTTATGAGGTTCACCATGTACGGGAACACTGGTTATGATAACCACATCAGGACCTTTATCAGACAAGAGCCGAAGATATTCTTTCAACTCCTCATCTGTATTGTCCGCTTTATAAGGCCTGTCCAACAGATAAAACAGTTCTGTCAAATTCGGGGTAACTACATCCGCTTTTGTAATCAAGTGACGCATCTCCTTCACCATCTCCCCATCAAAATTAGCGTACAACCGACCGTTATCTCCCAACACGGGATCAGCCACGATTAAACTATCCGGCTGCCGGAAGTCCCTGATAAAATCGGAAACGATCTGAATCTGCTTCGGAGAGCCCAGATATCCCGTATAGATAGCATCGAACTGCACTTCCAGTTTTTTCCATTCGGCAATAATCTTCGGCATTTCGTCCGTCAGATCGAGAAAAGAGAAACCGGGATATTGCGTGTGATTGGAAAGCACAGCCGTAGGCAGCGGACAGACTTGAAAGCCCATAGATGAAAGAATAGGGATAACGACCGTGAGAGATACGCGTCCCATCCCCGAAAGGTCATGAATGGCAGCTATTTTCTTTACTTTATTGGCATACATATCATTTACATTTAACAACTACATCAATATTACCAATACGTCCCTTGCTCCATGCGCTCCCATCACCAAAGCCTGTTCGATATCAGCAGTCTTTGAAGGACCGGAAATAAACGTGCCGAATTTATATTCCTGCCCGTCCAATTCACGGTAAGCGTCATACATCGTATCTACTATTTTATTCCGGTCGAGCAAAATAACCAACTTCTCTGAAATGAAATAAACAGCTTTATACTTTACTGTTTGCGGAATCCAGACAGCCCCGTTCTCAGCAACTCCGATTTCTCCTTTCACCACAGCCACATCCGTGCCGTCCAACTCTTTCGGGTCATCCAGATTATCGGGATTGAACGTCGCGCACGAAATATCCGGCAACACGGAAGCAATGCGCATAGCCTCCGGATAGGTCCGGCGAATCACCGCATTCACATCTTCTCCCTCACCCAATACAACAGCCATACCTCCCACCGCACGGCTGATAGCACAAAACTGTTCTATTTTATCGGGATATGACAACCGTTTCATATCCGCAATATCCGGCTTATCATAACGAACTTGCGTATTTTTGCGGATACTGGCTAATATTTCTTCTCTACTGCTCATTTAGATTCCTCCTTTCCCTGCACTTTGTTCTTCTTCCACATCTCATTAAACGATTCTTTGGCAAATTCCGGCAACTCGCGTCCCTTTCCCCAATCATCGAAATCATTGTATTTCATAAATCGTGGCAGGCTGTTTATCATCGGAGCCGCCCACAAAGCAGCATTGAACAATGCCGGACGCTCCATCAGGAACTTCATTCCACCGGACATGATCTTCTTTCCCGTATTCGCCTTGCCCAGTCCGTCCAAATCCTGACGCCACTTATAAATCTGTTCGGCAAGATCCACTTTCACCGGACAGACATCAGAGCAGGACATACACAGAGAGCAGGCAGAAAGATTATCATAATATTTCTCCGGATCATGGGCCATACCCAGATTGATCCCAATAGGACCGGGAATAAAATAAGTATAAGAGTATCCACCGCTTCGACGATATACGGGACAAGTATTCATACACGCACCGCAACGAATACAATTCAGTGTCTTGATATGGTCGGTCTTGGACAGCAATGCACTCCGGCCATTGTCCACAATAATGATGTGATATTCACCTCCTTCGCGAGGGCGACGGTAATGGGAAGTGTAGGTTGTAACCGGTTGTCCGGTAGCCGAACGTGCCAGCAAACGGGTAAATACCCCCAACGCCTCCAGGTCCGGCACAATCTTTTCCATACCGAAAGCAGCAATATTCAACTTCGGATATGAAGTTCCCATATCGGCATTTCCTTCATTGGTACACACCACGATATCACCGGTCGAAGCTACGGCAAAGTTAGCGCCAGTCATGGCAGCTTCGGCATTCAGAAAAAGATGACGCAGGTTCTTACGGGCGGCATGAGTCAGATAAGTAGGATCAAAGTTACCTTTTTCCGTTCCCATCTCTTTCTCAAAGAGTTCACCCACCTGTTCCCGTTTGATGTGGATGGCAGGCAACACGATATGACTCGGTTCGAGATGCATCAATTGCAGAATACGCTCGCCCAAATCGGACTCCACGACATCGATACCACGCTCCATCAGGAAAGGATTCAACCCACATTCCTCTGCGAGCATGGATTTACTTTTGATGAAATGATGCACATTATGTTCATTCAGTATCTCGTACACAATGGCACAATATTCATCAGCGTCTTTCGCCCAATGCACGATAGCGCCATTGGCGGTAGCATTCTTTTCAAACTCCAGCAGGAGCTCTTCGAGGTGGCTGTTGGAATATAGTTTCAGTTCACAGGCCTTGTTGCGCAACTCTTCCCACTCGGGAACTTCTTTACTCATCTTATCCCTCTTGGCACGGACCATCCAAAGGGTTTCGTTATGCCATGCTGCCATCTTGCTGTCCTGCAAGAACTTCTCGGCAGCCTTTGAATGTTTTGTACTCATAATTGCGATGCTAGAATTTCTACAATATGGATAATCTGAATGGGCAGATGTTCCCGTTTGATAACGCCTTGCATATGCATTAGGCAGGAACTGTCGGCTCCGACAATATACTCGGCTCCGGTAGCCATGTGGTCTTTCACCTTATCGCGTCCCATACATACGGAAACAGCCTGCTCTTCTACGGCAAACATTCCGCCAAAACCGCAGCACTCGTCAATGTGGCTGGGTTCGAATACCTCGATTCCTTCTACCAGATTGAGCAAATCACGCAATTTATTGTAATAAGGGATATTTAATTCGCTGGGGGCGGAGTTGAACAATTCACGCACACCGTGACAACTGTTGTGAATACTGACTTTGTGTGGAAAGCGTGCAGGCAGTTTCGTGGGTTTGATCACATCGTGGATGAAATCGCAAAGGTCATAAATCTTTCCCGCACTTTGACAGACATGACCTTCTTTCTCTAAAATACCCGGATGATTCTCTTTCACAAAAGCGACACAACTGGCGGAGGGACCGACAATGTAGTCATATTGTTGAAACAAGTCATCAAAACGGAGTGCCAGCTTCGTTGATTCATCTTCAAAACCGGCATTCGCCATCGGTTGTCCGCAACAAGTCTGATCCAACGGATAATCGACGTCTACTCCCAGACTTTTTAATAGCTTATACGATGCCACTCCCACATTGGGATATATAGCATTGATATAACAAGGAATAAACAAACCTACTTTCATAATATATCATGTAATAATTAAGCTTCTTCCGCTGCATTGTTTATCCAATTGAGCAGTATTATTACAACAAGGCCGGAGGAAAAAATGTTCGCCACCGCACATATACTTTTATGATATTGCAGAATCCCTTTTTTACACTATCTTTGCCGCATGAAGACTCTATATATTGTTATAGGAACGATTTCCCTGGCACTCGGCATTCTCGGCATTTTTCTGCCGCTATTGCCTACCACGCCTTTCCTGCTACTTACTGCAGCCCTTTATTTCAAAGGGTCGTCCCGTCTCTATAACTGGCTGCTCAATCATCGTTATTTTGGTCCTTATATCCGCAACTACCGTGAAAACAAAGCGATTCCTCTCCGCGCCAAGATAGTTTCCCTCGTACTAATGTGGGGAACCATGCTTTATTGTATTTTCTTCCTGATTCCCCTGATATGGGTAAAGGTTCTCTTGGGACTGATTGCCGCAGGAATCACTTATCATATCCTTTCTTTCAAGACATTGAAATAATCAGATAGCCCCTGGCGTGCATCTGCAAGTTTATCTTCCCAATGTTTCACAGAATTCTGACCGATGATGTCTGTCACGTATTTCACGGAAATAAAAGGAATCTCTTTCGAACGGCAAACGAATGCCTGTGCATAAGCTTCCATATCTACAACGTCTCCATTTATATGGGTTAATTCCGTCAGGAATCCGTCTCCGGTATTACAAATCCCGTTTTCCGTCCAATGCTTACAGAAACCTTTTTCTTCGAGCAGAGCCGATGAATCAATCTCGCACTCCAATCCGAACTCTTTCATCTTCTGCATATCACGATCCACAAACTTACGGCAGACAAAAATATCTCCTACCTGATGATTGACTGTCCCGGCACTTCCCATATTCAACACCAAATCCGGCTGTACCTGGCGAATTGCTTCTGCCAGATGAAAAGCCGATTTTACTTTTCCAATGCCTGTGCGCACATAATACGGTTCGACATCAGGCCATTTTATCTCTACAAATTCGCCTTGAACGGCGTAGGTCACTAATATTTTCAACATATATTCTTTAATTCATTCCATTACTCACTATATATAGACAAAGATATGAAAATCACACTAGATACACAAGTAGATAAAATATTATCTATTTTACATATAATATAATAATGAATAATAGTAACCTACATAATAAGAAAAGTCCTATCTTTGTACCGTCGAAACCGACAAGATGTTTTTACCGACTCATAAGGAAGATTTAATAAATTCTACTGAACAGATTAATAACTTCCCCTTATCTTTTAGCAAAATCATCCGCACGAATTAATCTGTTGCACTTGAGCAACCATCCAGCCGCACTTGTGCAACTCGCCAGCTACACTTGTCCTACTCGGAAGTTACTCAACTGCAAACAAGTAGTAACCATAAAAAACGATCACTCGTGAGCATACTTTATAAATCAACCCGTTTTGCAGATACCTTTACGGGTAACAAAGAAACGAACGTACGCGTACAACTCCTGTCATGGGATACATTGGACACCAAAGCCTTCGTTGAGTACCTGGCGGACAAGAACAATCTATCGAAAGGGGATGCATACAAAAATCTTACTATGGTATTGGAAGGTATAGAAGCTGTTCTGAAAAACGGAAACATCCTCAATCTGGACGACTTCGGCAGTTTCTCACTGAACGGCAGTTTCTGCAAGGACAAACAACCCGGTGAAAATCATCGGGCGGAATCCATAGAAATAAAGAATGTTGTATTCAAAGCTGAAAAACAACTGAAGAAACGTATAGCAACGGCCGGATTTGAAAAGTACAATCCCGAAAGACACAACAAACGCAAATACTAGAACAAAATGGAATACACCAGAACTTACTCCATCCGGAAAGGCGAATACTTTGCGGATGCGTTGAAGCGTGCCGGGAAAGAATTTAGGTACTGATATACATATCTACACTGGAAATCCTTCCGTCCTCGGAGGGATTTCTTTTTAATTATACGTATCTGTAAATTTGTCTGCGGATTTCTTTGATATTTCATAAAATCTTTGTAAATTGTTACGTCACAAAATAGTTGGAGGACAGCCTTATGAAAGACCCGTTTGACATCAAAGTAAATTCGATTCCAGCTCTTTACAAGCAATTTCCAAATGAAGAAGCCTGCATTAAACATCTTGAAGCTATTAATTGGCACGGTAAGCCCATTTCACCGTTTGATAAAACTTCAAAAGTCTACAAATTGAAAAACGGGGATTATCGCTGTAAAAACACAGGGAAGAACTTTACTGTAAAGACAGGAACTATGTTTGAGAAAACTAAGATTGACCTACAAAGGTGGTTCGTTGCTATATGGTTGGTTGTTAATCATAAAGCGGGTCTTTCTTCCTATCAGTTGGCAAAAGATATAGATGTCACCCAAAAGACAGCGTGGTTTATGTTGCACAAAATAAGAAGCCAAATGTATCTTGCCAACGAAAATCCTCTCACAGATGATGTGGAAATTGATGAAACTCTTGTCGGGGGTAGAAACAAGAACCGCCATTGGAACAAGAAAGTGGCACAATCGCAAGGACGTTCCCATAAAGACAAAACTCCGGTAGTTGGAATGATACAACGGGATTTCTTAATAAATGCTCTAGTAACGGGAGATACTACCGCCAAAACTCTTTCTGCATTTATAAAGAAACACGTACAGCCCGATTCCAATATCTATACGGATGAAAATGCTTCTTACAACGAAATAGGTAAGGAATATCCTCGTCATGTTGTTGACCATAGTAAGAATCTGTATAGTTATGAAGATGTTACCACTAACAGAATAGAAGCCTGTTGGACACATTTCAAACGTATGATATTAGGTGCATATCGCAATGTTCACACGAAGAAATACTTGCAAAAGTATGTTGACGAATTTATATTCAGATATAATTTGAGGGACATTAACGCTTCTGATATGTTTAATTGTTTCCTCTGTTGTTCTGACGGACGTATAACACATAAAGAAATAAAAGAAGCAAAATGGATAGAATTAACAGAAAACAAACAGAGCTTATATTAGGTGAAATTACTATTCCCTGTGTAACAATGGTCAATGAAGTTATAGGTCTGACGGTACAGGGAACACAATTATTGATAAACACCTACTTCGGGGATTTGTCCGATGTGGAAATACCTCAAAAGTATTACTTCGAAATGTGTGGCAAACAAGGCTATTTCCTAACCGTAATAAATCACCTCTATAGGTCGTCTAAAGCTAAAACTAAACGTGGATTTAAGAAGCTATTGGCAGAAGCACTCCCGTCCCTTATAGACCCTAAAAACGGACTAATACAAAAAGAGCCGGAACTTAGTCCGGCTGATTTTAAAAGATTTGATAAATTCTTGTTGAAAGCAAGGAAAAGATAATGGTTAATTAGTGTACGGCACAAACTCCATAAAAATTTGTTGTAATCTCTTTTCCTGATTCATCTGTTATTCGTTCTGCTTTACCCCAATTGATTCCATCAGATGAACAGATTATCCATCCTCCATTGCCTATACCTACGAATTTTTCATTTGCATAGGCGATTTCCTTCCACCAAGAACCAACTTCACCAACAGCCTTAGGTTTACTCCAATTGATTCCATCAGATGAATAAGCTGTTTGTTTGCTTCTTCCCATTGCTACGAATTTGTCACCACCGTAAGTGCAGCATTCCCATATGTCATCACCTACTAAAATAGGAGAGTTGAAAGTCACTCCGTCATCTGAATAGGATATAAATCCTTCAGTGCCTAACAATACGAATCTTCCATTACCATACGTAATTGCATTCCACTCTGCACTTTTATAACCTTTGTCTAATTTAGTTGGAGTACTCCAATTAACACCATCATCTGAATGAGCCACATACCCTGAAAATCCATAACCACATACTACGAATTTTCCATTACCATAAGTAATACTATTCCAATTGGTTACATTATTTTGTTCTGCTATACTCCAATTGATTCCATCAGATGAGTAAGCAATACATCCATTGTAGTCTGAGCCAGTTTTTTGCCCGCATACTACGAATTTATCTATTGCATAAACAATACAACTACAAACTGTTATAATACTATTAATTTGTTTCGGTGTACTCCAATTAACACCATCATCTGAATATGTTACATATCCTTTTGTACCAACAGCTACATATCTTCCATTACCATACGTAATCGCATTCCATTGTTCACTTCCTACTATCATATTTAAATCTCCTATTTTTACATTAATAATATCATCTGTTGACGGTGGTATAGCAGGCTTTTCCGGCTTTTCGGGCTCATCTGGCTTTTCGGGTTCAACAGGGTTTTCCGGTTGTTCTACAGGCGGTTTTACAGGCTCATAATCATCGTTATCCTTCTCACACGCAATAAACAAACAGGCGCATAGCACCACCACACAAAATATTTTCATTCTCATAATCGCTTTTAATTTGTTGATTAATACTACGTTATTGTAGTTTTTATAATATTTCCACCGCCTCCAACTACAATAACATTAACCGGAGACTCTTCCTGTGAAATAGGAAGAGTTTTTGTTATTCCACCTCCGGTAATAGTTATAAATGTGGAACGGCTACCTCCTGTATTTTTATCGGATTTCACATTTACAGTTCCGTTTCCGGAACCTGTATCCGGAGTTGCGGTAATAAAATCTTTCTTCATAATTCTTACTTTTTAATACGTTAATAGAACAAAGTTATTTTGTTTGACAACAATATACAACTTGGAAATCCTAGTTACATATAATACGTGAGAACCATAAATCAAATTTTATCATGGATTATTCGTTCTTTATTGGAACGATTGAAAATACTGTGTAGATAGAAGGAATGGTAACAATAATTCCTTTTGAACTTTCAATTCCAACATGGGAATTTACTCCATTATCGGGAATCACTGAGTTTTGCTTTTGGACATTAGTAAATGCCCCCATCAGCATAATAAATACTGATAAAACGAAATACTTTTTCATAATGGCGAATTTTAAACGATTTTCCTCAGACAGCCAGTGAGAACGTTATATATAAAGAAAGTGGGCTGCTCTTCCTGTGAATACTCGTTAGGTATCGCCAAACACCTGTATATACACACAGAAAGGCAACCCACTTGTATGAATTGTCCTCTGTGCCCTGTATATACATTCGGTAGATTTGGCGATTTTAACGAATATCTAAGGCACTTTCCTTTAATTTTCCAATAATGTCTTGTCCTCAAAGGACTGTGCAAATATAACTACTTTCCTATACTCAAACAACAAATTAACGGTTTAAATCCACTTTTGTGAACCACATATAATCATCCGTACCGAACTTGAAACTCTCTTTGTGCACGGACTGTGCCTTTTCACGAAGTGTTTGTTCATTCATTCCTTGAGCGAAATTGTGTCCGAGGTTCAAGATTAGTTTTGTAATGTCTTGCGCGTCCTGAACTTCGTTATAACGACATTCCCTAGTTTTTAATCTGACTTCCGGAGCTATATATGCTCTAAAATCGCCTAGCACATTAAGAATAAGAATGTTGCAATTACAGTGCATCACTAGCCCTTTACAGGCGTCTAAAAATACATCATTAGTTGTCATATCAATATATGTTTTGGTTAATACTGATATTATATACGTAGGTGGGAGGTGTCTGTACGGTGTCCGCAGACAAATTTACAGATACGTATAATTAAAAAGAAATCCCTCCGAGGACGGAAGGATTTCCAGTGTAGATATGTATATCAGTACCAGAATTTATACCGACAAATTGTATCATCAACAAGCTACTGCCCGGACTGGGTGCTACGCATTGCGAACTGATAGCTCCACGAAAATCAATCATCATCGAGCCTAATGTGCCTGTCATCGAATCAAAAGCTAAAAAACATAAGAATGCATTAGCCGTCTACAAAGGAGTGACTGTCCGGAAAATTATAGATTTCCTGGAAGATAACCACGACAGGCATTACAAACTGCTGACTACTCCCGAAGGTTTCGCCAAGATAAAAGAGGCGATGCAAACGGTAGGCATAGATATATACGAGGAATGTTTCATTTTATTCGACGAATGTGAGAAATTAGTGCAGGACGTACACTACCGTGACTCTATCCGTGAACCGATGAACGATTTTTTCCTCTTTCAAAATAAGGCGCTGATTTCCGCAACTCCCATTATTCCCGAAAAAGACAATCGTTTCGACGGCTTCGCACGGGTACTAATCCAACCGGACTATGCATACCGGCAGAAATTAAAACTAATTACTACAAATAATGTGCTGGAGACACTGCAGGAAGTAATCGAAGCCAAACGAGGAACAGTCTGCATTTTCTGCAACAGCATTGACTCGATAGACAGTTTCTACCGTCTGATTCCGGAACTGAGCAACGCCTGTACCTTTTGCAGTGAAGACGGGCAATATAAACTTTGGAAAGGCAACCGCCGGAAAAAGTCAATGATGATTACCGAACTGGAACGTTACAACTTCTTCACCTCAAGGTTTTACTCGGCTGTAGATATCATCTCTCCCAACCCTCCGCACGTGATTTTCATTAGCGATTTGTTTGGTGCTACCCAATCGGTTATCGATCCTGCTACCGAAGCGATTCAGATTATCGGTCGGTTTCGTGGCGGAGTAAATAGCGTGACACATATCGCTTCCATCCGTCCGGATCTGGAATGTATGTCATCCACAGAAATCGACGACTGGATTCGTGGCGCTTCCACCGTCTACAACAATTGGAAATTCCAACTGGCACGTACCTCTAATATTGGCGAACGGACTCTATTGCAGGAAGCGATCGGAGAAAATTCATACCTCCCCTATCTGGACGACAAAGGCAAACCGGATCCGTTCCTGATTGCCAACTTTTACGAAAAGGAACAGGTGAAACGACTATACACTTCTACTGACCTGCTTTGCGATGCCTATCGGCAGACCGATTATTTTGTTTTCTCTCATGAAGAGCGTCTAATGCCTGTTTCCGACAATGAACGCATGGCGATACAACACCGGCTGGCAAAGAAAAAAAGGACGGAACTTATCGTCCGCAAACTGGAAGAGATGGAGAAAATGAGCAGGACAACTGACAAAAAGTTACAAAAACGCTACCAGCGTATGCTAGGCAACCTGATTACTTCGACTGCCGACAGATACATATACGATTGTTTCTGCTGTTTCGGAGCGGATTTTATCCGCCAATCCGATTATAACGAGAATAAGTTGCGCACGGCATTGAACGCAAGCAGCGAACACACCATCAAGAAATCGGCACAAATGCGTATATCTATCCAACGAACTTTCCCCATAGGCTCCGAACTTTCCGTTCAGGAAGCGAAAAGTATGCTGAAGCAAGTATATAAAAAAATGGGACTGAACACGGGAAGAGGTATCACGACAAAGGAGTTGGAACAATATGCGGAGATAGAAAATAACCGAAATCGCACAGAAAGAACAATTAAAATACTGAAATTCAAATAATTGACTATAAAGTGCAACTTTTCTAGCGGAAAAGATCTGATTCTCTTATAGTTTTTTGTAAACTTCGCTTATTTGGGGGCTATTTTAGGTACTAATTAATTGATTAACAGCGATGTGACATTTTTGTTTTTCCCCGTATAATACTTAAAATAAAAACAAAAATGTCACACCGAACTACCACACATTCAAAGTCTATATCTTTCACACCCTAACGCTGAAATACAACTAATTTGAGCTAAAAAGAACATTTTATCCCGAAAAGTTTTTGTAATATCAGAGTTAATCGTATTTTTGTGTACAATTTTGGTG
>ERZ773104.3449-NODE-3449-length-15201-cov-3.580945_pt1 | contig 15201 bp, 18 predicted proteins | sample MGYA00511920_ERZ773104 | MGnify/ENA primary metagenome ERZ773104 (study PRJEB29015, sample SAMEA2737857) | human gut metagenome | biome: human gut; feature: human-associated habitat; material: faeces | place: China | collected 2012 ...
TCGGCTGACTTCTCACAATTCGTTGTTACTGGGCTAATGGAACCCCTGTGAGACCTCCACACTTAAGGTGCACGCTCTTTTTCTCCTTATATCCTCCACATTTACTCTGCTACTACAAATGTGATAGTTATTGGACTTTATTGCTTCTAGCCAACTTATCTCTCGCAGTTTAGCCTTATATGTGATTTCTGTCCGTCTGACCGGAGATTTGCTTACAGCTTCCTTCAGATTCCATCTCACGATGGACACCCTTGCTTTCGGCTATATCCTCCGTATAAAAATGCCAGTTTCTCATAGATAATGTATTTCAATTTTCGGCTAAATGTTCACCAAACCTCTAGCTAGTGTCAATTCCTCATAGGTAATGTATTTCCTGTCAGACGTACAGATCAAAAAGGATTATTTTTCTATCTGTGTCAATTCCTCATAGGTAATATATTTCAGGTGCATATATTGCATCTAGAAGCTACAAAAAAGAGTGTCAATTCCTCATAGGTAATGTATTTCAAGATTTAGTTAAAGCTTCTGCAAAATCAATTATTGAAGAGTGTCAATTCCTCATAGGTAATGTATTTCCAAAATGCAAAGAGAATTAATACCAGTAATCAATAAATTGTGTCAATTCCTCATAGGTAATGTATTTCGAAAGTATCAGTTCAACTGCGATGCTTATGTCGTGTGTCAATTCCTCATAGGTAATGTATTTCATTAGTCAAAGGTGCAGGGTTATTATTTGTATCTGTGTCAATTCCTCATAGGTAATGTATTTCGATAAAGATGTTCTATCGTTTGCCTATAGACATTCAGGTGTCAATTCCTCATAGGTAATGTATTTCCAACATTATGTTAGAGAGAACAACAACAAACGGAGAAACGGTAACAGGTGTCAATTCCTCATAGGTAATGTATTTCAACTGATTTCATCAGTATCTAATAATGATATTACTCTATTTTCGGTTCAAAATCAATCTAAAATACATAAAAAGTCTGTCGACCTCAAACAGCTTATTTCTCGTCAAGGCTTGATTTTACTACATTCTGCAATATTCTTCATTTTGTCCCGTACATCGACAGGTTTTTTCGCTGAAAATTGCTCAATTTGATACAATATAACACAGTTTTTTAACATAAATACCTTCAAAACCATTGTATTTACAGGCATTTGAGGTCGACGGACTTTTTATTCGGATTACTTCATAAAAGCATAATAATCTTTTATCGGCAGATCTCATGATTAAACATCCTTTAACATGACAAATGTTACCATAATAGTAACATAATTTACGCTATTTTATCAATATAATGCATATTATAGTAACATATAAGTGCAAAAACTGTTCAGTTGAAGTTACCTATAAATTGTTATATAGTATAGACAAGCTCAGATGAGCAAACGGAACAAATAACAAATGGGTTATAAATGAGGAGGAAAGAAAAATGGGAATATTCGATAGAATGATTGTAGGGGCTAAAGCAGGCAATGTAGTTGGCACAGCAATAGGAACTCTTGTCGGAGGAGCGACAGCAGTAGCATCAGTGATAGTGATGCCAACTGTTTCGATTCCGGCACTTATTGCAGCTGGTACTGTTGCAACAGGAACTGCAATTACATCTGCAGAAGCCGGAGGTGCGATTGGCACTATTGCCGGTGCTGGTCTGGGTGCAGCTTCAGGAGTGTTTAGTAATAGAAAGGAGGCCTAAATTATGGCGCGTAGATCAAAGGAAGCTTATATTTCACAGATGCTTAAGACTGCCCTGTACTGGAAGCAGAAGGCAGATCGCGAGTACGCTTATGCTAAAAACTCAGGTGAAGGATATCACTATGGGAATGCCAAAAAGGCATATGCAAAAGAGAAAGAATATAAGGAAAGGGCCAAAAAAGCTGAACAAAATGGATACTAGAGATACATTTTAAGTACTATAAGCCAAAAAGGGAGGGAATAATTATGGTAGAGGAAATATTCAAAGTTGTAGGACATGCAATTGTAGAGATAATTGCATTAATTATAGAGGACAAGACGCAAAAGTCTTAGTCTTTCTCAACTATATTGCGCTTTACAATAACAACAATAACTTATGCAGACCGTTAATTAAAGGAGGAAAATACAATGAGTGGATTTGTCGCAAATTTAAAATATTGTCGTAAGTGTAAACGTTATTACGATGCAAATGCAAACTTAAATAGACTTGGATGCCCTTATTGTCGTCAGAAGGCTCTAATGAAGTTTATTGAAAAAAAGAGGAAATGATACTAATCATGACAATTCAGCCAAGAAATTATGCCCTCACCACGGTTATATATCTTATCAGAGGTACAGTCATAAATATCCAGTCCAAACTCATTAAGCTGATATGTAATAAGCGACTGAGCTCGTGACGGCTCCCCTTCTTTATTCCAATCATCCTTCCAGCTTGATATTAGCACAAGAACTGCATGAGACAATTCAACAATGTCTTTCAACACCTTAAGGTTTCTTGGGTCAAGCTCCGGATAATCAAAATTCCAATCTATTGTTTTACTTGAATTGAGCACTTCGTCAATATCTAAAAAATAACTTTCATCCATCAAATTTCCTCGTTACACTTTCTTGAGCATCAATTTCTCGTATGTGAAATAATCCATCTCATTCGTCACAGGGTCTCTAAACTCACTCTCAATAATGCCAAATCCATATACATAGTAATTATCGTAATAATGTGGCACATCTTTGATGTATTTGTAATTCTCATATCTTAATGTTTCTGCCATGCAGATAGATACTTTTCCTGTCTTATCAAAAAATGGTCTTATCTGTCCGAGCTTTATGATCGTCCTATTCTTCATTTCCATCTCCTTATCAACAAGCTTCCTCATATGCACGGCATATCCCATCTGATACATTGGATAACCAGCCAACAAAACCTCAAAGCCGTCTCCCAATATTCCATGGAATCCGCTGGCAACTACGGCGCATGTACCTGCGAGCATCATCATGAAGCACACCAACACATACATGAAAAACAGCTCCCTGTGATTGGTTTTCGCCAGGCTGCAGGCTGATGACACCAGCCCTGGTGCGACAAATACAAGGCATGTTACCTCATTGTATTTGTCAAACACCACAACAGCCCACGCAGCCGCAAAAAAACAGTGCCAGTATGGTTGCTCCAAAAACATCAGCGTAATTCTTTCTCATAACGTTCCTCATCAAGAAATATTAATTCATACATTGCTCAAAAAAATCAAAATCTTTTGAATCGTCAACATACAGCTCCATCAGATATTCATCCAGGTCAAGGTTCTTTGCATTTACCGGTGCCTGTCCTCTTCTGAATATCCAGTTTGTGCCAACAGGCATGTACAGAATCTTTTTGAGCGGCATATCACAGCGTTCTGCCACTGCCTTGGCGGTCTCGATGTCATTCCCACCCATGTACACATACGAATCACAGTTTCCGATGATTGTTCTGCCGTCGTAACCATAGCCTTCCATAAGCTGTGACTCTGCCTGAATCATGAGCATTGTTGAGATGCCTCTTGACCTGACGGAAGCAATCATCCTTGGAAAATCCTCTATCTTGCAGTTTGTTGCAAAATCATCCAGTATAAAGCGTACCGGAACGGGCAATGTATTATGCTCACAGCTTTTATCGGCATATCTGCAGAGTTCATTCATAGCCTGAGTGAAAAAGATATTGACGAGACCATCAAGTGACCTGTCCGTATCACTGACTACGACAAAGAGTGCTGTCTTTTTCTGGCCTATTGAAGCAATGTCAATGTCATCAGTTGCTGTCATCTCGTTAAGCTCCGGAGTATCAAACAGGCCGAGTCTTGCATTTACCGTGATGAGAATTGACCTGAGTGTCCTGTTCGCTGCAACACGGAACTTTGAGTACATATTTACAGCATAGCTGTCCGGATTCTTCTCCCCGTGCTTTTCCATCATGCGATCGAGTGTACTTGTCTCTTCAGATAAATCCCCGTTCGCCTGACACAGACCTATGAGCTGCAGCACTCTGTGCAGATTCTGCTCCTTATCTCCCCATGCTTCCCACAGATATGCAATTACTGACTGCACAAGAAGCTGTGACGCCTGATCCCAGAACGGATCCATATGTCCGCCCTCGTTTTTGTACTGATAAATCAGCATATGTGCCACCTTCACAATATCCTGTGGGCATCTGATATAGCGGAAAAAGTTGTAGTGGGCTGAATGTGTCGGTTCAGTAAAATCAAGCTTCTTCACCTCATATCCCATGGATTCAAGAATGTCCTTATATTTCCAGTACAGATTTCCCTTTGGATCAGAGACGATATAGCTGCCTACACCCTGCAACAGGTTTGGAGTAACAATGCTCCTCGTCTTGCCTGAACCAGAAGTTCCGACAACAAGTACATTATTGTTGAGCTTTGTTTTGTAGGAATCAAGGCTGTATTACTGGTCCTGTCCTAGAATAAGTGTATTTGGTTCCATAGACTGTTCCTCCCTTATGCAACTCTGATTGAATCAGCTATCTTATCACAAATGCCAAATTCAATAGCATCCTCGGCATTCATGAAATTATCAAACTGTGTAGCCTTGTTAATCTCTTCTAAAGTTCTGTGACAGTGCCTAGCCAGTATACCGTTTAGGATATCGCGCGTCTCAAGTATCGACTCAGAGATGTTTTTTATAGAAGTGGCAGAACCTCCCACTCCGTTTGAAATCAGCGGTTCATGAATCATCACCTTGCTGTGCTTAAGTATGTAACGGTGTCCTCTCTTTCCTCCTGCAAGGATAATGGCCGCCATACTCGCCGCCAGACCTGTGCAGACCGTGTTTACGATAAGACTGCTGTCAACAATTGCATCGTAGATCATCAGCCCTGAATTAACCTCGCCGCCCGGACTGTTTATATAAACCGTCACCGGTTCTGATTCTGTCTGCTCCATATAAAGCATCTGCGACAAAAACGCATCAGCAAGTGCGGCATCAATCTGTCCTGTCAGAAAAATTCTTCTGTCCATCAGGTGCCTTGTACGAAGTGACACCTCCCTGATGCCATGTGCGCTCTCAACTTCAACTGCCGGAATCCATAATTCACTCATAATAACTCCTCCTAGTATAACAATTCCATAATGTATTTACTATGCCTGAAAAGCTGCATTATTTCTGCCATGAATATGTCCATATATGTGCCATGAGCTGAACTTGCACTTGTACCATGCTGCATCTCCTTTCCTGTTTCTGAACTAATTATACCATCTTTATTTTGAAACGCTTATATACCGGTGGTTTACATAATAAACACACGAATTATAAAACACATAGATTATGTAACACATGAATCATAAAACAGATTAACTCACAGTTCATTTTCATTTCCGGGAAAGCAGGCTACAATATACTCATCAGAACTTCAGGCATGATTACTACCGCATGCAGACAGATAAGATATGCACAGTGCTTTACACAGAAATAATTAAGCTTGACGAATAGGAGGAAAATTCAATGGGCGAAATTACAGAAGAATATAGCAGCAAAAAGAAAGAGAGGGATCATCGTCCCTCTCTTTATCGCCTATCAGTATGTCATCCACCGAAGTGTGCAACAGCCTGCTCAATGCATACAGGTTATCGACCGTCGGAAGGCTCTCACCACGCTGCCACCTATAAACGGCCTGCGTTGATTCGAAGCCCATGTACTCCGCAACATCAGTCACCCTGAGGTTATTGTCCTTGCGGAGCTAGTTGATTCGTTCTCCGGTAGCTTTAATGTCTAATACTGGATAATTCATGTGAATGCCTCCTTGCTTTTTACATACTGTTTACTGTGATGCATAACAAAAACATATCAAATCAAGTACTGAAGTGGAGCTGTCAGAAGTCTGATATTTCCACTTCAACAGGTTCTGGGGCTTTAACCGGATTTTGGTCAGTAACCCAGTCGCTGTCACCAACCACGCAGCTTGCAACACCGCATGTGGCGAGCCATGCCAGATCCTCGGCCTCTGTAAAGTATCCTGTGCTGTTAACATCATGATTAATCATCATAACCAATACCTCCTTGAGTGTGCTTGTCTATAGTTGTTTGTTTCATTCCCTTAACTTGATTTAAGTATACCCTCACAACCAGTCACACACAAGAGAATAGTTATTTGATTTTAATGTTACTATTTCTTATATAGATTTTGCATATTTTCAGCTATTGTGTTACTATTAAAGTAACATTTTTGATATTTATTGTAATGGAGAATTTTTATATGGGATTTAACGAGACTAATACCTCACAAAAAATCAGAATATCAATCAGCAAGAAGGCTATGATGACCATTGAAGATGATATGACAGCTTTTGAAGTACCAAAGCTCACAACATTTATAAATCAGGTTATCAGCAATTTCTGGGACATTTCCGAATCATCTATAGATAATTACCTTAACAACAAAGAATTAGAGCTTAAAGAGAAACTGTCTGATCCATCTATTGACCCGTATTCTATCGAACAAGTCATACAAATTCTGCTTAAAGATGAAAAGAAACGGCTTATCAATAAAATAGCTTCTTATGATAACGGCATTACTGTAAACAAGCAGTATAACATTAACAACAACAATTACATTTTCCTTACAGAAGAATGCACGGAAGACAAATACTTTGCAACAGCTGCCAAATACCTGAAATGTCTCATTGAGGAATACTGTCAGCTTCCTTTCATCAAAAGAGAACGAATATATAAACGTTCTTCATACACCACTGTTGAAAATGCCTGCAAGAATCATAATGTATTAAAGATCAAAGCCTTTATTGACGGAACACAGAAGCTACTTTATATATACCCATACATGATAATACCGGATCCACTAGCCACTCAGGAATACCTTGTCTGCTATGTCAAAAATGAAAACATCGCAACCGGAAAATATATTACTTCATTTTCAATGGCGCGCTTAAAATTACAAGGTTCTGCCCTGAAACAGACCTTCCGTCTTACTAAAGATGACATAATTGCAATAGAAAAAAAGCTAGCTGACAGCTCATCGGCATATTTTTTGGGCGAAAACGAAAAAGTTGTTGTCAAACTGACAGAACGAGGTCAGAAATCATATAAAACAAAAATATATTCCAGACCGGTTAAAGCGCCAGAATCATCCGGTGACACTTATGTGTTCTACTGCACTCCCCTGCAAGCTTATAATTATTTTTTCCCTTTCGGCAAAGAAGCAGAGATTATCAAACCAGACAGCCTTCGCGAGAGATTTAAAAATAGCTATAACGACGGTGCTGCTAAATACCGGTCGTAAAATATATCAGGACATATTCTGATGCATTTATTGCTACAGATTATGTCCTGATTGCTATTTTAAATGATATTGAACATTCCAAAACCCTGGGAGTTCTTGGAGCCAAGACCTGTCTGGTAGAGGAAATCGAGGTATTTACGTTTACCGAACAAAATAAAATTTCCATACCATGCTTCAATATAACTGCCCTGATATTTCGTAACAAGCTTTTTTGCAGTCATATCACTAGCTTCTTTGATTTCAACATACGAATCCGGTTCTACTCCATAGTAAGCCTGATATTTTCTATAAGCATTGTTTTGAATTTCTTCATAAAATTCTATATCTTCAGGAGAGTAATAAACCGTATATTTCGTTGTGGAATCTGTTGAATACACAACAATTGGTGTTACTGTTTTTACTATAAGCTCATCTTTTTCCACAGTAAAATCATTTATCTTTGTACGAATATTTTTATAACTCTTTTGTCCAAAAGTTATTCCGCAATATCGAAATCCTCCATCCAGAAGCTGAATTAAAAGTGGCTCCGGACTTCTAATTTCCAGTTCAATAAATGAATAGAATATTATATTTTTCTCCTTAATTCTATACTTACCCTTAAGCTGACTAAATTGAAACATCTTATATTGTCTATGCCCACTTGAATAACCTCTGTTATGCAAAAAATCAGTGTAATCAGGCATGACTGATAAAGTTCTGTAAATAACAGCCTGAATAATATGATTATAATTTATCGGTAAGACTAATGGCTCATCTAATTCGATATGTACATATAATTGCATTATCTAATTTTCCTCTGCTCTACATTTATTGGCTACAAGTTTCCCATTTTTTAGCTCATAAGGTTCAAAGCTGACTTTAGCGTTTTTTCTTAGTTGTTGTGCCTTTAAATTAGGGTTAAATTTTTCATCACATTTTATTGAATATTCTTGCTTATTTTGTCCAATTATTATGCCAAAATTCTTATTAGAATCATAATATTTAACTTTACCTTCGAGTCTTTCATTCCAATTTCCAAATAAAGTAACATATTTATCATCAGGTTCTGGTAAAGTCTTAACATATTTTGGATTCTTTCTATTGTTTGCAAACCATGTGTAGATATTATCCTCATCTTTTCTTTTTTCTCGAGGATACATAACCGGTATATTTTTAGGGATATAATTAAAATCCGCTAAATTCAACAAGCACTTTTCTGCTTCTGAATCTGCATTTAATCTAGATGGTATATTCAATTCATCATGAGAATTGTGTTCCAGTTCTACTTCTATATTTCCATTTTCCTTATTAAACATAGGCTTTCTCACATTCTGAGAAACAACCTGAAGCTTTACACTTCCATATCCTAATGGTCTGGCATGACCTAACTTATGCAGTTTTGTGCCATCTTTCTTATTCTCACCCAGTGATATTATCCATATAAGAGTATTTAGCTGTTGCTGTGTGATTTCTTCAAAGTATATTTTAAAATTAAAACAGCCATTAACAGCCTCAACTGTATTATTCATATTGTTTGGTGTAGAATCTTTCGCAGGCTTACTATGCCAATACATTTTTCTTCCTCTAGGAGTAGCCTCTGGCAAATCATAGTATTCGATTCGATTTATTTCTTTTCCATTAGCTAATGTGTATTTCTTCATTTCACCATAAAAATCAAAATTCCAAAATGTAGCATTATCCGTAGGTTTTCTAAGATAAAACTCAAATGCGCTTGTCCTTGGAGTAGACAGGATGTCTAATGTATGTTTTTCATATGTTAGCTTTCCAACATTATCCGGAATTGCATCAGTCACCTGGACTCTTCCTTTTAATCCTTTCCCATTTGTTGTACCAAATAAAAGACATGCTGGACATAATTCATCTGTACTGCTACATGGTACGTAATCTCCCATTATATCATTCCATTTTCTTTTTTGTGCAATACGACCGATAGATGAATTACTTAAATAAACAAGTACTTCATCATCACCATTTTCTTTTATACGTGTTACGCTCATATAATAAACCGGAACCAGATTTTTATCACCTAATTTTGCTTTTTCAAGAGCATCACTCATATTTTTGTTTGGGATCTTATTTGAGTTTCTCCCACTTCCTGCTCCATCTCGATTAAGCGCTGATAGTAATGTTCTATAAGGCTCATTATCCATTATTTCCCACTTTTTAACAATATCATTTTCTTTTTTTAAGAAGCGAATACTATATTCAGATTTATTTACCGGAATATTGTATTGTACCCATCCTAAATCCTCAACATATTCACCATTTTTATAAGGTAGCTTTTTGCCGTTTACATAAACACAACCATCTTTTTCATTCACATATATTCCATTAGCAGCTTCTTTTTTCACTATAGTTGCCTTATATAAAACCCAATGGTCATTTTCATATGCAAGCAATCCATGATGGCACAATGCACCATACACTGGGACACGTCTGCTGATTGGTTTCTCATCTAGTAAAAATGGAACACAGCTATTAGTTACTATTTCATAAACACTTCTAAGCATTCCTCTTAGCTCGCTTCCGGGTATAGTTGGGATTCCATCCGGACTTCTAAAAAAATCATATTCTTTATGAAATGAATCTTCTCTTTCTTCTATATTTTTATCTTCAACATATTTATTCTTTTTCGTATCCCAGTACCTTGGATGTGCCCCATCTGGAATGATTAGTGGAGTCCTTGTTGTTAATTCAACATCCAACCAGCCACTTAATAGCTCACTCTTCTTCGCATAGGCTGTTTCTCTGGAAATACGTTTATCATTTATATTACCTTCAAATGGTATAAAATTATACGGATTAACAAATCTCTTTTTCTCAGCCATTTCACATCACCTTTTCCTTTTTAGGTTTCTTTACAAACCCACATACTCTATAATCTGTGATTTTTGCCATCCCATTTTCATCATAATTAATGTAAGAAATAATCTTAGAACTGTCTTCGTTTCCACTAATAGGAAGACTATATTCACCTCCAACAGTTGTATAGAGCACTTTACTACCAAACGTATCTGTCTGATTATTATTCTCATTAATTCTATTCTGATTTAAATCAAGCGTCTGATACTGCACCATATATTCTGATTTATCAAGTTTGCCTTCTGAAGCTATTCTCCACTGAAAATCCGTTCCTACAGTACTTCTTATAAAAAGTATTTCCTCTGTTTCCGAGAATAATCTTATCTCCAATACATTATCTTTATTTAATTGGTTAAACTGTTCCAGTTCAGCTCTCCCGGCATAAAATCTATCGGTACAATATGCCAGAAAATATCTATTATCTCCAGCATATTTTTTAATCTCATTGATGAGTTCATTTTCTGGAGTTATTCCAGAATCTTTTATCCATTTATCTTTTGTATTATTATATTCAATACTCATGTAATCCCTCCAAAAAACCCATACTTCCTGATTTCAGATTTTCAGTATAGTCCATGCCATTTACATTTAATTTCATCACCTCGACTCGCCCGTGCCCTGTTCCTGTTGATGCACCAAATGTAAGCATTCCATTATCTAAATCCAATAACGACACTTCCAGGAGCTGTCTTTGAAGTTTGCTCATCTTTCCCTTATCAATCATTATTTCGAGAGTTCCGACCCCCCCTTGCCAGAATTCATCTGTAAATAATGCAGAGTTTTTAGGTGCCTGTGTAAAACGTTCCACTGCATTTCTTGTCAGGACGTATGGTTTGCCACCTTCAATAATAGTTTCTCCAAAGCGTATTCTAGATAGGGTATTATCCGCCCTGCCCCTTCCAAATAAACAGTCCAAAGCTGTTCTTATCATAAATATCGAATCAGTATTATCTCTAGTAATTAATTCACTTAATAATTTTGTTTTTGTAGCAGAAATTCTTTGTTCAATATCCTGAAGTTTTACTTCTAATTCAGTCATCATCCCCTTATTTCTGTTATCTATTACCTCTATTCTTTTTTCTTTTTCTTTTTCTAACTTATCTTTTTCTTTTCGACCTTCTTGGGTTAATTGGTTATACCACGAATCTCTTGGTAATCTATTGTACTTTGCTTCATATGCATCATTCAATTCTTGTACATCAGTCAGATTCTCTTTATTTATATATGTTATTTTCTCCTGTATAAGTTGCTTTTCTTCTTCCAGTTTTCCTATTGTCTCTTTGCTAAGATTTTCTTTTTGTTCAAACAATTCATGAACATATCCTTTACCTAACTGAAGATTGCAAAAATCTCTTGGAAATATATTCTTATACACAATTATATCATTCTTACATCAGCAGGGTTCTTCAATTCCATAATACATAATGGCATACCATTCACAAAGAGAATTACATCCGGTCTGCGGTTCTCTTTTTGACCATTATTTGTATATTCTACTGTAAACTGATTCACCACTCGAAAGATATTCTTAACACCATCCTTTTCAAAGTTAATCAGCGGTATCATTCTTGCAATACCATCTTTCGGAGTAAATTGGATACCATCCACCAACCAGTTGTACACCTTATGCAATGTTGCAAAATCACTCTCTGCACCCACAAGACGAACAGTATCATAAATCTGTGTCACTTCATCTTCTGTCAAATCAGGATTTCCAACTGCTATAAATTTCTTGAAATCATCCTCTATCAACACATCTCTTTTGGTAACACGAGAAAGCTTATTTCCAGAAGTATATTTCCATCCCTCTGTTTCTAAAAAGCCAATAAAGGCATATTCATATTCTGATTCACAATAATGACCATTGTATTCTTTTAATCTAGCCATAGGCTTATGCCTCCTTTGCTTTTCTTCCCTCTTCAATAGAACCTTTAATAAGAATTGGACAAATATCTTTTATCTGTGCTTTGAATTTTTCGCTGATATCTCTACGAGTATTATAAGCCTCAAAAATATTTACAATATCTTGTTGAATTTCAATGTTTGGAATCGGAATTAAAACATTTTTCATTTCTTCCCAATCAAAAGTTTCCCTTGCACTTCCCCATGAATTAAATCGAGAATATCTATTAAACTCGCTTCTTTCAAACAGCATAGATAAATATGCAGGCAATAACGTATTCGTGTCATCTACTTTGAACACAATATACGATGAGGAACATATATATGTTTCATCACTATCGTTTCTAGCAAGTGATATCTTCTCTCCATTTCTTGAAGTGACTGTAACATATGCAAATTCATCTGGCTTTACAACTGCGTATGGTTTCAAGGATACTCCCTCCATGTTTGCCTTTGTATATATGAACCTTTTCTCAATTGATATACCACGTACCGCATCTAAACTATACACTAAATCATCATTTTTTTCGTCACAAAGAGAGATATAATTTCCTAACTTCTTATGTGGCATCTCTTTTCTAAGTTCCTCAATATACACATCACAAACGACTTTTAAATCTTCCAGTCCTCGCTCATAGTTTTTTTGATTTTCAAGCATGGCATTGTAGATTTCGACATATCTTTCTTGTACTTCTATATCAGGTAGTGGGATAACAATATCACTCATATCATTAAAATTAAATTCTGGTCTTTGACTTCCAAAATTTCTAAATGTTACTTCTCTACAAAATTCCGAACGTCTGAAATACATGTATAACCACATAGGGTTAATTATTTTCTTTCCTTCATTTGTCAAATAAAATACCATATATAAATGTGACACTATACATAATCCATCTGTTCGATAAGCAATTGAACCTAATTCCAATCGAGTTGGATTGTACACAAAAGCACCATTTTCTACTATTTTGTATGGTTTCAAATCAACTCCATCTGTATTTCCTTTAGGGTGTGCAAAAACGCCTTGACTATTTACGCCTACAATTAAATCTGTTCCATACTTTAAATCTTTATTATTTATTGTCGAACGCTCGATATAATCACCCAATCTAATTTTAGTCAATCCCATAACCAATCCCCCTAAATGCATCTTCCAGCATCTGCTGGGATTTCTTTTCCTGCTTTAATATATCTTTCATCTCAGATTGAATACGGGCCATTTCCTTTTCATAATCAATATCTAAATCATGGTCAATAAACTCAATATATTTGCTTGGTGTAAGTGCCCAACCTTTACTTTCTATTTCGCCAATACCTACACTACGATAAAGTTCCGGTATTTCATAATTTACGCCATCGGTACCTTCAGATTGCCACGTATGGTATATAGCAGCAGCCTTCTCAATCTGCTCTGTAACCAAACGAACTTTCTTTTTACTCTCGCCCTTTACTGGATTTTCTATCCATTGGCGCAAATCCATAAACAAGATTTCGTGCTCACGACTACGAAGTTTTCTATCGTGATAGTTTCCACCTTTTTTATTCTGATTTAATATCCAAAGCGTTACACTGATATCTGTAGTGATAAACAGTTCTCTTGGAAGAACTATAATTGCCTCCACTTTGTCATTCTTAATCAGTTTCTTACGGATTTCCAATGTATCGCTATCATTTAATGCTCCATTTGCAAGAAGAAATCCTGCTACTCCATCTGCCGGTTTTAAATGTGAAAGCATATGAAGAATCCAAGCATAATTTGCATTACTTTCTGGTGGTGTCTGATAATTATTCCAACGAGGGTCATTTTTTAAATTATCGTTATACCAACCTTTAAGATTGAAAGGTGGATTTGCCATAATATAATTAAAGTACAGCCCCTTGTGCAAGTCATGGGTAAATGATGAATCTGCTTCCTCTCCAAGATTATGACTAATTCCACGCAGTGCTAAATTCATTTTTGCAAGGCGATATGTAGCCGGTTCTTTTTCCTGTCCATACACATTTATTCCATTTAAATTTCCCTGCTTTGATTTTACCAATTCAGCACTCTGAATAAACATTCCGCCCGAACCACAGCAAGGATCATATAAAGTTCCATCGTACGGCTCAATCATTGTAGCAATAAGCTGAACAACATCATGAGGTGTATAAAATTCTCCCTCCTCTTTTGTAGCATTTACCGCAAACTCTTTAAGAAAATATTCATATACACGACCGATAAGATCCTTTTCCTCCCCAAATGCTTTATGACTAATTTTATTTACTTCATCAACAATCTTCTTTATATCATTCGCAGCTAGATTACGTGCTGTAAATGTACCTTTTACAAAACATCCTTTTAATTGTGGATCCTCTTCCTCAAGTCTTTGTAATGCTGTATCTAATGCAACATTTAACTTAGGAGCAGGTGTATTGATAATTGTTGACCATCTGGCTTCTGGCGGTAAATTATATGTACCATCTGCAAAAGTAGCATCATCAAAAAATGCTGCTCTTATGTTTTCATCCTCTGGGTCTAATCCCTGTTCTTTAAGTGTCTGCTTTAATTTTTCAACACCATCCTCATACTTTTCACCAATAAATCTTAAGAATACAAGTGTAAGCATCATATCCCTTTTCTCAAAAAATGAACCAGAGTTACGCGCTGCACGTAAATAATCTCTACAATTAAATAAAATACTATCTATGTTTAATGCCTTTTCAACATTTTTCTTCTTCGCCATATTATTTTTCTTCCCTTTCCTCGTCTGGAACAAATTCCATAATATCCTGTATATTGCAATGCAATACATTACATATTTTTTCCAGAACCTGTGTATTTACATGCTCATTCTTTCCTAATTTAGCCAAAGCATTTGTTGTAATTCCAGCCTTTTCTCTAAGGTCTATCTTCATCATATTTTCATCTATTAATTTTTTCCATAATCTGTTGTATCTGATTGCCATTGCTAATCCCTTTCGTATCATCACAACTATTTATTACCTTTTTAGTATATCATTTGAGTTGTTTTAATTCAATCTTAAATTGATTTTTTCAATCTATAATACATCTGACCATATCCAACCTATATTTATAGAATAAGCAGAGAAATCATCTCCCTCTGCCCTTATTCCACATCTTATCTTCCACCTTATCTTTACCAGCATCTTTGCCAACACTCTCATCATAAA
>ERZ773104.3464-NODE-3464-length-15097-cov-5.799761_pt1 | contig 15097 bp, 15 predicted proteins | sample MGYA00511920_ERZ773104 | MGnify/ENA primary metagenome ERZ773104 (study PRJEB29015, sample SAMEA2737857) | human gut metagenome | biome: human gut; feature: human-associated habitat; material: faeces | place: China | collected 2012 ...
TTTAAGCTTTTTTGAACCTCCCGCCTAGCGGGAGGTTTTCTTTTCATACAAAAAAGAGCCCGGAAGATGTCTTCCGGGCTCTTTTTCATGCTTCGGCCCTCTCGGCGGCTTTTGCCGCATCCAGATCAGCCTGCATGCGCTCCGCCTGCAGATGCCGTACGCGGCGCAAAAATTCTTCACGGTATGCCACCGACTGGCTGACGGGCGGCCCCTCATCACGAAGACGCCGCTCGATGACAGGACGCCGTGCCTCCGGCACACGCTCCAGCAGGGCCTCGCGTACGGCAGGCCCACAGCTGCTCAGGAGCCCGGCCAGAGCTTCACCGGAAGTTTCCTCCAGCGCCTCTTCCAGCAGACCGTCTTCCAGCTGCAAACAGTCCTCAGGACAATGCGCCATCCTGCCCAGCAGTGCCGGCAAGCGGGAATCGTGGCGTTCCAGATCGGCCAGCAGCTCCCTGCCCGCATCCTTGCCCGCCGCCGCCACGATCTCTGCTGCCACCTGCAGACCGGGGCGCCAGTCCTGTGCGGATCTTTCCGCAGCCTGCCGGGCAAGCACACTGTCCACCTCATCCAGTATGTCCGCATCCACCGGCGCCAGTCCGCCGATATGTTCCAGCAACAAAGAGCGCATGTCTGTGGGCAGGCGCATGAGCAGGCCCGCCGCCTGGGAAGCGGAAAGATGACCGAGGACCAGCGCCAGTGTCTGGGGATGTTCCTGCCGCAGCAGCTGATAAAGTTGCCCAGGGCGCATCCGCTCCAGAGATTCGAACGGCCGTGCCGCATCCGCCGGGCTCCAGGCGCGCATGGTCTCCCGCGCCTCACGCTCGCCAAGGCAATGCATCAGCAGACGTCCGGCCAGCGCCTTGTCCGCACAGATGCCGTCAGCCTGCGCCTCAAGGAATACCCGGGCTTCCCGCAAGATGGCCCGCACCTCGCTTTCGGGGACGTGCGGCAGACTGGCCATGGCTTCCGTTATCCGGGCCACCTCCTGCCGCTGCATGCCGCCCAGCATGTCCGCAGCCACATCTTCGCCCATGGCCAGGAGGAAGACGGCACAACGCTGGCTGCCTGTCAGTTGCATGATCCCTGTCCTCCTGCTGTCCCTTCCGCTATGCCATCTTCCTGCGCCAGCCAGTGGCGCAGCAAGGCCGCACCATGCCCGGGATGCTCACGGATACGGGCCTCCACCTGCTGACGCAGACAGTCCACGGTATCCGGCGCTCCGCTGTCCGCACCAGCCTCACCCGGCATACTGCCCTCCACCGGCATCCCGGCAGAAACAGAGGCGACAGCAAAGCGGCGACGCGTCCAAAAGAACGCGGCCATGCTGGCCAAAGCCAGCACGGCAAAAGCCAGGGCCACGCCCCGCAGTACAGCCACATCCCGCCGGGCTGGCAGGAAACAGATCCGCAGCGTATCGCCCCTCTCCTCCTCCAGCGCACAGGCCTGCCCCAGCAGGCTCTCAAGATACGGGCGTACTGCCTCCGGAACGGCATTTTCCTCCAGCAAGACCGCGACCGCACGGCGCCCCGTTGCCCGGGATTTTTCCTTGCCCGTTCCATCCATGCTGACGAGGACCTCTGTCCTGCCGTTGTCTGCCAGCAGGGGCCGCAGGACCCGCAGAGCTTGCCGCTCCAGCGCCACTTCCTGTTCCCGGCGGGCCGTCTCGTCCGTATCCCGATCAGGATACAGACGCCGTCCTTCCGTATCGAAGACCAGGACATGGCGTTTGTCCGGGCCGTCCGGTACCAGGGCCAGGACATCCAGCATCCTGTCCAGTGCCGCCGCATCCGGCATGGCTTCCGGCCGTGAAGGCTCCAGGACGATGACCGCTCCGAGCTGCCAGCTTTGAGGGGCAAGCTGTACCTTCACCTGGCGGATGCAGGAAAACTGTTCCAGCTGCCGGGCCAGCAGCGTCTCCTGCTCATGACGAAGGGCGACGGCACTTTCCTTGCCACCGCATCCGCCCGTTCCCCGCAAGGACAAGCCGCCCAGCAACGCGGCCAGCAGCAGAGACACGAACGCGACCGCCGCCAATGCGGCCTGCCGCGTACGTCCTGTGCCCTTGTGGCGCTCCTGGATGCTGCTGCCTGACACTGCCAAAATTCCCCCATGGATAGCTGTATCCACATATAGCTAGCAAAGAGGATGCCATTTACAAATAATCATTGATTACAAGATATTAAATATCTTTTCAGAATGACTCCGCGCAGGGCATTCAAAAAAATGACGCACATTTCTTCCCGGGGCGGCTCCACGCTGTCAGCCTCATCTCCCGGCAGACAGCCGGCGCCGCAGGTACACCATATCACGCAAGAGAATGCCCTCTTCCACGATGGGCTGGGGGTAGTTGCGGGTAAAGAACTCAGGGATGCGGTCAAACGGCACAAAACCACAGGCACGGTAAAATGCCAGCGTCGAAGGGACTTCCCCTGTCCCCAGCTGCAAACTATGGCAGGACGAGGCATAGCGCGCACAGACAAATTCTATCAGCGCCTTGCCGTAACCGCGCCTGCGCCAAGGGGCCGCCACGGTCAGGTTCTTGATCTCCGCCACGCCCTCGCTCTCCCGGGTCACGACGCACAGCCCCCGGGCATCGGGGTCATGAAGGACGAATAGCTCCCCGCGGTCCAGATAACGGTCTATCATGGCCTCGCTCTCATCCCCTACGAGCAAGAGCGGCAACCAGGCTTTTTTATGGCTACGGACATGGACGATATCCATATATCCTCCCAGCTCGTTGTCTTTCCATATAATCGGGCGGCTTTCCTCATCCGCCCGGGTCCCGTTCGCCATTCTTCAGCCATAAAAAAAGGAGGCCATCCCGGGGATGCCTCCTGTCTGTGCTGCCGGGCAGCCATCACAATTTCATCTGACCATCCGTGACGCCCAAAGCATGCAGACGCAAATAGATCTCCGCGCAGGCCCGGGCGTCGGAGCCGGCGTGATGGTGATCCAGCGGGATGCCGAAGTAGTCGCAAACGCTGTCCAGCGCCCGTGATGCCAGCGGCAGGCTACGCCGTGCCCCCTTGAGCGTACATAAAAACGGCAACTGCGGCTGCACAAGGCCCAGAGCCTGACAGGATGCGTGCAGCACCCTGCGGTCAAATCCGGCATTGTGGGCCAGGATCGCACGGCTGCCCTCCATGAAGGCGGCCAGCTGCGGCCACACTTCCGTGAAGGTGGGAGCATCTTTCAGCATGGGCCAGGTCAGGCCATGCACATGGGTGAACAAAACGCGGGAGGACGGCGGACGGATCAGGCTGTAAAAGCTGTCCGTCACCGCGCCATCCTCGATGCGGCAAAGGCCCACAGCGCACGCGCTGTGGGCCGCATAGCCGGAAGTTTCAAAATCAAGGGCCACATACCGGCCTGTCATCATACGGGGCTACTCCTTGCCCTCCGCCGCGCTGCGGGCAGCTTCGGCGATGCGGTCAGCGATGTAGGCACGCATGGCATCGTCGTCTTCATCCAGATTGAAGCAGCAGGCATCCTCGCCCATGAGACCGGCCGGCACATAATCGCCCAGCTCGTCGGGATCCTGGATCATGTCGGCATAGAAGCAGACCGACAGCCAGCGGCTTTCCGGTTCGTCATCCACCACGTCCACCAGGACGAACAGCTCACGCCGTTTCTGGGCGGCATTACGCGCACGCAGCGAATAGCTGACGCCCGGACGGGCCTTGAATTCCAGCGAAACGTTTTCCAGACCCGCCAGATAGTCACGATACGCCAGGAAGGCCGCGCGGGCATTCAGGGGATCGCTCTGCCAGGCTTGCAACAGTTCCTCAACGCCCTTGCTCCAGTCAGCGGACATATGAATACTCCTTTGTCTGCTCTTTGCCACGGCGCACCGCATACGGACGAAACGGTCTCGTCGTGAATCCGGGCATGCTCTTTCGTGCACAGCCTGACCACCGGCTGTCGCGCGCGTCCATCGTCTGCGGACCGCATGTCCGCCGGGTCAGAGAATGCCCCATCGTGGGGATAATGCCCGTGCTCCGCAGCCTTTGTCAAGGCAGGGGACAGGCGCCCGACCGGGGAGAGGCAGGGACGCCAAGTGCGCCAAACGTCCATCGCGAACATCGTGCTTCCGCCCACGGCCTGCTCCGGAACGGACAGAGATCCTCAAGCCCCGCGCGTATCCAGGGCTTGTGCTGCTCCTGCGACCTGCAGCCCGGACAAAAAGCCTGTACGCAGCCAGCACAGGGGAAGAGAAAAAACAAAAAAAGCCCCGGAAAACGGGGCCTTTTTTGTTCGCTTCGCACGATGCGTTCGCTACTTGAAAAGCTCGCGCTCCTGCACCTTGGCTTTGTCGGTGCGGTCTTCCACATCCACGCCCTTGGGCGGCGTGAACTGGAATGTGCCGCTCCCCAGCATGACGTCCGGAATGAACTTGATGAAATTCACGTCGTTATGGTTACCGTAAAAATCCACCAGATCCACGCGACGGATAAAGGTCTGGGCATCGACCCAGATCAGGGCTTCGACCATCTGAGGCGTCGGGTCTTTGGGATACAGACGGATCTTCCGCATCCCGTTCTCCATGCCTTCTTCCTTGATATCAAAATCCTTGCTCAACGCGGCCTGGCCGGTCAGCACCTGGATGATGCTGCGGGAATCCTGCACCAGATCGTGAGGATAGCGGTAGGCCACTTCCTCGTCCGGGATGTAATCCCAGATCTCTTTGCCCGTGACCACCAGGGTCTCCTTGATGGGCTTTTTCGTTTCCCAGCGGATGAGCAAGGGCTTTTTGAAGTGCAGGGTCCCGTAACGGGTCTCTACAGCCCCGCTTTCCTTATGGGTGAGCTTTTGCTCAAACTCGGCGGAAAAGGACTGTAAAGTGTCATAACGCTGCTTGAGATCCCCCACGAGGTCGGCGGCCTGCGCCCATGAGGCAAGCGCCAGCAGGGATACGGCACCAAGCACCAGAGATTTGATCATGCGCATTGTTACCTCCTATTTGACCACGGCTCGCGGCTTGCTGCCGTCGGCAGGGCCAATGATACCGTCGGCTTCCAGCTGTTCCACCATATTGGCGGCCCTGTTGAAGCCGATCTTGAAGCGCCGCTGGATCAGGGAAATGGACACCCTGCCCTGTTCGGTCACAAAAGCCTGGACCTCGGCATACAGGGGGTCCGAAGCCACGTCCCCCGCGCCGCTGCCGCCACCATTGCCACCAACGGCACCGTCAGCGTTCCAGTCCGCGAAGCTGACCTTATAGCTGGGCACAAGGTGGTGCTTCCAGTAGCCGACGACGTTCTGCACTTCCTCATCGCTCAGGAAGGGGCCGTGCAAACGCTGCAAGCGACCGCCGCTGGGTTTGAACAGCATATCGCCGCGGCCCAGAAGATGCTCGGCGCCAGCCTGGTCCAGGATGGTACGCGAATCATGCCGCGACGTGACCTGGAACGAGATGCGGCAGGGGAAATTGGCCTTGATCAGGCCGGTCACCACATCCACGCTGGGACGCTGGGTGGCCAGGATCATATGGATACCGGCGGCACGGGCCAGCTGGGCCAGACGCACGATGCTGGTCTCCACTTCGCGGGCGGCCGTCATCATCAGGTCGGCCAGCTCGTCGATGACGATGACCAGATAGGGCAAGGGCTCCAGATCCGCCAGATCCGGCGGGAGCTGACCGTTGTAGCTGGCCAGGCGCTGGTTGTAAGAGGCCACGTTGCGTACGCCCATGCGGGCCATGGCCTCATAACGCTGATCCATTTCATGCACGGCCCAGTCAAGAGCGTTCTTGGCTTCGCTCATCTCCGTCACCACAGGATGAATCAGGTGGGGCTCATCGGCGTACATGGCCATTTCGATGCGTTTGGGGTCCACCAGGAGCAGGCGCATCTCTTCAGGCTGCGTACGGTACAGCAGGCTGAGCAGGATACCATTGAGGCAAACGCTCTTGCCCGCACCGGTGGCACCGGCCACCAGCAAGTGCGGCATCCTGGTCAGGTCCGCCATAAAGGGACGACCGGCGATGTCCTTGCCCAGGATCATGGTCAGGGGCCCGCACCCCTTGCGGAAATCTTCCGACGAGGCCAGCTCCCTGAAGTTCACGATCTCCCGGTCATCATTGGGGATCTCGATACCCACGGTATCGGACCCGGGGATCGGGGCCTGGATGCGCACGGCAATGGCCTTGAGGGCCAGGGCCAGATCGTCGCTGAGATTGGCGATGCGGTTGACGCGGATACCGGGGGCCGGGCGCACCTCGTACATGGTGACCACAGGCCCGGGCGTGATGCGGACAAGCTCGCTCTGGATATCGAAATCCTTCAGGCATTCCATCAAAGCTTTGCCGCGAGCTTCCAGATCCTCGCGGCGGACGCGGGGGGCATCTTTGGAAGGCAGGCTCAACAGATCGAGACTGGGCAAAGGAATGGGTGCACGAGGACGCTTTTCCTGTGCGGCAGGCGTCGTCGGCCGGGAAGCAGGCGCCGCAGGAGCTGCGGGAGTCTCAGCTGCGGCCTTGGGGGCCACAGCATCCTGCTTTGCAGGAACCGCTTCCGTCGAGGCGGACGAGGCAGTCTGCTTGTGGCCTTCCTGTGCCGGAGTCTCTTCCGCTTCCGCAGCGGTCGCGACGGCATCGGGGCCGTCCTCCCCGGCCGGGATGACGGAAGGCGTCTCGACGATGACCGGACGGGGAGCTGCCGGAGCAAAAAAGTCATCATCGTCATCAGGCCCGGAGACAGGGGCGGCAACAGGCGCCTGCTCCGTGGCGTGAGCGGCAGGTGCGGCGGGTGCGGCGGGCTGGACAGCCTCATCGGGCTCCACAGGATAGATTTCCGGCATGGGATCCTTGGCCGGACGGATATTGCCCAGCTTGTCGCGCAGGGCCCGCCAGAAATCGGATCCCTTGCCCGGCTTTTTCTGCTTCAGCCCGGCGAGGATGCGCTTATGAAAAGGAAGGGAGGCAAGCTCCTGACCGTGGGTGACGATCTCGGGCTTGTGCTCTTCATCCTGTTTTTTCTGCAGGATGCGTTCCCGGATGCGGGCCACGCACAGCGCCCCCACAGAGACCCAGGAGAAATTGAAGGTCAGTTGCACGCCGACCAGAAAAATGAAGAACCAGACCAGCCCCGAGCCCCCGGGGCTCAGGTAGTAGCTGGAATTGGAATGGAGGGTGCCGCCGATCATCCCGCCACCGGCGATATCACCAAGGGACAGATCCCATGCGGCCCCCACGACCAGCAGGCAGATAGTCAGCAAAAAAAGGCCGCACCAGCGCCACCAGCTGATGGTATACGCGGGGGAGACACAGGACGCGCCCAGGGCTCCGAAGACCAGAGGCCAGATATAGGCGCCTATGCCAAAAACATCATTGAGGAAGCCGGCAGTATAGGCACCAAAAAGTCCCGCCTGGTTGCTGACTTCGGCCTGTTTGCTGACCACATGGTTGAGGCTGGGGTCATTGGCGCTGAAAGTCACCACACTGAGCAACATCAACAGTGCCCAGAAAAGCAGGAAAAGCCCAAAAAGTTCGCGGCTGAACTTGCGTGCGTCCGTATGTCTACCCTCGCGTATCTTGCAAAAAGGCCTATTCGCGGCCCAGGTATTCCTTGGTACGGGTATCGACCTTGATGCGGTCACCTTCGTTCACGAAGATGGGCACCTGCACCACGATACCGGTCTCCAGCTTGGCGGGCTTGGTCACGTTGCTCACGGTGTCGCCCTTGGCGCCGGGTTCGGTTTCCACCACTTCGAGCACCAGGCTCAGGGGGATGTCGATATCCAGAGGATTGCCCTTGTACAGCAGCACGCGGCATTCCTGACCGTCCTTGAGGAAGCCTTCCTTGCCACCGGTGGTGGAGGTGGACACCTGGAGCTGTTCGTAGGTGGTCATATCCATGAAGATCAGCTCGTCGTCCTGACGATACAGGAACTGCATGTCGCGGGTCTCCATGTCGGGCTTGCCCACCTTTTCGCCGGAGCGGAAGGTGATGTCCTGGATGCGTCCCGTCAGGATGTTGCGCAGCTTGGTGCGGACCATGGCACCGCCCTTGCCGGGCTTGAAGTGCTGGAAGTCAACAATTTCGTAGGGGATGCCTTCCACCTCGATCTTGAGGCCCTTGCGAAAATCAGTCGTCGAATACATTCTTCCTCCTGCTGCCGTGCGCGTGGCCTTATTTCGGCCATTTGCAAAAAAAACGCGCTACGGCTAGTATACGCTTAGTGAATTGCGGATTATTGTGAAAATACCCCTTACTGTCAAGCTGTGCCTGAGGTCCACACCATGCCGACGCTTACCCTAGAAAGCACCGTCTACACCCTCCAGCAACTCCTGGATGTCCCCGAAGCCCAGGTGGCCCTGGCCGGCCGTTCCAACGTGGGCAAGTCCTCGCTCATCAATGCCCTGGCCGTGCGCAAAAAGCTGGCCAAGGTCAGCGCCACGCCGGGCAAGACGCGCTCCATCAATTTTTATCGGGTGCAGCCCCACAACTTTTTTCTGGTGGACCTGCCGGGCTACGGCTATGCCCGGGCCAGCCACAGCGAGCGCCGCAGCTGGGCGACCCTGCTGGAAAAATATCTTTCCACCTGCAAGAACCTGAGGGCTCTGGCCCTGCTTCTGGACAGCCGCCTGCCCCCCCAAAAGCTGGATCTGGACCTGGCCGGCTTTGCCCGTTCCTGCGGGCTCCCCTTGCTGCCCATCCTCACCAAGGCCGACAAGTGCAACCAGCGGGAACGTGCTGCGCGCCAGGCGGAATGGGGAGAGATCGTCGGCGTCAAACCGGTCATCACCTCTTCCAGCAAGCGTATGGGGATGGATGCCCTTTGGCAGCGCCTTATCGAAGCCTCGGGCTGTGCGCCGGTCATCCTTGAGGAAGAAGCCGCCCAGCCTGTGACGGCCTCCCTGGCCGAAGCCCTTGCCCGGACGACAGCTGCCACGGAGGAAAAAGCTTAGATCCGCATCGGGGGCTGGCCCCGGCTCCCGCTCACAGGGATCCGTTATCCAGGCCCATAGTTCCTCAAAAGGCGCTGCCCCCGAAAGATACTTTTTCAGACGGGACGGAAAAAATATCTTTGATAAAAAGAGGCAGGAAAATGTCCCTACATCTTCCTGCCTCTTTTCTTTCGCTCATTACTTGCCCAGCGGGGCTGCTTCCGTCCTGGGGGGCTCCAGATGGATGAGTATGCGTCCCAGCAATGGCAGACGTTCGCGCAGCTCTTTTTCCAGGCGCACCGTCAGCTGATGAGCCTCCTCTACGCTCAGGTCATGCCGGACGCAGCAATGGAAGGAGATGCACAGGCCGTATACCGGCAAGGTGTAGGCGTGGTAGCCGTGGGCGCAGCACAGCAGGGGCTCACGGCCAACGGCCTGCTCCACTTCCTTCCAGGCCAGTTCGGCCACGGCTGTTTGGGCGGGAGTGGCTTCTTCCTGGACGTCTCCCCTCTCCTCAGGATCCATGTGGGTGACGATCCCGGCCTGCGGCAGGGCCGCATGCAGCGCCTCCTCAAAGGTACGGACCCGTTTGTGGGCCTCGCAGAACGCTTCCTGCCCCGGGACCTCCACATGGACCTCCACAAGCGTCCCCGCTCCGCTGCGCAGGATCTGGACATCATGGATGGCCAGCCCCTGGATGGAGGCCACGCGCTGCACCACCGCAAAGGGGTCTTCCTTCTGGCCGGAGCGCACGGGCTCCACGTGGACCGTGACATCCGCTCCGGGCAGGATGCCGTCCACGGCCAGTTCGGCATCATGGGCGATCTTGTGCCCTTCACTGACCCGTATGGCGGGATCGACCCCCACGGTCAGATCCACAAAATAATGCGGGCCGCTGGAACGCAAACGCACACGCTGTACGTCCTGGACGCCCGGCAAATGCCTCACCGCTTCGCAGATGGCCTGCTGCTCTTCCGTGGAACCGCTGTCCATGAGCATGTTGATGGCTTCCCGGGCCATATGCAGACTGGCCCGGAAAATGATCAGGGCCACCAGCAGGGCGGCAACGGTATCCGCCTGCACCAGGACCTTATGCACCGGCTCAGGCAATTGCAGCTTGGCCGCCAGCCAGACGGCCGCCACCCCTACGAGAACGACAGCGGAAGAAAGGATATCCGTCGAAAAATGCAGGGCATCGGCTTCCAGCGCCTGGCTCCGCGTCTCTTTGGCGACTTTTTTCAGCACCCGCACCCGGTTCACGTCGATCACGATGGAGATGCCCATCACGATGATGCCCCAGATGGAAGGGGCCACCGGCGTATCCCCTGACAGGAGACGGCCTGCCCCCTCATAAACGACCCAGATACAGATAACGAACAGCAGCACGGTCTCGCCCAGTGCCGACAGATTCTCGACTTTGCCATGCCCATAAGGATGCCGGGCATCCGCCGGACGGGAGGAAAGCCGGACGGCATAAAGGGTCATGGCCGCCGCCAGCAGGTCAAGCCCGCTGTGCAATGCCTCGGAAAGGATCCCCAGGCTGTTGGTATAGACACCTACGACCAGCTTGATGGCCGTAAGCAGGCAGGCTGCCAGCAGGGAGACCAAGGCCGCCCTGTTCTTGGCCTGACTGTGTTCCTCGTTCATCGTATTCCATCCTTGTCTTCATGCGGCAGAGCGTCCCCAAGCCAGACCGGAATCCTCTGCGGCATAATCGTACCGGTTCCTTTCAGTCCCGGACATCCCGGAAAGCGGGAGTGGAAGTCATTTTCCATACAGAACAAAAAAGCCCCGAACGGGGCTTTTTTGTTCTTACAGCCAGGTGAACCAGTTTCGCCAGCTGCCCTGCCGCTTTTCACGGGTCAGGCGGCCTTGCTCTTCCTTGTAGTTGTGGTACGCCGCCAGGGATTTCTCCTTGGCATGCGAGGCCACTTCGGGAACATCCGGGAAGGTCTCGCTCACATACTCGTAGCGTCGCCAGGCAGGGCCGTATTTTTCCATATGCCAGAACACGTCGGCGATATAGAGTTCATGCTCGGCCATCAGACGACGGCAGGTATGCATCTTTTCCTCGGCGTCCTTGGCATAGGGAGAGTCGGGATAGACCTGCCGCAGCCGTGCGAAGTATTCGTGGGCTTCCTGCAGGATCGTCGTCGCCCGGTCGATGGACCGGAACTGCTTCATGAGAGACATGCCCGTCTGGTAGATAACGTAGGGGGTCGCCTCATGCCGCGGGTGCAGCGACTCGAAATCCTTGTATGTTTCCGCAGCCAGCACATATTCCTCATCGAGGTAATAGGCATCGGCCAGGGCCAGCTCCGCATCGACCGTATACGGGCTGAAGGGGTAGGTATCCCGCAGCTTGTTGTACAGTTCGACCGCGCGCACATAGTTCTTTTCGCTCATGGCATCATTGCCGGCTTCAAATATCTCCTGCGCTGTATCCTCGGCCGGAGGCAGGTAGATCATATCGATGATGCCGCAGCCAGACAGCGAAAAGATGGCCAAAGCCAGGGTCAGAGAGCGAAGATAGTTTTTAAACATGGAGCTGTTCCAGGAAGACGAAAGCTGCCTGCGCAGCAGTTGCACCGTCACCGGCGGCAGTTATGACCTGACGGCACAGCTTCGAACGCACGTCGCCCGCGGCAAAAATGCCGGGGATATTGGTCCGCATTTCCGTATCCGTCACAATAAAGCCCTGGGCATCACGTTCCAGCGCGGCGGGCAGGTACGCCGTTGCCGGCTCGAAACCAACGTAGATGAACAGCCCTTCGACGGGGATCTGACGGATCTCGTCCGTCTTCAGATCCCTGACGCTCAGGGAGGTCAGGGCATTTTCTCCATGGAGGGCGGTCACGACGCTGCTGCGCACCAGCTCCACCTTGTCCGACATGGCTTCCAGCTTGTCCTGATAGATCTTCGCACCACGGAACTCGTCACGGCGATGGATCAGATAGACTTTGGAAGCCAGCTTGGCCAGATAAAGGGATTCTTCCAGCGCAGCGTTGCCGCCGCCGACGACAGCGACAGGCGCGTTGCGGAAAAAGTTGCCGTCACAGAGGGCGCAATAGGAAACACCGCGTCCCTGCAGGCGCTTTTCATCGGCAAGCCCCAGCTCGCGATGATGGGCGCCGGAACACACGATGACCGTCCGGCAGCTGTGTTCCTTGCCGCCGGCCTGCACGACAAAGTTGCCGGCCTCGCCGCTGACGCTTTCCACAGCGTCCCGGCTGTGCGTCACCGGCAAGCCTTCCAGATGCGCGGCAAACAGGTCCGCCAGCTCGTAGCCCTTGATCCCTTTAGGATAACCGGGATAGTTCTCCAGGGCTTCGGTCTGCAGGATCTGTCCTCCGGCTGCCATCTTCTCAAAAAGGATGACGGAGCAGCCAGAACGGACGAGATACAGCGCCGCCGTCACCCCGGCAGGGCCACTGCCTATGACTGCAGCATCGAAGGTGCTCATGCCAGAGCCTTGGTCTGCAGGATGTTGACGATGGCGTCCTTGTTGACGGCACCGGTCACCTGGTCGATGGCCTGGCCATTTTTGAACAGCATCAGGGTCGGGATGGCGCGGATACCGAATTTGGTGGGCGTCGCCGGGTTTTCGTCAACGTTCATCTTGACGATGCGGACCTTGCCTTCGTACTCGGCGGCCAGCTCGTCGATGATGGGGCCCACAGCGCGGCAGGGACCGCACCAGGGGGCCCAGAAGTCCAGCAGCACAGGGATATCGGAATTCAGGACAACGCTATCGAAAGTGGCATCAGAAATCTGTTCGGCCATAGTGTCTCTCCTTAAAGAATAAGCAAATTCCCGTCACAGACGGACGGATCCCGCCATCGCAGACGAGCTGCCACGGCTGCCAAAAGATTAGTTGCCTCACCCGCCACTGTCAAGACGGTGACACAAAAACGGTGACAAATGTCTAGAGTTCCCGGAAAATCATATCGTCCGGGATCGCTTTGCCCCGGGGGATGGTCTCCATGCGCAGATCGTGCTGCCAGCCTTCTCTGGCGATGAGCCAGGACGCATAGGCCACCATGGCGGCATTGTCCGTGCACAGAGCCCGGCCGGGCATGATGGTGCGGCCCCCCCGTTTTTCCATCAGCTGTGCCATGCGTTCACGCAGCAGGCTGTTGGCGGCAACGCCTCCGGCCATGATCAGCAGATCCAGATCGAGATTGGCGGCAAGCGCCCGCTCCACCTTGGTGGCGATGGTCTCCACCACAGCCAGGTTGAAGGAAGCGCAGCAGTCTTTCAGAGCCTGGGGGGCATCCGCCGTATCCTGCAGCGGATGCGGCCAGGGCTGATCCGGCAGCACCTGGTGCACATAGCTGGTCACGGCGGTCTTCAAACCGCTGAAGCTGAAATCCAGATTGTCATTGTCCAGATACGGACGCGGGAACAGACGGGCATCCGCCCTGCCCTGCCGGGCCAGGGCATCCATCAGCTTGCCGCCGGGATAGGCCAGGCCCAGGATCTTCCCGACCTTGTCAAAGGCCTCGCCTGCCGCGTCATCCAGCGTCTTGCCCAGGACGATGCAGCGGGAAGGCGATTCCATGCGATAGATATGCGTATGCCCGCCGGAGACCAGCAGCCCCAGTGCGGGGAAGCGCAGCTCGTTCTCCAGCCCTGCGGCCAGCAGATGCGCATGCAGGTGGTTGACGCCCAGGAAACGAGCCCCGCAGCCCAACGCCAGCGCCTTGGCAAAGGCGACGCCTACCAGCAGGCTGCCCAGCAGGCCGGGCCCCCGGGAGACCGCCACCACATCCAGATCGGACGGCCGCAGGTCGAGGCGCTGCATGAGCTGGTCGAACAGCGTCCCCAGATAGCGATAATGCTCACGGGACGCCAGTTCAGGGACGACACCACCGAACAGGGCATGGATATCCGCCTGGCTGGCCAGGACGGCATCCAGCAGGACACCGTCCCGGACCACAGCCAGTGCGGTCTCATCACAGGAACTTTCAATGCCGAGGCACAGCAAGGCTCTCTCCCACTCGGACTAGGCCGGATACTTGGCGTAGATGGCTTCCACAGCCTCCACGTCGCGGGCCGAACCGATGTACAGGGGCGTACGGGCGTGCAGGGTCTCGGGGCGGCGCTCAAGGATGCGGCGGCGACCGTCGCTGGCCTTGCCCCCGGCCTGTTCGGCCAGGAACGCCAGAGGAGCGGCTTCGCACATCATGCGCAGTTTGCCGTTGGGCTTGTTCTTGTCCGGCGGATACAGGTAGATGCCGCCGTACAGCAGCGTACGGTGGAAGTCAGCCACCAGAGATCCCACATAACGGGCGGAATAATCCTTGCCTTCCGGGCTTTTGCAGGTATGGAACCACTCGACGGCCTCACGCGCGGGCGCATCCCAGTTGTTCCGGTTGCCTTCATTGACGGAATAGATGTGCCCCTGTTCGGGGATGCGCATGTCAGGATGGGAAAGCAGGAATTCCCCGACGCCGGGGTCCAGCGTGAAGCCATGCACCCCCTGGCCGGTACTGAACACCAGCATGGTGGACGGGCCGTACAGGATATAGCCTGCGGCCACCTGCTGGATGCCGGGCTGCAGGACCTCATCCAGGGAGACTTCGCCGGTGCTGCCCGCAGGACGGCGCAGGATGGAGAAGATGGTGCCCACATTGATGTTGACATCGATGTTGGACGAGCCATCAAGAGGGTCGAAAATCAGGATGTAATCGCCACGGGGGAATTCCGGGCCCACGCGCACCAGTTCCGGCTCTTCCTCGGAGCCCATGGCGCACAGGGCACCACAGCGTTCCATACGGTAAAGAAGGATACGGTTGGCGATGCTGTCCATCTTCTGCACGTTCTCGCCCTGGACGTTCACTTCGCCCGTGCCGCCGAGAATATCCAGCAGGCCGGCTTTGTTGATCCGCCGGGAGATGGTCTTGCCCGACAGGATCAGGTCATACAAAAGACCGGTGAACTGGCCGGTTGCCTGGGGAGAGCGTTTTTGATGCAGCAGAAGGTGTTCGGTAACGGTAATGTCGGCCATGGAAAGCCTCCTTACACTGGATATGAAAGCGTGTGCGCCGCCGAAGCGGCGCACACTGCGTGATTGCTGTCAATGACTACCTAGGACCGAAGGGACTGGGACGCCCGCCAGGCAGCAGGGCCGGACGCCTGGGCTCCGAAGGCTCTTCGGCTGCCGGGGTTTCCGCAGGCTCGGCAGCGGGTTCCGCCGCAGGCGCT
>ERZ773104.3474-NODE-3474-length-15068-cov-3.139346_pt1 | contig 15068 bp, 15 predicted proteins | sample MGYA00511920_ERZ773104 | MGnify/ENA primary metagenome ERZ773104 (study PRJEB29015, sample SAMEA2737857) | human gut metagenome | biome: human gut; feature: human-associated habitat; material: faeces | place: China | collected 2012 ...
TCCTGGTACACTTACGGATTGGAAATGTATGGGAATATGCCACTGATTGAACCGCTGGAATACAGCGAGGAACGGAAAATCGCCGACCTGGTCATTGTCATCGATACCTCCGGTTCCTGTGAAAAAGAACTGGTGCGGGTATTCCTGGAGGAGACCAGGGGGATTCTGGAACAGGATCGCCTGTTTTTCCGAAGCTTCTGCCTGCACCTGATCCAATGCGACAATCAGATCCAGCAGGACGACTGCATTCACAGCCGGGAAGAATTCGAAAAATATCTGGAGCACCTGGAGATCCGGGGCGGGGGCGGGACAGATTTCCGTCCGGCCTTCGCGCGGATTGAGGAGCTGAGGCAGCGGGGAGAGCTGCGGGATTTACAGGGAATTCTGTATTTTACGGACGGCTGCGGCTGGTATCCGAAGAAGGAGCCGGACTATCAGGTCTGGTTCGTAATGCTGCAGGGGCATTTTGACAGTATCGATATGCCGGACTGGGTACACAGACTGGTATTGGAGGAGAAAAGGGCATGAATATACAGGAAGCAAAAGAAGAAATCAAAAAGACAGTCCGGGCTTATACGGCCAGAACGGCGGCGGGAACCTTCCGGATCCCGGTGCCGAGACAGCGGCCGGTGCTGCTGATTGGCCCGCCGGGTATCGGCAAGACCGCCATCATGGAGCAGATTGCCGGAGAATGCGGCGTCGGCCTGGTGTCTTACACCATGACCCACCATACCCGCCAGAGCGCCATCGGCTTGCCGGTATTGACGGAAAGGCAGTTCGCGGGAAAAGAGTATACCGTGACCTCCTATACCATGAGTGAAATCATTGCGTCGGTCTACGGGCAGATCGAGAAAACCGGCTGCACCGACGGCATCCTGTTCTTGGATGAAATCAACTGCGTGTCAGAGACCCTGATGCCCGCCATGCTGCAGTTTCTCCAGTATAAGACCTTCGGAAGCCATGCGCTGCCCGAGGGCTGGGTCATCGTGGCGGCCGGTAATCCGCCTGCCTACAACCGTTCGGTGCGGGAATTCGATACGGTTACTCTGGATCGGGTACGCTATATGAAGGTGGAACCGGATTTCCCCATCTGGAAGCATTATGCGGTGGAGCGCGGCCTACACCCGGCGGTATTGTCCTTCCTGGAGCTGCGTCCGGAACGCTTTTACGTGATGGTGCCTGGCGAAAAGGGCTTTGTGACCGGACGGGCCTGGGAAGATTTGTCAGAGATACTGCTGACCATGGAGGAGCTGGAGCTTGGCGTGGAGGAGGCGCTGTTCGGCCAGTATCTTCAGGACGAGGACACGGCGACGGAATTTACCTTTTATTACCGTCTTTATGAAAAATGGAAGAAGGAGCTGAAGCCCGAGCAGATTCTGACCGGAGCAGCGGACGTGCCGACGAATCTGCCGTCCCTGCCCTTTGACGAGCGCCTCTGCATCGTCTGGCTCCTGTTACAGCGCATTTACACCATGAGCGGGGCTTACGAGGAGCAGCAGAAGCTGTCCGACAGTTTGCGCTTCTTTGCGGACGGCCTGGGACAGGGAACCGCAGAGCAGCTGACAGCGCTTGTGGACGAGCGCCTGGACCGTCGGAGAAAGAGCCTGGCGGTCCGCAAAGAAAACGGTCTGTTGGCTGCAGGGGAAGAAGAACGGGAACAGCGGCTTTTCAACGTGATCCGGGACTGCAGAGAGGCAGTCAGGACAGGCGGAGCCGCAGACGCATTTTCGGAGAGAAGCGGACAGGAACAAAAGCGGGCAGAGCGGCAGCGGAAAGAACTGACCGCGGCCATGCAAAACGGCGCGGCCTTCGTCCGTGAAGCCTTCGGGGAAAAGCAGGAGCTGGTCATCTTCCTGACCGGCATCCGGGAGCGTTCCGTCTGTGCGGGAATCCTGAAGAGGGAGCCGGAGCTTCGGACGCAAGCGGAGCAGCTTCTGGACGCAGACCGGCGGGAAGCGGAGCTTCGAAAACGGCTGTAATAAAACAGAAAAATGACAGAAGGGGGAAGAGAGCAGATGAGAAAAATATATAAACGCTAAAGGTCGAAAACAGGGAAAAACATCCCCTTGACCCGGATTGTAATTTCAGGGTGTGTATGATATACTGGACAAAATAAAAGAAAGAACGCAATGGGAGTGAAACTCGTTGCGAAAGAGAAAAACAGACATGAGTGAGCATACACATCCCCATACACACATCGCGCCGGATGGTACGGTATACGAGCACACCCACACAGACGACAGCCACAGCCATGAGGGCGGCCATCCCCATAGTCATGGTCACACCCACACCCACCAGAACACCAAGGCCGTTCTGAACCGCCTGTCCCGGGCCATCGGCCACATGGAGTCCATCAAACGCATGGTGGAAGATGGCCGCGACTGCAGCGAAGTGCTGGTTCAGCTTTCCGCCGTCAAAGCCGCCATCAACAACACGGCCAAAGTGATCCTGAAAGACCACATCGAGCACTGTATGGTAGACGCCGTTGAAAGCGGCGACCACGAAGCTATCGAAGAGCTGACGGCGGCCATTGACCGGTTTATCAAATAAATAAAAAAATCTTCATAAAAATTTAAACGAAGCTACGAAAAAATGCGCTAAGATAACAGAAACAGGAGGCGCAAGAATATGAAGAGAAAAAAGATATTGCTATGCATATTGCTGACCGCAGCCCTGCTGGTCGGCTGCAATGCCAAAAACATAGATACGGATACGACGACACCATCCCAGGGTACCGACGACACCGCAGATTCCGATACCCCGCTGATATCCGAGGACGAAAAATCCGGAAGCGTCACCTCGCTGGCCGTCAATATCCCGACCAAGATAAACGGAAAGGAATTTACCATAACCACCGAGCAGGCCTATCCGGACGACGATGAGATTCTTGCAGTCAACGCCATATATGGAGATCAGACCGTGAAGCTGGATGAAAGTCTGGGGGTAAAAGGTATCTACGAGGTAGTTCAGAAGGACGGTACCTATGTGCTGACAGAAACCGGCACCTTCAATGACTGGCGGGTGGTCTATCTGCTTCGGGCAGATGCGAAGGAAATCACCGAGACAGATGTGATAGATGGTTCTCTGGGTGATATGCCAAAGAATCCCGAGGACGGATTTTCTATTACCTCCAAGATAGACGTGCTGGGCAGCTATGGCGGCACCAGGACTTACACCATTGAAAACGGCTGCTTTACCACAGACAGCACGCTGTATGAATTCCGGGGCACTCCGGACGGATATAAGGCGACACTTGCCGTAACAGGCGAGATCAGCTGCCGGATCGAAGGCGGCAGTACGGAGCTGAAGCCTGGCGATATCATCACCCCGACGGCATATTCGGAGGACGGAGTATTCTATTTTGAAAGGGAGGACGGCACTCCGGGCAGTTTCCAGGTGGATCTGGACGGGGAAGGAAATTACGCATATACAATTGGCGGCGTAGATGAGAATGAGCTGTTTGAATCGCTGCCCTATGCAGGTTAAAGACAGGTGTGGCACCCGGTCGGAAGGAATCCTTCCGCCGGGTGTTTTTGCGTGAATTTGAAAGGATTATTTTAGAAACTTAGATCTAGATGTCGGAGCGTTGGCTTGGTACAATATAAAAAATGACGATTCATATATGGGGGAATTCAATGGATTATTATGCACATCTGACGGAGAGCAGGAAACAATCGGTAAAAGAACATTTACAGGGAACAGCAAAGCTTGCTGAAAAGTTTGCCGCAAAATTCGGCTCAGCAGACTGGGGATATTACTGCGGATTACTTCACGATATAGGAAAGTATTCATCGGAATTCCAGCGTAAAATTCAGGAGAATCCGGATCTGCGCGTGGATCACTCTACGGCAGGGGCGCAGGTAAGCAATGAATTGGGCGCATATTATAGCCTGATGAGCTATTGTATCGCCGGACACCATGCCGGACTTCCGGATTGCGGGAGAAAAGGAGTATCCGCCAGTCTGTTGGGCAGACTTGAAAAAAAGGTTTGTGATTACAGCGAATATAAAAAAGAAATAGAGATACCGAAAATCACTACGGAGCCATTTGCGCCGGAACAGGTGGCGGATTTTGATTTCTCATTGAGTACCTTTATCCGTATGCTATACTCCTGTCTGGTAGATGCAGATTTCCTTGATACGGAACAATTCATGAGCGGCGGGGTAGCTCAAAGAGATTCCGGGGAGAATATGGAAAATCTTTTACTCAGGTTCAAAAAGCATATAGCTACATGGCTTGAAGATTGGGACGATAGAACCATCAACGGCAGACGAAGTGAGATTCTCAGAAATTGTCTGGAGCAGGGCAAATCATGTAAGGGGTTATTTCAACTTACGGTGCCTACCGGTGGAGGAAAAACGATTTCTTCGATGGCATTTGCATTGCAGCATGCCGTGAAAAATCAGATGGATCGGATCATCTATGTCATTCCCTATACAAGTATTATTGAACAGAATGCACAGGTATTTCGTGAAATACTGGGGAACGAAAATGTATTGGAAAATCATAGTAATGTGGATTATGAAAGCTCAGAGGAATTTAAACCGATGCAGTTGGCGGCGGAAAACTGGGATAAACCGATAGTGGTGACTACAAATGTCCAGTTTTTTGAATCTCTGTATGCCAATAAATCATCGAAATGCCGGAAGCTGCATAATATTGCAAACAGTGTGATTATATTTGATGAGGCACAGATGCTTCCGACAAATTATTTAAAGCCGTGTATTGCAATCATGGAGGAATTGCTGCAGCGATATGGAGCCAGCATCGTATTGTGTACGGCAACACAGCCGGCGTTGCTTCCGTTTTTTCATGGAAAACAGACGGTCAGAGAATTATGTCCGAGAAGAGAGGAACAGTTTCAATTTTTTGAAAGAGTTACTTATCAGAATATGGGAACGGTAACGGAAGAGAATATGATAGAAAGTCTGTGTCAGGAGGGACAGGCACTGTGTATTGTTAATACACGGAAAAGAGCGCAGAGATTTTATGAACAGCTGCGGGGCGAGGGGATCTATCATTTATCGACCAGCATGTATCCGTTACACAGAAGGAGAGTCCTGAATGAAATCCGCAGCAGGATAAAGGAGAAGGATAAAAAATGTATCGTTATTTCCACAAGTCTGGTAGAGGCGGGAGTAGATTTGGATTTTAAGTCTGTATATCGGGAACTTGCCGGTGTGGATTCCATTATTCAGGCAGCAGGACGCTGCAATCGAAATGGGAACAGAGATAAAAAAGAGAGTGTGGTCCATATATTTCTATGGGAGGACAAAGAACACATACCGGGACAACAGCAGCAGATCGATACGACAAAAAGTCTGTTGGCAGAGGGAAAAGATATTACAACCCTGGAGCATATTACGGAATATTTCCGCAGACTTTATCACATCAGGGGCGGGAGCCTGGATAAAAAAGATATTTTAGATAAATTCAAAGACAGAGATTACCATTTTGCAACAGTCGCCAGGGAATTTAATCTGATTGAAGAAAATTCAGTTACCGTATATGTAAACAGAGAACCGGAGGCAGAGAAGCTTTTGCAGGAAATTCGGCAAAAGGGACTGACAAAGGGATTGATGAGAAAGGCCGGAAAATATTGCGTAAATGTCTATCGGGGAGACGGCCGGAAAGAAATGCTGTTTGAGAAGATGTACAGAGCGGGAATGCTGCGTCTGGTGGTGGACGGAGCACAGGATTTTTACGAGCTTACGGATAAAGAGCAGTATCTGGAAAATACAGGAATGAAACTGGACGTGGAAATGGGCGGAATGATACTGATCTGAATAAAGGAAGAATGGAAACGGCGGTACACCATAAAAAAGTGTACCGCCGCTCTTGCCTTGTGGCAAAAATTATAATTATTTCAATCCACAGGAATTTCCTGACACATACAGTATATCACAACTGAAATGAATTATTCAATGCAATAAATATTTCAATTATAATTTATTCCACGAATCAATATTCTTGTTGCAATTATGAAATAAATGTGATACAGTCTAATTATCAGATAAATGGAGAACGAAATATAACGTTATCTCGCAGATACTGTAGATGAGAGTAATAGTTTAACGATGAAAGAAGGTGAAAATAAAATGGGAATTGGAGTAAAGGTGCATGTATGGGGTGATTACGCATTGTTTTCAAGACCGGAGCTTAAGACAGAACGCTACAGCTATGACGTCATTACCCCCTCGGCGGCCCGCGGCATCCTGGACGCCGTATATTGGCATCCAGGTATGAGATGGGTCATCGATAAAATCTATGTGAAAAATCCTATTTGTTTTACAAGTGTACGGCGGAACGAAGTAAAAAGCAAAATTCTGGCAAGCAGTGTGCTACAGGCATACAATGGCGCAGACAAGCCGTTGTATATCAGCGCCAGAGAGGATATTGTCCAGAGGGCAGCGCTGGTGTTGTGTAATGTTTCCTATGTGATAGAGGCGCATTTTGAAATGACAGACAAGGCAAATGCGTCGGATAATCCGGGTAAATTTAAGGATATCATTATGCGGCGATTGCGAAGGGGAGAGTGCTTCCAAATGCCTTGCCTCGGATGCAGAGAATTTCCGGCAAATTTCGCTCTCTGCGAGGAAGAAGAGATCCACACCGCTTATGATGAAGTGCCGGAAAAAGATTTGGGACTTATGTTATACGATATGGATTACAGCGATCCGGAAAATATTCAGCCCATGTTTTTCCATGCGGTTATGCGTCACGGTGTGATAGATTTAAGAGAATGCGAGGTGTTACGATGATCTTGCAGGCATTGGTAAAACAATATGAGAATCTGGAAAGACAGGGAAAAGTATCCGGGCTGGGCTGGTGTCAGGCCAAAGTGTCATACGAACTTGATTTGTCAAAAAATGGAGACGTTCTGGGCGTTACTTCGCGGAAGATAGAAGAAATGCGCGGTAAAAAGACCGTCTGGGCACCAGCATCTCTGATTGTCCCGGAAATGGTGACGCGCTCTTCTGGTGTGTCAGCTAATTTCCTGTGTGATAATTCCAAGTATATGCTGGGAATTGATGTGCAGGGGACAAATCAGCGTGTTATTGATTGCTTTCAGGCCACAAGAGAAAAGCACCGGAGCGTGTTGAAAAACGCGCAGGGAGAAATAGCCCGCGCGATTTTGGCCTATTTTGAGAAGTGGGATCCGCAAAAAGCAGAACAGCATCCGGTTATTCGAGAAAACTGGGAGAAATTAACAGAAGGCGGAAACCTGATTTTCAGCGTAGAAGGGCAGGAGGCGCAGGAGGACGAGGAAATCCGGATGTGTTGGGAACAGTACCGGGAGCAAGACGATGGTGAACGTAAGGGGCTTTGCCTTGTTACAGGTAGGAAAACTGAAATTTCCCGAATCCATAAAGTGATCAAAGGAGTTCCGGGCGCGCAGTCCAGCGGAGCGGCATTGGTATCTTTTAATGCCCCGGCATTTGAGTCTTATGGAAAAGAACAGAGCTACAATGCGCCGGTGGGGAAATATGCGGAATTTGCCTATACGACAGCATTAAATTATCTTTTGACACAGAGAGATTATACCTTTTCTCTGGGCGACGCCATGGTGGTGTACTGGGCAGAAAACGGAAAAGAAGAATATCAGAAGTGCTTTTTTGATATCCTGAGACCGACCAAAGATAATCAAAAAAAATTAAAGGATATTTTTGATAGTTTAAAAGAAGATACGAAGGTATATCTGGAAAACGCAGAGATGGATCCGGAACAGAAATTTTATATCCTGGCGTTGGCGCCCAATGCGGCTCGCTTATCGGTACGATTTTTCTACATGAATTCATTTGGGAAGATATTGCAGAATATTGCGGAACATTATGAGCGGCTCAGCATTGTAAAACCGGCCTGGGCAGAGCAGGATTATTTGGGAATTCGCGATATGCTGAATGAGACCGTGAACCAGAAGTCGAAAGATAAAACACCCATTTCAAATATGTCGTCGCTTGTATTGCAGGCGATTCTGTCAGGAAGCAGATATCCGGCAAGTCTTTATACAGATACTTTGATTCGCATACGGGCAGAGAATGGCAAAATTACATGGGGGAGAGCCGCTATTATCAAAGCATATCTGAATCGCAACTATGGGTGGAAGAAAGGAGAAAGATTTATGGGACTAAAGGAAGAATGCACGGATACAGCTTATGTATTAGGAAGATTATTTTCCCTTCTGGAAGCAATACAGAAAGAAGCAAATCCATCAATCACAACGACAATCCGGGATCGGTATTTTAATTCCGCCTGTGCAACACCTGCAAGCGTATTCCCGGTGTTGATCAAATTGAAAAACAGTCATATCAAGAAGCTGGAAAGAGATAAAGGGGGCGCAAAAATTTATTATGAAAAACAGCTGACAGATATCATGGGGAGACTGGAGGAATTTCCAAAACGGTTATCATTGGAGCAGCAGGGACAATTTACGCTGGGTTACTATCATCAGCAGCAGAAGAGATATGAAAAAGGGGAGGAAAAATAAATGAGTGAAGCGATTAAAAACAGATATGAGTTTGTGATATTATTTGACGTGGAAAATGGAAATCCAAATGGCGACCCCGACGCAGGCAATATGCCCAGAATCGATCCCGAGAGTGGACTGGGACTGGTAACAGATGTTTGCCTGAAGCGCAAGATTCGCAATTATGTGGAAACAGTAAAAGAGGATGCGCAGGGATATAAAATTTACATCAAAGAGTCTGTACCTTTGAACCGCAGTGACAGAGAGGCCTGCGCAGATCTGGGAATCAGGGAAACAGAGGAAAAAAAGGTAACGGAAGAATTGAAGAAATTAAAGAAAGATGATCCGGACGCAGATCTTAAGCTGAAGGATTATATGTGCCGAAATTTCTATGACATTCGTACTTTTGGAGCCGTAATGACTACTTTTGTCAAAGCCTCTTTGAACTGTGGTCAGGTAAGAGGTCCTGTTCAGATTGGTTTCGCCCGCAGCGTTGATCCGATTATCGGTCAGGAGGTGACAATTACGAGAGTTGCTATCACTACTGAAAAAGATGCGGAAAACAAAAATACAGAAATGGGCAGAAAGACGATCGTTCCTTATGGACTTTATCGTGCAGAGGGATATATTTCCGCAAATCTGGCGCGAAAAGTAACCGGCTTTTCGGAAGAAGATCTGGAACTGTTGTGGGAAGCAATTCTCAATATGTTTGAAATAGATCATTCTGCTGCAAGGGGAAATATGGCAGTACGGGAGTTGATTGTCTTTAAGCACAGTAAGGAATTGGGAGATTGTCCGGCGTACAAATTATTCGACGCGGTAGAAGTAAAGAGAAAGGAAGATGTGGAATACCCCAGAAAATATCAGGATTATATCGTAACGATTCACAAAGAACAGATTCCTGATTCCGTAGAAGTAAGAAGGATAAATTAATGGAACACACAGAAGACGATTATCTTATGATATCCGGAATTCAGCATTTCAGGTTCTGTAAAAGGCAGTGGGCGTTGATTCACATAGAACAGCAGTGGACAGAGAATGAACACACAGTCATTGGTGAATTGATGCATAAAAAAGTACACGATCCCTATCTTACAGAAAAACGAAAAGATATCATCATTGCGCGGGCTATGCCGGTGGCGTCCAGAAAAATGGGCGTCACTGGTGAATGCGACGTAGTAGAGTTTCACCGATGTGAGGAGGGAATTCGCCTGTATGGACATCGAGGCAATTTTTCTGTTTATCCGATAGAATACAAAAAAGGAAAGCCTAAAATTACGGAAGAAGACAGATTGCAGCTGACCGCACAGGCAATGTGCCTGGAGGAAATGCTTTCCACGCATATTTCAGAGGGGGCTTTGTTCTACGGGGAAACAAGACGGCGTGAACCTGTGGAAATAACGGAAGAGCTCCGCAATGAAGTAAAAGAAATGTTTCAGGAGATGCATCAATATTATAAGCGACAGTATACGCCGAAGGTAAAATCGGGCAAGAAATGTACAGCATGCTCGCTGAAAGATGTATGCCTTCCAAAACTTGGAAAAAACGGTTCTGTGAAAATGTATCTGGCCCAGGCGCTTATGGAGGAAGACGTATGAAAAAATTATTGAATACGTTATATGTTACTTCCGAAAACAGTTATCTGTCATTGGACGGCGAGAATATTGTTATTTATGAGAAGGAAAGCGAACTGGGAAGAGTCCCGTTGCATAATCTGGAAGGAATTGTATCCTTTGGTTATCGTGGAACCAGTCCGGCGCTTATGGGCGCCTGCGCAGAAAAAAATATTTCCCTGTGCTATATGACTCCTCAGGGAAAATTCCTGGCGCGCGTTACAGGAAAAACACGGGGAAATGTAGTCCTGCGTAAGCAGCAGTACGAGAGCAGTAACGACGATACAATCGCGCTGGAGATTGCCAAGAGTTGCATTCTGGGAAAGGTACATAATGCGCGCTGGGTTCTGGAGCGGGCTATTCGGGATCACGCTATGCAGATAGATGCGGAGCGTGTAAAAAAGGCGTCTGAAATGTTAAAAAATTCTATTGCGATGATTCGGAGCAGTACATCAAAGGACGAACTCAGAGGATATGAAGGAGAAGCGGCCAGCATTTACTTTGGAGTATTTGACGAGCTGATCCTGCAGCAGAAAAAGGATTTTACGTTTCAGGGCAGGAATAGAAGACCGCCTATGGACAAGATGAATGCAATGCTGTCATTTGTTTATACATTGCTGACCAATATGGAGACGTCTGCACTGGAAAGTGTAGGGCTGGATCCCTGTGTCGGTTACCTTCATACAGAACGGCCCGGCAGAGTTTCGTTAGCACTGGATATGATGGAAGAACTCAGGGCAGTTCTGGCAGATCGGTTTGTGTTGTCGTTAGTGAATAAGAAAATGATTACAGGCAAAAATTTTACACAGAAGGAAAACGGTGCGGTACTTCTTGATGACAATGGACGCAGATTGATATTGACGGAATGGCAGAACAGAAAAAAGGAGTTCATAACGCATCCGTTTTTACAGGAAAAGGTGGAGTGGGGAATGGTTCCTTATGTTCAGGCAATGTTACTGGCACGTTTTTTGCGTGGCGATTTGGATGGCTATCCGGTTTTTCTGTGGAAATGAGGTGTAGAATGTTAGTATTAATTACGTATGATGTGAATACCGAAAATGCGGCCGGAAAGACAAGGCTGCGGAAAGTCGCAAAGCAGTGTGTCAATTATGGCAGAAGAGTGCAAAATTCGGTATTTGAGTGCCTCCTAGATAATGCACAAAGTATTACCTTGAAAGCAATCCTTGCGGATATTATTGCTCCAGAGAAGGATAGTCTTCGTATTTATTATTTAGGAAACAAATATCAAACGAAGATAGAACATATTGGAGTAGACAGAGGGACTGCTGCAGATCAGACGCTTATTTTATAAGTTCGGTGCGAAAGCCAATGACACATAAATGGACGGAGGGATTCGCACCTGAAAATAAGTCATGGAATGTTTAAATATGTTCTGTAAAATCGAAATGTTTAATGATTTTAAAAGTTTTAAACAATTTTTGCCGAGAATCAGATAAGATTTTGGGTAAAAATTGCTGTCGCTCCCCTCGCGGGAGCGTGGATTGAAATAGTGAGAATGTGATTGATAGGTTAGAGTATAATTATGTCGCTCCCCTCGCGGGAGCGTGGATTGAAATTCCGTGTGGTCTTTCCCTTCGTAGACTTCAAAATGTCGCTCCCCTCGCGGGAGCGTGGATTGAAATAAAGAGCATCTGCCAAAAAAGACCAGTTGCAGAAGTCGCTCCCCTCGCGGGAGCGTGGATTGAAATATCACTTCCATGGGCAGTCTGCTTACCTTTATTCTGTCGCTCCCCTCGCGGGAGCGTGGATTGAAATCATGTGAGTTATCATGGTTGCGAATATTATTCGAGTCGCTCCCCTCGCGGGAGCATGGATTGGAATTTGCAATATGCCACATTATATTTGTCGAACAAAAATATTTGACGGCGATGTAAAATTATGCTAGTCTGAATTTATCATCATTATCTGAAAAAGTTCAGGGAGTGAATCACTCCAAATATTCCAGAGATTGTGAGCCCACAAAAGATAGCGACGCCTTTACTTTGGCAAAAGAATCCAATATAATGAAGGAAGGAGAGATGAGGAGGTATATGATTATGCCGCTTATGGAAAAGGATCACTATACGATAGAGGACATTGAAGCACTGCCGGAAGGAGAACGGGCAGAACTGATAGATGGACAAATATACATGTTGGCGACACCCAGTACGAGACACCAGAGATTATCGCATTTCTTGCTTAGAAAGATAGATTCCTATATTGAATCGAAAAAGGGAAAGTGCGAGGTGTTTTATGCACCGTTTGGTGTGTTCCTGAAAAATGAAAAATGGGGAGAGGATTTCGTAGAGCCAGATCTTATGGTAATATGCGATCCGAATAAGGTAGACGAAAAAGGCTGTCACGGCGCACCCGATTGGGTGATAGAGATAGTCTCCCCTTCCAGCAAAATGAGGGATTACCTGCAAAAAGCAAACCTGTACATGAACAATGGCGTCCGGGAATACTGGATTGTGGATCCGATGCGCGAGGCAACGGTTGTCTATAAGCAGGAAGAAGAGGGTGTCTCTACGATTTGCAAATTCGGCGAACCGATAAAAGTCGGAATCTACGAAGATTTTGAGATTACGATAGAGTAGAAAATGGAACCCCGGGTAGATACAATTCATGTACGCCCGGGGTGGCGTTTACTATATAGATGTAAAAATTTTACAGAATTAGCGACGCCTTTACTTTGGCAAAAGAATTAAATATAATAAAGGAAGGAGAGATGAGGAGGTATATGATTATGCCGCTTATGGAAAAGGAACACTATACGATCGAAGATATTTATGCGTTGCCGGAAGGAGAAAGGGCAGAACTGATAGACGGGCAGATGTATATGATGTCACCGCCTGGAAGAAGACATCAGTGGCTTTCTACTTATCTATTGACGGAAATAAGCCTCTATATCAGAAGTAAGAAGGGGACATGTGAGGTATATGCGGCTCCCTTTGGCGTATTCCTGAAAAATGAAAAAGGAGAGGACGATTATCTGGAACCGGATATTGTGGTAGTATGCGATCTGGACAAGCTGGACGAAAAAGGCTGTCATGGCGCTCCAGACTGGGTGATAGAGATTGTATCGCCCTCTAGTAAGAAGCGGGATTACCTGAAAAAGACTGCGATTTATATGGAGCAGGGTGTCCGGGAATACTGGATTGTGGATCCGATGCGCGAGGTGACCGTAGTTTATAAGCGTGAGGAAGAAGGCTTCCCGGTAATATACAAATTCGGCGAGTCGGTAAAGGCAGGGATATACGAAGAACTTGAGATTACGATAAAGTAATTTCCTCGCCGCTTTGTTAAAAAATTAGCAACTAAGTCTCAAAAGGCACATTTGTGCTTAAATGAGTGTAAAAAAAGCCATGGTTGAACAATATAGACGTTTCAACCATGGCTTTTTTGTTGAAAAAGTGCTTATAATGGCAAAATGTACAAAAACGAATACAATGTCCTATAATCTAATCATCAAAGTAAACAACACAAACGTGAGGAGGAACATAAAACTATGGCAAGTAATTACAGAGAACCGAACATTATCTTCGAGGGATGGACCGACAAACCGGGTACCGGTATCATCGTGACAGGAGCAGCGAGCGGAATCGGAGCCGCCACCGCGATTCTGGCAGCACAGCACGGATTGAAGGTAGCAGCCTGGGATATGTTCGTAGAGGGCGTACAGGAGACTATCGAGCGTGCAGGCGAATTCGGCTGCAACATCAAACCGATTCAGGCAGACCTGTCCTCTGACGAGGCAGTAGACAGAGCTATGAAAGAGACCCTGGAGTTCTGCAAGCCGAAGTATCTGGCCAACGTAGCAGGCCCGAAGATGCTGAACACCCAGTGGAATTATGAGCAGGTAGTCGGAATCGCATGTGCGATGATTCATCGCCTCTGCACTGCATTTGAGGCACTGGATCTGGATGAGGGCGCAGCCGTAGTAAACGTAGCGGCAGTAGCCGGAATTTTCGAGGGCGGCGGCGGAGATCCCTGGTACGCGACAGCAAAGGCCGGTATCGCAGGCTATACCAAGAATCAGGCAGATGCTCTGAAGGGACGTGTTCGTATGAACTGCGTATGCCCGGGAGGCCCGATTCACACTCCGAGAAACCACAGCGCAGTAGAAGGCGAATTTATGCAGCATCTGATTTCCATCAACCCCATGGGACGACCGGGACGTCCGGAGGAGGAAGCAAGCGTTATCCTGTTCCTGCTCGGACCGGCATCCAGCTATGTAAACGGACAGGTTATCGCAGTAGACGGCGGACTGACACTGGCAAGATAGGCGGGAGGACAGAACATGATTGCAGCAGAAAGAAAGACAGCACTTCTGAACGCCATGCAGAAACTGGAAGCATACAGACAGATTCAGAACGAAATGGGACGCGCGGTAGCAGCCTTTAACTTTCGTCAGGCAGACCGGCTTTTAAGCTTCTTCGCGCTGGATAAGGCGGATGTGTCCCTGGAATACGCCGACGAGGGCGTCTTCAACGGACCGGAAGCAGTCAGGGCCATCGTAAATGACGTGGTAGGAAAGGAGCCGAAGCCCGGCGAGATGCTGGATATGCAGCTGACCACCCCGATTATCGAGATTGCCGACGACCTCCAGACCGCGAAATGCGTATGGTGGATGCCCGGCGCAGGCGCCATTCCCCAGGAGGAAGGCGACCCGATGGCCATCTGGGCCTGGGGCGAGCTGGCAGTAACCTTCGTACAGGAAAACGGCGCATGGAAGATTTGGAAGCTCCACTATTTCCGTTATATGAAATGCGACTATAAGAAGGGCTGGGTAGACGACACAAGCATGATCAACCGGTTGAATACACCGCTGCATCCCATGTCAGACACCACCACCTATCACAATCCCTATTCACCCACCAACATCCGTGTTGGCATCCCCTGCCCTCCGAAGCCCTACGCGGTATACGATGCGGAGAAGGATAAAAACTGGGAGCTGGATGTAAACAAGAACTGGTAAGGAGGAACGG
>ERZ773104.3496-NODE-3496-length-14987-cov-3.555250_pt1 | contig 14987 bp, 12 predicted proteins | sample MGYA00511920_ERZ773104 | MGnify/ENA primary metagenome ERZ773104 (study PRJEB29015, sample SAMEA2737857) | human gut metagenome | biome: human gut; feature: human-associated habitat; material: faeces | place: China | collected 2012 ...
AAATACAAAGGATGTTACCGTAGATGAAATCATTAAGATGATGGTTGGTCGGGAAATTTTTGTTACTAAGCAGAACAATTTTAACAGTAAGGACGCGCCGGTAACGCTGGAGGTACGGGGTCTGAATGCCGGGAAAATGGTTAAGAACGTATCATTCCAGGCGCGCAAGGGAGAAATCCTTGGCTTTGCCGGACTGGTGGGTGCAGGACGGACAGAGACAGCCAGAGCAATCTTTGGCGCAGACCATTACGAGAGCGGTCAGATTTTTGTAAATGGGGAAGAAGTAAAAATTACATGCCCCAGCGACGCTATCCGTCATGGTATCGCTTATCTGTCTGAGGACCGGAAGCAATACGGTCTGGTGCTAGGACTGGATGTGGATATCAATATTGCTCTTCCTAATATGGAAAAATACCAGAATAGCGGCTTTATAAAATTTGGAGCGTCGGAAAAGAATTCGAAGGAGCAGTCAGAAAAGCTGAGAATTAAGACGCCGTCCATTAAGCAGAAGGTAGGACTTTTGTCCGGCGGTAACCAGCAGAAGGTAGTACTGGCAAAATGGCTTACAAAGAATTCGGATATTCTGATATTTGACGAACCCACCCGAGGTATCGATATTGGCGCTAAGAATGAGATTTACAAGCTGTTAAATCAGCTGGCTGAAGAAGGAAAAACCATTATTGTTATTTCCTCCGAGCTTCCGGAGATTATTCGAACCTGTCACAGAGTTATCGTGATGTATGAGGGACGAATTACCGGAGAGGTAGCGGGCGATGAGATTGATCAGGATACAATTATGAATTATGCTGCGAAAAAGGCGGATGCATAGGAGGGGAACCAGTATGAAGAATGTATTAAAAAATAAAGATATGTCACAAAAAGTTATTATAGTAGGAACCTTTATATTGCTGGTTATTTTCTTCTCGATTATGAATCCGGCATATATCAGTTATGATAATATCATGACCGTTCTGCTGTCTACCTGTGTAAATGGTATGCTGGCAATCGGTGTTTCCTTTGTTATTATCACCAGCGGAATTGATATTTCGGTAGGAACGGTTATGACATTATCCTGTGTCATGAGCGGAACCGCCTTCAGTGTATGGGGATGGCCGCTGTGGCTGGCTATTTTGTTTGGCTTTCTGGTGGGAGCGCTGTGCGGCGCTATCAACGGTATCGCAGTTACAAAAATGTATCTGCCCCCGTTCATCGCGACAATGGCCATGCAGATGATTGCAAAAGGTCTGTCCCTGGTCATTTCCGGAATTAAACCGGTTTACTTTACAGGAGCTCCCGGATATCAGAAAATTGCTATCGGAGAATTTCTTGGAATCAAAGGATTTTACAACGCAATTATTATTTTCATAATTGTTGCGATTGTTGCACACATCATTTTCAGCAAGACGCTGATTGGACGTTATGATCTGGCAATCGGTTCTAACGAGGAAGCAACCAGACTGTCAGGAATCAAGGTAGACCGTTGGAAGATTGGCATTTATTCCTTATGTGGACTGTTTTGTGGAATCGGCGGACTGATTATGTCCTCCCGTCTGAATTCCGCTCAGCCGCAGCTGGGAGCAGGATACGAGCTGGATGCGATTGCAGCTGCGGTTATCGGTGGAAACTCTCTTACAGGCGGAGAGGGAAGTATTATCGGAACCGTAATCGGAGCGCTGATTATCAGCTCCCTGACAAACGGACTTCGTATCATGCAGGTGTCTTCTGAGATTCAGTCCGCAATTGTAGGTATCGTATTGGCACTGGCCGTATTTATTGACCAGGTAAGAAGACGTCGTGAGGCAAAGTAACATATAAACCAGAGAGGTTTATACATAGAAAAGGAGGATTCTCTATGAAGAAGAAATGGATCGCAACATTATTAACCGCAGCTTTAACAGTGTCCCTGCTGGGATGCGGAGGCGGAGCCTCTGATAAGGTTGCAGCTACAGACGGAGCAGCTGCCGCAGACAGCGGAAAGCCCTATATTGCTATGATTGCGCTGGGCTTCAGCCATCAGTATTGGCAGGCAGTAAAGCAGGGCGCGGAGCAGGCTGCAGAAGAGTATGGAGTAAGCATTACCTTTGAGGGACCGGAGACTGAGACACAGGTAGACAAGCAGGTGGATATGCTGAAGACAGCACTGGGAAACAATCCGGTAGCGGTTTGTATGGCAGCTATTGATACAGAATCTGTAGCCGGTATTCTGCAGGAAGCAAAGGGTAAGGGCGTTAAGGTTGTAGGCTTCGACGCAGGCGTAGGAGAGGCAGAGGCAGATTGTAAGTGTACAACAGACAGTATCGAGGCAGGAGCAATCGCGGCAGAGCACGCGGCAGAGCTTCTTGGCGGCAAAGGTAAGGTAGCAGTGATTGGCTACTCCCAGACAACGGTAGACAGTGTAGAGAGAAATAAGGGCTTTATTGATAAGATTACCAACGATTATCCGGACATTGAGGTGGTTGACGTTCAGTTTGGAGATGGAGATCATCTGAAATCCGCAGAGATCGCAAAGGCTATGGTGCAGGCAAATCCGGATCTGAATCTGATTTTTACCAATAATGAGGGATCCTGTATCGGTGCATACAATGGTCTGAATGAGGTTGGAAAAATTGACGATGTAAAATTAATCGGTTTCGATTCCTCCGCAGCTATGAAGGAAGCTATCCGCAATGGTCAGATTGCAGGCGCAATCACCCAGGATCCGATCGGTATGGGGTATAAGTCCATTGAAGCGGCAGTGAAGCTGGTAAACGGCGAGGAAGTAGAAAGCTTTATCGACACCGGCTGCTACTGGTACGATGCGGATAACATGGATGATCCGCAGATTGCTCCGCTGCTTTACGACTAAGGAAAAGATTGTCAGTACAGTATAAGGTATGGTATGATCTGATATATATTAAGAAACGGTGGACAATTTATGGGAACAACATTAAAGGATATAGCAGATCATCTGAATCTTTCTGTATCGACAGTGTCCAGAGGACTGAACGGCAAGGGACGCATGAGTAAAGAAGTGCGTGAAAAAATACGAGATACAGCGGAAAAACTGAATTACCAACCCAATGAGATAGCGCGTGAATTGAAAATGCAGCGCAGTTTTACCATAGGTGTGATTATTCCGGATGTATCCAATGAATTTTATTCCAGGCTCCTGAAAAGCATTGATCAGGAGCTCTGGAATATCGGATACAGCATTATCATCTGTGATACGGATGAAAAGACAGAACGGGAACAGCATTATTTTGAACTTTTGAAGGCGAAAAAAGTCAGCGGGATGATCATATCGCCGGTTGGTAAAAGCGATATTTATGATCAATCATCTGAGGAAGAACTGAAAACCTGTGTATTTCTGGACAATGAGCCGGGAATTCAAGGGGGAAAATACGCGTTTATCGGTATCGATAACTGTAAGGCAGCGAAGGAGCTGACAGAGCAGCTGCTGGATGCCGGTCACACAGAGATCGCGATTGTTGTCGGAGACTTGACAGAGACAACCTGTTCCGAGCGACTGGCTGGATATCGGGAGGCCTTAAAGGAAAGAGCGATAACGCCGAAAGAAGAATGGGTTTTTGTAGGAAATTGTCGCTTCGAAAGCGGATACGAGGCGATGAAAAAACTGGCGGCCATGGAGAACAGGCCGACAGCGGTTTTGGCCCACAATAATGTGGAGGCTTATGGGGTCATGGTGGCCGCCAAGGAGTGCGGCATCCGGATTCCGGAGGAGATTTCCCTGGTCTGCTTTGATGATTTTACCAGACGGGAGCTGATGGAGCCCGAGCTGACCTGTATTCAACAGCCGATAGAAGCGATGGGAAAAGCGGCAGTAAAGTGTATCCTGCGCAATATGGTACAGGAGAAAGAAGGCTCATCGGAAAAGCTTTATATGCCTTATCGGCTGAGACTGGGAAATTCTATCAAAAAAAGATAGAAGATTCGGAAATGGCAAAGGAGAGTTGAAAATGGGATATGGAAAAAAGGTATGGGTATTTCCGGATGCAGAACTTCCGCCGGAAGGCGTGAATGTGATTCCGGGACATGAATCAGTTATCATCACCAATACGGGAAAAGAAGACGCCCATATAAAAATAACTCTGATCTATACAGACAGAGATCCGGTACGGGATATTGAAGTGGTTGTGGGAGCGGAGCGGGTTCGCTGCCTTCGTACAAGCGCGGAAAAGGATTTTGGCAGTCATATTCCGGTTGTAGGTGAGCAATACGCGATTCTGGTGGAGAGCGATGTGCCGGTAGTAGCACAGTACGGACGGGCAGAGACAAGGGAAGTGGCTTTCTACACGACACCGGGTTATTGTGAATAAGAAGGAAAATAACAAAAAAAATCAAGGAATATAAAGGAGAAGAGATATGGCAGAACATGGAACCATCAGAATTCCGGACGAGGAGTACAAGCAGAGAGTGCAGAGAGCAGCAAAAATTTTGCAGAGAGAAGGACTGGACGCGCTGATTGTAAACTCCAACGAGGCGGATTACGCAAATGCCCGTTATTTCTCAGGCTTCTGGCCGCTGTTCGAGAGATGCGGCGTAGCAATTTCACCGGCAGGCGACGCAGCGCTGATGGTAGGACCGGAGAGCCGTGAATTCGGCGCAGACCGCTGCAAGCTGGATAAGGTATTTGTATTAAAAGCATACAGAGAGGGCGCAGACCCGGCATATCCGGAGCTTCAGGCTGACACCTATCAGGACGTATTTAACGCGCTTGGAATCAAAGGTAAGAAGCTTCGCATTGGCGTGGCAAGCTATCTGGACACCTCAGTAATCATTATGGAAGCTATCAGGGACGCATTCCCGGAGGCAGAGATCGTAAGAGCAGATCATATTATGGTAGAGCTTCGCTCCATCAAGTCTGTCAATGAGATTAACTGTCTGAGAGAGGGTTACCGGATCGCTGAACTGGCTACCCAGCAGGTTATTAAGGAGATTCGTCCCGGCATGACGGAGCTTCAGATGGTTGGCGTGGCACAGAGAGTGGTTTATGAGAACGGAGCAGAGTATGAGGGACTTCCGATGTATGTATTCTCAGAGGCGTCTACCCGTCATGCGATCTCCCGTTCCAGCTACCGCAAATTCGAGAAGGGCGATATCGTACAATTGAATCTGTCCGCAAAGATTGACGGTTATTCCGCAGCAATCGGTTACCCGATTGTTCTTGGAAAACTGGAAGGCAGAAGACGTGATGTGGTAATGTTTGGTCTGGAAGCTCACAAGTGGACCCAGAAGCAGGTTAAGGCCGGCGTTATGGCATCTGATATTGCAAAGGATTTCTATAAATTCTATGAAGAGAACGGATATAAGGACAATTTCGTATACGGACCGCTCCATGGAACCGGTATGATCGAGGTAGAGGCTCCCTGGGTAGAGACCAGCTCTAACTACAAGCTGCAGCCGAATATGTGCTATCAGATTGATACCTTTATTTCATCCGATACCTTCGGCGTACGTTGGGAGAAGGGAATCGCGGTAACCGAGAATGGCTGCGATGTTCTGTTCCCGGAGATTGGAACCTTATACGAGCTGGAATTCTAGGAAAACAGACATTCGGAAACTGTAGATCTATTTTAGGAAGAGATGAGGAGATTCGGAAATGACAGAATGGGAAAAGGCAGAAGCAGGACTTCTGTACGATGCAAAATATGATCCGGATTTGGATAGAGGAAGGAAAGCAAGCCAGGAGCTGAGCTTCGATTATAACGCGCTGCGCCCGTCCCAGATAAAAGAACGGGAAGAAATGGTGCGGAAGCATTTTAAGAAAACAGGAAAAAAATTCCTGATTGAGCAGCCCTTCCGCTGCGATTTCTGGGAAAGAGTCAGCGTAGGTGAGAATTTCTATTCCAATTATAATTTTGTAGTGTTGGCCGGAAATACCATTGATATTGGCGATAATGTTATGTTTGCGCCGGACTGTGGATTATATGCGGCCGGACATCCCTTCGATGTGGAGCTTCGAAATTCCGGAATCGAGTACGCATGGCCTATCCGCATTGGCAACAATGTCTGGATCGGCGGCGGTACAAAGATTATCGGGGGAGTATCCATCGGTGATGACGTGATTATTGCAGCAGGAAGCGTAGTGATTAGAGATATTCCGTCAGGGGTGCTTGCAGGAGGAAATCCCTGCAAGGTTATCCGCAAGCTGACCCCTGAGGATGATGAAAAGTATAAGAAAGGTTTTCAGGGCTTTTCGGAAGGGTAAGACGACTGCAGAAGAGATGTAGTCAGCTGCTCCAGTTCCCGGTGCGTATTGGTGATGGCATCCTGAACCTCAATCTCTTGGTCTAAAATTTTATAAATCCATTTACAAACTATGGCGTCAATATCGTTCTGCGATAATATGACGCCATTTTTTAATCTGGGCGGAAGCGTAGGCCGTGTATACTGATACGTGTCCAGATAAAGAGGCAGCCATGGGTAGAGCTTGTTCAGCTCATCATTGGTATACGTGGAAGTGATGGCAGACTGGCCGCCTAAAAGGGCAAAATAATTGGCAGTCTGTTCATCGCAAATCCATTTCAGGAAGGAAAAGGCCTCCTGCTTCCGGGAAGAACGGCTGCTGATACCCAGGCTCCAGCCTCCCAAAAGCGGACTTTTTCCGGGAATATGATGATAACCAATAGAGCCTACCATGCTGCTTTTACGCAGATCAACGACGTCAGTCAGAAAAGAAGGATAGGTAATGAGCATAGCGGTATTGCCATTCAGAAAATCCTGTACGATGCTGACGTCGTCTGCGGAGCGGAAATCCGGTTTCGCAGAGCGGACAGAGCGCAGCAGGTGAATATAAGCCTTTAGTGAGGAAGGCCGATCCAGACATACATTTCCCTTGCTATCAAAGACGCCGCTGCCGTAAGCATTAAGACGCATATAGATTTCAGGCGCGAGACATTCATTGTAAGCGGCAGGAATGGAGATGCCATAGGGGATAGCGTCCGTATGACAGGTAAAGAAATCTGCCACGGTATGAAACTCCTTCAATGTCAGAGGCGGGCGCAGGCTGATATTGTTCTGCCGTTCATAAAGAGCCTTCAGCTCCGGATTTTCAAATAAATCCTTCCGGTAATATAAGATTTGCGGAGCATACATGAAAGGGATGCCGTAATAACGGTGATTAAATTCACTGAAATACTTCAGACAGTCCGGCAGAAAAATGCTCAAATCCAGATCCCGGATCTCTTTGGTAATATCTGCCAGAACGTGATTGGTGGCCAGTGCGGAGAGCCAGGGAATGTCATACATAAAGACATCATAAGGCTCCTCCTCCTGGGCCTGATGCTTCTGGAGAATCGTTTCATACAGGTAATGATGGGGCAGAATCGTTACCTCTGCTTTGATGCCGGTGTTATTCTCGAAATTCCGGAGCAGGCCCTGAAGAGTGTGTACCTGTGGCGTATTTACCATAAGAATACGCAGCTTCTTCGTACAGGCCGGCTCATCTGTCAGACATTTTTCCCGGGTGGGAAGAGGCGGAATCCTGTAATTGGGGCAGGTGTCCGGAAGAATAATTTTTTCGTTTTCTTTGGTAAGCGGGGAATTCAGCTGCTCCAGAAGAAGTCCCGCAGCCGTCTGTCCCAGCTTAATCGCAGGTCTGGGCGCGGAAACAGAGGCGAAGGATTTGGTATACAGATTCCAATGCTCCTCGCCCAGAGTGAGAACCGGAATTTCATCAGACCGAAAACCAAGCAGAGTCAGAGCCTCGATGGCTCCGTCGGCAATGGTTTCAGAGGTTGTGATGAGCGCTTCCGGACGGGTATTTCTCAGCAGCTGGATGGTTTTACGGAAAGCATCCTCCTTGCTGAGATTGGTTTTTACGAGAAAAGCAGGGTCATAGGGGAGCGAGGATGCAAGAAATACCTCCTGGAACCCCAAAATACATTTGTGTTCACATTCAAAGCTTTGCGGACCCGACAAAAGGAAAATTTGACGGTAGCCCTGCTCCAGCAATCCGGCAGTCATACGGCGTATGACAGACTGGTTATCAAAGGACACGAAGTTCGCGTCCAGGCTGTGGATGTCCCGGTCAATCAGAACCAGGGGACGATTCTGATCGGAGGTGAAATGATCATAATAAAATTTCCAGCTGTCCGGCTGACAGGAGATCAGAATCATTCCTTTTATTTTTTTTTTCAGAAAATTATAAGTAATATTTCGCTCAAAGTCCGGAATATCATAGGAGAAAGCAAGGTTTGTAAAATAGCCGGTATTCTGGAAGGTACTTTCAATTCCCTGGAACATCTGGACATAATAGGGGTCATCGAAATTCGGAAGAACGATTCCGATGTCCATATAGGAATTTGATTTCAGACTTTTGGCAGAGAGATTCGGAGCATACTGCAAAGCGTCAACTGCGGCCTGGATCCGGAGTGCCGCTTCTTTACTGACGGGTTTAGTCTGATTGAGATAGTTTGAAACAGTCGCGATGGAAACGCCCGCCTGACGGGCCACATCTTTTATTGTAGCCATAACAGAAATCCTTTCCCTTTATTTTCAGAATATTATAACATTAAAAATAGAAAAAGAAAAGAAGTTAAACGTTTCAATTAAATTAAGTTTATATTTAGACAAAAGTATTGACTGTAAATTAAAGAACAATTAAAATACTCTTAGACAGTAATTGAGATACGTGTCAAAGATTTTGAAAAAAGGAGGAACATGTAGTATGAAAAAGGTTTTAGCATTACTGTTGGCGGCAACGATGACGGTAGGACTGGTTGCCTGTGGCTCAAAAGAGGCTGCACCGGACGAGACAAAGACTCCGGCAGCTACGGAAGAAACAGCGGATAAAGCAGATGAAGCAAATGATACGGCTACAGGAGATGTACAGAACTACAAAATTGGTGTTTCCATCATGGAGCTGACTGCGTACACCTGGTATCAGGGCGTTATTGATGGATGTAAGCAGTGGATGGCCGACAATGGCGCGGCAGACAAGGTGAATTTTGAATTTGATTTCGAGGATTCCCGCTCCGATGTTCAGACCATGCTGACCAACGTGGAAAACATGATTTCCGCAAAATGTGACGGTATCATCTTATTCCCGGCAGACGCTTCTTCCGCAATTCCGACCATGAAGGAAGCAGTTGCGAACGGAACTCCCTTTATTATCGGTGATTACGCTCAGGAAGCAGCTTCTCCGGACGACGTGGTATGGTCTACCTTCGTAGGACATGACATGAAGGCTCTGGGAGCAAAAGCAGGCGAGGAAGCAGTGAAGTATCTGGATACTCTGGGAAAGGACGATCCGGTGTGTCTGTTCATTACCCGTCCCACATCCGGTCAGGTATCTTCCGACCGTTTCAACGGATTTAAGGAAACTGTTCTGGCAGCATATCCGAAGGCAAAGATCGTAGAGGAAGGCGATACGGGAGCAGGTAACAGAGATTCCGCGCAGACCCTGATGGAAAACGTATTACAGAGAGAAGCAACGATTGACGTGGTTTGCGGACACAACGACGCAGAGGTTGTAGGCGCTTACAATGCAGCAGTAGCACAGGGACGTAAGGAAATTAAGTTTATCGGTATCGCCGGTGATATCGATGTTCTTGGATGGCTTGCAGACGGCAACGAGATGTGGCTTGCAGAGGTACTTCAGGATCCGGTGGTACTGGGATATCAGGCAACAGACGCAATGTACAAGGTTCTGGTATTGAAGGAAGAGCTTCCTGAGAAATACGACCTGCCTGAGCCGGAAGCAATTACCAAAGACAATATCAAAGATTATGACTGGCAGAATTGGGGCTGGCTTGGCTGACAGGAAATAAAACTTACATAGTCCGGCGGGCACAACAGCCCGCCGGATTTTATACAGGGATAAGGGGGTACATATTCCATGATTAATTTATTGCCGGAACCGAAAAAATTAGAAGAAAAGGGCGGAATGTCAAACCATTTTACCAGAATCTTTCTGAATGATGAGGAGAAGGAAAAAAATCTGGAAGAGCTGCTTGATTTAATGCAGCTGCGATTTTGGAATTATCCGGAAATCGGTATAACGGCCGGAAAGGGAAGCGATGGATATGTAGTGACAATTTGCCCATCCCTGGAAGGAATAACGGCGGATAAACCGGATTTGCTGAAGGAGCAGGGGTATGATCTGGAGATTGGAGAGAGCGAGGCTGTCTTAAGATATGAGAGCAGCGTGGGCTTTGTAAACGGCGTCACCTCCCTGAAGCTACTTCTGAAGGGAACAGAGGAAAATGGCTTCACCTTACCGCTTTGCCATATTACGGATTATCCGTCCATTCCGGTACGAGCTATTGCGCAGACCTTTTCCTGGTATGCAGGCTATGGAAGATTTGGCTTTGACAGTCAGCTGTGGGGATATGAGGACTGGGTACAGTATTTGAATATCTGTCTGGATAACCGCATCAACCAGTTCAACCTGGTTATGTACGGCTACTGGCCCTTTGATTTGCCGAATCATCCGGAAACCGTATTCCGGGATGTGCCGATTAAAATCTGGAACGCGGAAAACCGCAGATGGCTGACTGTACATTATACACATCCGAATCTGGAAGAGCCCTTTATGGACAAATTCATTAAGCTGGCCCATCGGTTCGGCGTTAAAATTTTCGCGTATGTAGGATTGAATTCCTACAACGGCGCTTATACCATTAAGCATCCGGAGGCAAGAATGAAGCCGCCGAAATCCAGCGGTTTCCTGAATGATTTTGATTCTCTGTGTCTGAGTTATCCGGGAAATGCGGATTATATCATCGAATCCATGCAGCAGATTGCGAAGCTTGGCTTCGACGGTTATACACTGGAGGAAAGTGAGGAGGGCTTCTGGTTCTGTGAATGCGAGGAATGTAAGAAGCGCTGGCACGCAATTTCCAAGACTCCGGGTGAAGCAAAGCATAAGGCAAATATGTGGCTGCTGCAGAAGATTTACGACGCGGTCCGCGAGATTAATCCGGAAGCAGTCATCGGAATCCGGGCATTCCGTCAGCCGCCGCTGGAGAAGGATCCGGCATTCTTGAAGGAATGCGTAGACTCTATGCCGAAGGACATTATGCTGTTCTGGGCTCCGGGACTGTATGTTCCTGAGACGGAATTCCCCAAGTGGTGTGAAGCCTTTGGAACAGATCGTATCTGGGCCCGTGATACGGAATCCAATTCCATTACATCTACGATGGGACGCCTGTATCGGACATTTAAATCGAACATGATTCGGTACGAGGACGAAACCAATGAGCAGGTGATTGAGACGGATATCCGTCAGCATAAGGGTAGCGTAAAAATGGGTGTTCATGGAATCAACGGCTTTATGTTCGAGTGGTATGGCCTGTTCATGCATCTGTTCGCACACGGCAATTATGGCTGGGGTTCCATGATGGACGAGGAAGAATTCTATCACAGAGCCTGTGAACTGAATTTTGGGGAACTGGGAGAGACGGTGCTTTATATCATGAAGAACATGATAACAATTCATGAAAGCCAGATTCCATTGTATACGACACCTTTCCCGTTCCAGAAGAATAAGATTACAGACGCCGATATTCCGGCTATTATGGCAGCAAAAGCAAATCATCAGAATCTGATGGATAAGATCGAAATGCTGCAGCAGAAGGCTTACGACGATCCGAAGCTGAGACCGTGGCTGACACATTTTGATAAATGGTCTAATGCGGAGCGCAGAAACGCGGTTATTTACGATTTGGTACTGACTGCGCTGGATTACGAGAGGGAAGAGGATCCGGAGAAAAAGGATAAGCTTCTGGACAAGATTTTATATTACAATGAGAAAGATTTTGATATTGCAAAAGAAATGTTTTTTGATATCAATCCAGTAAGTGAAACAGGAGTGAGCAGCTGTATGTTCCCCTATCATGAGATGAAGCGGCTGATTCATAATATCAGACATCCGGAAGCACCGGACGATAATATTATCTGTTCAGGCGTGGAGGCTCTTGGCTGGCTGTGGCTATAAGGGAAGGAGCGACCGAAATGGAAGACAAAAAGACAGGGGTAACTCCTCTGATTGAGATTCGAAACTGTACAATGGAGTTTCCGGGGGTTAAAGCGCTGGATAATGTAAATTTTACCCTGATGCCGGGTGAGTGTCATGCTCTGGTAGGTGAAAACGGCGCGGGAAAATCCACCTTGTCCAAGTGCATTACCGGTGAAAATCGTATGACAAAGGGTGAACTTTTTGTCAAGGGTGAACCGATTAAAATATCTTCCTATGGGGTACGGGAATCTCAGAGCAGGGGAATCGCCATTGTTCATCAGGAGTTTACGCTGATGAGCGATATGACTGGCGTAGAAAATATTTTCGTAGGACGTTATGAGAAAAAACACGGCTTCATTGATTGGAAGGCACTGGATAAAAGGGCACAGGAGCTGATGGATTTCCTCCAGTGCGACGTAAATCTGCACGTGCCGGTCAAACATCTGAGAACGGCGGAGCGGCAGTTGATTCAGTTGGCAAAAGCGCTTCTGGATGATCCGCAGATTGTAATTTTTGACGAGCTGACAGCTGTATTACAGGAAAAAGATATTCAGAATATTTTCCGGATTATTGACATCCTTAAGGCGAAGGGAATTGGAATTATCTATATTTCCCATCGTCTGGACGAGGTATTTTCCTGCTGTGATTCCTATACAGTGCTTTGCGACGGGCGCTACATCAATTCCGGCAAAGTAGAGGATATTGATAATGGCAAGCTGGTGAAGATGATCATTGGCCGTGAGCTGGCAAACGTATATCCGCCTATCAATGAAAACCTGGGAGATGTGATTCTTGAAGTAAAGCATCTGACGGCGCCGAAGGCGTTCCGTGATATCAATATCCAGGTACGGGCAGGCGAGGTGGTAGGACTGGCAGGACTTCTGGGAGCAGGCAAGACAGAGCTGGTACAGGCTATCTTCGGAAATCATAAGATTGTCAGCGGTGAGGTGTTGGTTAAGGGTAAGCCGGTTAATATTAAAAAGCCCTATCAGGCGATTCATCTTGGCATGGGACTGGTTCCGGATGAGCGACGGACCCTGGGCCTGAATATGAAATTTGATATTAAGGACAACACAACACTTCCCTCTATGAAGCTGTTCCAAAAGCTTGGAATCTTCCAGGATCATGAGGGAGAAGCTAAGGCTGCATATGATATTAATGAAAAGATGAATCTGAGTTATTATTCTCTGTGGCAGAATGTAAAGAAGCTGTCCGGAGGAAATCAGCAGAAGATTGTAATCGCGAAATGGATGCTGCGGGATACGGAAATTTTCCTTCTGGATGAGCCCACACGAGGCATCGATATCGGAGCAAAATTTGAGATTTATAACCTGATTCATGAACTTACGGCGCAGAATAAGGCAGTTATCCTGGTTTCACCGGAGATGGAAGAGCTTATCGGATTGTGCAACCGCATTTACATTATGTATGAGGGAGCCATTATGGATGAGGTGGAAGGTGAAAGAAAGACGCAGGAAGTTATCATTAATAGTTTGTTAGGAGTGAATGCAGAATGAATGATTACAAGACAAAATCAAAAAAATACAGCGGTGGAATGAAAGCCCTGCTAAGTGACTGGATGATTGCGTTTCTGTTTGTGGCACTTTTTGCATTGTGCTGCCTGAACAGTAACTTCCGAACCACCAACAATATCATGAATGTATTGCGTCAGGCTTCCTTCGTGGCCATCATTGCCATGGGTGAGTTCTTCGTTATTCTGATAGGCGAAATGGATATGTCTATCACATCCATTATCGGTATGGTTTCGATCTTCTTCGCCGGTTTTGTGGTAAACAACGGGATGCCTATCTGGCTGGCTATCGTAATTGTATTGCTGATGTCTGTCGTTATAGGTGTTTTAAACGGTTGTCTGGTGGTATATGGAAAAATGCCTTCCTTTATTGCCACATTGGTTATCATGAATATGCTGAAGGGTATTAACTACATTTACTCTGACGGACTTCCGATTTCGGGACTTCCCAACAGCTTTGGGCAGCTGGCGCTGGGTAAGGTAGGAATTATCCCAGTCGCGGTTATTCTGATGATTGTAGTGGCGGTTATTCTGTACATATTTACAGCGCATACGGCCATTGGACGAAGCTTTTTCGCGGTAGGCGGCAACAAAGAGGCATCGAAGCTTTCCGGTCTGAATGTGAATTTTGTGGCGATTCTGGCATTTATTATGTCAGGCGTGCTTTCCACCATCGGAGCTCTGGGACTGACCTCCAAGACCCAGTCCGGAAACGTTACGCTGGGTGACGCGCTGCTGTTTGATGTCATGACCATCTGTGTACTGGGCGGAACCTCCTTGACCGGCGGACGCGGAAGAGTTGTGGGAATCGTTATCGGAGCACTGTTCCTTCAGGTCATTTCCAATATCATGGTTCTGATGGGAATCAATACCTACTGGCAGTGGGTCGTAAAGGGTATTATCCTGGTAGTCGTTGTACTGATTGACTCATATTCCAAGAAAGACTGATGTGGAGGAATCTGTGAGGAAAAGGATTTTTGGTCAGGTAGGAAAACTGAAAAAGGATAAGATAGAAGAATATAAAAAGCTGCATGCGGCAGTGTGGCCGGATGTCAAGCAGATGATAGAGGAATGTCACCTGTGTAATTATTCCATCTTCCTTCAGGGCGAATGGGTTTTCGCGTATTTTGAATATACGGGAGAGAACTACGATGAGGACATGAAACGGATGGAGGCCGATCCGGTGACACAGCAGTGGTGGACACATACGCATCCCTGCTTTGAAACCTACGCGGTAGATGAGAAAAGTGAATTTTATCATGACATGCAGCAAATCTTCTATATGGAGTAAGGAGAATTCGAAAATGGGATATGGAAAGAAAGTATGGGTATTTCCGGATGCAGAGCTTCCGCCTGAGGGCGTAAATGTGATTCCCGGACATGAATCGGTTATCATTACCAATACGGGAAAAGAAGACGCCCATGTAAAAATAACTCTGATTTATACAGACAGAGATCCGGTACGGGATATTGAAGTGGTTGTGGGAGCGGAGCGGG
>ERZ773104.3497-NODE-3497-length-14986-cov-3.943406_pt1 | contig 14986 bp, 10 predicted proteins | sample MGYA00511920_ERZ773104 | MGnify/ENA primary metagenome ERZ773104 (study PRJEB29015, sample SAMEA2737857) | human gut metagenome | biome: human gut; feature: human-associated habitat; material: faeces | place: China | collected 2012 ...
GGATTGGTAGTTCCTGTTGCTACATTTGGGAAGAAAAGGCTCACGTTTTTTTATACCTATCCTCGATAATCAAGATAACATTCAAAACAGATGAAAAGATCTTTAGTTTGGGTTTTATAGTGAAAAAGCGTTGTCCCTTAGACGAGTTAGTTTCCCTTTTGTATTAATTTTAAAAAGACTACTATGGATAAGAAAATTGTAGGTGTCAACGCGGGAAAGATTTGGCATGTTCTCAATGAAGTCGATGGAATTTCCATCCCGGAACTTGCCCGAAAAGTAAATCTTAGTGTAGAAAGCACGGCTTTGGCAGTCGGTTGGCTGGCACGTGAAAACAAAGTGTTTATTGAACGCAAGAATGGACTGGTAGAGGTTTATAATGAAAGTCATATGACTTTCTCTTTTGGATAGTTCGTAATACTTATTGATTTAATGGGGAGCATTGCATCAAGCATGGTGTAATGCTCTTTTTTATTGTTTGTTTTGAGTAAACTGCCATTGTTATTTGCCTTCTATTTTTCTTTAGTCGGACTTTGCCAAAGATGAGAAAATAGCCTCACCTTGATAAGCATTCTTTCTTATCAAGGTGAGATGATTGTTTCTTTTTAAAAGATACTATTCTTATTTTTTGGCCAGAAACTTCTTGCTCAGCCACTTTCTTACAGGCTCATCATATAGTTTCAGACAAAGATAAGCCAGCAAGATGCTTCCGAAGAACACGACCAGGGCTATCGGCCAGGACTGGGAGAAAGTAATATGTGGTTCTTTACTCCACAACCAGGCATAGAACAGATACATGAAAGGATAGTGGATGATGTATACCGGATAAGATATATCTCCCAGAAATTTACAGATCTTGGCTGTGCCTTTATCTGTAGTTTTTCCCGAAGCACCCAGGTAGACCAGTAGCGGGAAAATAAGAATGGTGCATACAGCATCGTAAATGCCGTTCATCCACTGAGAAGTGTGACCGCCAACGTAGGGCATGGAAAGTAAAACGAGAGTTGCCACGCTGCACATCCAGAAAGCCCCTTTGATGTGGACAGGTTTAAAGATGCGTGACATCAATAATCCGATAGAGAATGCAAACAGCATGCGTAGAAAACCTCCGATCAGGTTATAGTCGATCATCGACCAGCCTACTCCCAGATGATAGTTGCCGGAAAGATTGAATATCGAGAAGGAAGCCAATCCGATTCCTGCTATCACAACGAGTATCGTAAGTGCTTTGGTAGACAGTCGGCGAATAAACAGGGCATACAAAATATTACCGATATACTCGAAGAACAAAGACCAGCTGGGACCATTCAAAGGATACATCTCACCGTTTCCACGGACTTCGGGACCTGTACCCGGAACAGCCGGGATCAGGAAAAGATTGAGGAGCATGGCCAACATGACCATGGATATGGAAACACGGGTGCCATCCCATTGCTCGCAGCCTTGTATACAAAATGTAATAGCGCCTAAAACGGCTCCCATAACAACCATCGGATGCAGACGGATTAACCTGCGTTTGAAGAACTCTTTCTGGGTCATCGTTGTTTTCCAACGGTCGTCATAAGCATAGCCGATAACGAAGCCCGACAGAATAAAGAAGAAATCGACAGCCAGATATCCATGATTGAATTTCTGATCGATGGGACTTGTGGCAAAGCCTTCAAATACATGATACCATATAACCAGAAGGGCCGCAACCCCTCGCAGTCCGTCAAGGAGTACGTAATGGGGTTTAGAGTCTGCAAAGGCAGAAGAAGAGATTTTTTGCATGTTTTAAATTATTGTTCAAATTAGTATTAGTCATTGTAGAAGCCGCAAAAATACGGATTTTATAGGTTTAAAAATTTGTCCTGCATCAAAATCTTACCATGTATGAGAATTATTTGTATGCTCTGAGGCGGCTGAGTGTTGAAAGTGTTATGCCCAGATAAGAGGCGATGTATCCTAATTGTATCCGCTGGCACATTTGAGGAAACTGAAGCTTGAATGCTTCATATCTTTCTTTAGCAGACAGGGTAAGGCGGTCTTTGTGCGAACGGTGCAGGCGTCTGTATTCGTTTTGATGAATCACTCTTCCCCAGTTTGCCAGTTCGATATTGGTTTCAAACAACCGGAGCAGATCCGTCAGTGATATTTTGTATGCGACAACATCCTCAAGGGTTTCCACAAATTCTTCGCTCATCTTATTATAATATAATTCATCCATACTGAAGACAATCGCCCCTTCACATGCAAAAGAAGTTGTTATCTCTTCTCCGTTTACCAGCCAGAAAGAGCGGGTCATCCCTTCTTCTATAAAATAAGCCGATTTGCAAAACTTGTTAGCCTCTATCAGTTGATGTCTCTTTGGAAAATGACATAATACTGTATTTTCTTTTAGTATTTGTATCGTTTCATCCGAAATTGGATACAAAGAGTTCATCTTATCTATAATATTCCTCATAAAGTAGCCCTTAATAATTTTCTGTCAAGTGCAAAAATAGGAAAAACAATTCTGCTCACAATAGATGCAGGTGAAAAAGGGCTTTGTTTTATCGATTCGTTTACTAAGGAGGAAAGAAGCGGGAGAGTGAGGACTGTGTTGAATGGTAAAGAAGGTACATTTCAGTTTTTATGAAATGTACCTTCTTTGATATCAGGGGGACAGGTTAAATATGTGAATATAGCCAGTTTATTCCGGAAATTATATACATCAATAGACGTTGGTTATCTTGGATTCTGCTGTATATTCGGATTGGCATCTATCTCACTTTGCGGGATAGGCAGAGCTATTCTCAGATCGGTAGCTTCTATCTTTTGTGCGTTAAATGCTTTCAGAGTTTCAAGATGCCAACTGCCTTTGCGTTCAATAGCCAGGCCATTGCGTAAGTAGTCATAGAAGATTTCCCCTTCTCCAACCAGTTCCTTGCGGCGTTCTTTAAGAATTCTGTCCAGAGTGAAAGTCTCTGTTGATACTTGTTGACTCGTATCCGTGGTACGGCGGCTGATAATGTCATTCAGATAACTTTGTGCCTCTTCAAGATTCGTTCCTTTTTTCAGTCCCGCTTCAGCCGCATTCAGATAGACTTCGGAAAGGCGGATGATGCAAATGTTATTGGTCTTGGGATCATCTCCGGTCTTACCGGGGAATTTGGCAAGATAGACTTTCTCGTGCCTGGCGGCAGTCGGAAGTCCGGTGTTGTTTTCTATAACAGATTCCTTTGTCAGGCAATGGCGTACATCCTTGGGATCTTCATTCAGCAGGTTGAGAAAATCCTCCGACAAGATCAGATTATTCCAGTCGATTGTTGCTTCGTTGGCATAAACCATCGGAGCACCCTCACCGCCTGTACCTCCAGAGGGTTCGGATAAAGTGATGTAGAGTTCGAATAATGATTCCGACTGGAAATCCTGTCCCCATACATTGGGATATTCCTCATAACTGTAAAGCTGGTAACGTCCGCCATTGTTGTTGATAACATCCGTAGCGGCATCATAGGCTTTCTGATATTCACCCATATTCAGATAGACTCTCGATAGTAATGCCTGAACTGCCCAGTAGTTGATATAACCATTGGATGTCTCTTGTGTCAATCCGGAGAGTGCATTGCTCATGTCACTGACTACCTGTTCGTAGCATTGTGCTACAGTATTGCGTGACGGTTTATGCGTGGGATCGGACGGGGAGGTTTCGATGGGTACTCCCAATGAAGCCCCCTTGTCATTCGTATAAGGCATTCCGAACAACCGGGTCAGGTTGAAGAGAGAAAGTCCCCGCATGACCAGCGCTTCGGACTTAATGCGGTTCAGTTCTTTGGTATCACTGCTTTGAATACTGCCCGACTCAATTTTCTGTATCAGATTATTCGTCTGTCGTATTACTTTATAAACGGTGTTCCAGGGCAGTACAATATTCAGATTATCGGAAGCAAGCACGTTGTATTCATAATAGGGAGATACGCGTTTTCCGTCTCCTTTGGCTATACGTGCCTGTACATCGGCGGCACGGCAATCACCGTAATACCAATAGTTATCTCCGTAGTAGCTGTGGCCGGATGCCAGACGATAAATTCCGTTCAGAGCGATTTGGGCATCGTCCAGTGTTACGATTGCCTGTCCTGTTTCTACCGAACTGGTAGTGTTAAGGTCTAACCAGTCTGCCGAGCAGGAACTGTTTAGCAAAACCATTGCTGTAAGTATGTATATATGAATTCGTTTCATTATGCTGTTTATTTAGTTAGAATGACATGTGTGTTAGAATGATAATTGTGCTCCGAAACTGAAAGTACGCATAGCAGGAGCCTCACAAAAGACTTCGCCGTTGACGGGTGTTTCGGGGTCATACTGTTTCCATTTGGCCCAGGTCAGCAGGTTGTTTCCCGAGAAATATATGCGTACTTTGTCAATCATCAGCTTTTGAGTCCACTGGTTGGGCAGTGTGAAGCCGAGGGTAAAGTTTTTCAGGCGTAAATGATCGGTACTGTGGATATAGCGGGACGAGTTGGTAGAAGTAGCCGATTCGTTATATACAAACCGGGGAATGTCTGTCTGATCTCCGGGATTCTGCCAACGGTTCATCATATATGCGGGTAAGTTGTATCGTGAACTATAGATGGAGCTAGTGCCGTTTTCAATATAAGTTCCCAGTTTGTCGAACGAGTAGCCGCCCAATGAATAAGTCAGCGTAAAAGTCAGGTCTATCCATTTGTAATTCAGAATATTGGTGAATCCTCCCGATACTTTGGGAGTGGCTGTTTTGTACGGAATGGATTCTGCTTTGTCGGCGTCGGTGGTAAGTTCGCGATTGTAGCTTCCGTCCTCATTCTTAGTGTTCAGGTAATATTGGGCAGAACCGGTCTGTGGGTCTACTCCGGCAAACTCTTTTACATAAAACGTATGATAGGGGAGGCCTACTTTATGGATGAACCATGTTCCCTCAATCGTCTGATCCAATAGTCCGTTGAGTGAAACAATCTTATTTCGGTTATGGCTCAGGTTGAAAACACTGGTCCAGTTAAAGTCGTTGGAAACAACGTTCAGCGTACGCAACTCAAATTCTATTCCCTTGTTGTTCAAGCGTCCGATGTTGCTCAAATAGCTGGTAAATCCGGTAGTGGCGCTGATGGGGAGGCTGTAGAGCAAGTCTTTGGTATCCCGGTTGTAATATTCCAGACTCGCGAAAATACGGTTAATAAATGAAAGGTCGATACCCAGGTTCAAACTGTAATTCTTTTCCCATGTCAACAAATCATTAGGTTGTGACGATTCATAAGATCCGGCTGCCTCCATGTAGTTTTCGCCATAACTGTACAGCCCTTTGTAGCCATAGTATGAGCCGGGTTGATTTCCGTTTACACCATACGAAGCACGTATCTTGACATCACTCAGAACCGGTTTTACGGCTTTCATAAAATTCTCGTTGCCCAAATGCCACATGCCCGATACAGACCAGAAATTACCCCAACGGTTGTTGGGTGAAAGACGTGAACTGCCGTCCCGGCGGTAACTTCCGGCAATGTAGTAGCGGTCGTCATAATCATAATTCAGTCGTGAAAGATATGAAATCATCCGATAGGCCTGAGTGGCAGACTTGAAACTGTTCAATACGGCGGCATTATCCGGTTCTGTCAGTTTATCACTGGGCAGTTTGGACTTTTCACCCGAAGCGTGGTCTGTCTGGTAACTTTCTATTTCATAAGCTGCCAATACATCCAGGTGATGCTTGTGGGCGAAAGTATGCACATAGTTCAGGGAGGTCGATGAAATCAGTTTGCCGTATTCAATAAAACCTTTGGCTGTCTGGGCATCGCTTCCGCTTTTAGGGCCAGCCGAACTCAAAGGGTTATAATAGCGTGAATCCTTCTGGATGGTATAATCATAGCTTAATGTCTCCTTTAGTTTGAGACCTTTGACCGGCTCTATCGCTGCGTAACCGGTTGAAAACATACGTGTCATACGCACGCGGTTGTAATCGGTCAGTATATCACGCAACGGGTTCAGGCTGGTGCCGTCATAAGCTCCTACGTAGTTCCCTTCTTCATCACGTACCACCATGGAGGGTGTCATGGTCATAGCTACGCACAGGAAAGGGTTGATAGATGATCCGCGTTCTTCATTCATCTCCTGATTCATTTGTGAGAACATCATATTTGCTCCTACTTCTCCGTATTTGCCGACTTTTTGCGTCATGTTCAAACGTGCAGAGTAACGGTCCAGACTGGAGTTTTTGGCCAATCCTTCCTGACTGTTGTAGCCGAGCGAGGCATAGAATGTAGAACGGTCGTTACCGCCGGAGACGGAAGCTTCATAACTCTGATGTGTAGCGGTGCGGAGCAGTTCTTTTCGCCAGTCCGTGTATCCCATAGCCGGTTTATACGCATACGTGCCGATATTGGAACTGGCATATTCAGCCGGAGACTCCATACCGTTGTCTGTTGCATAATTCAGCAATCCTTCATAAAGAAGTTCTTCACGTTGGTCACCATTCAAGGTAGGGCGGAAGTCGACAGCCGCATGAGAGAAACCGCCTGACACGTTCAAATCCACACGTGCCTTTCCGGTATTTCCTTTTTTAGTTGTAATCAAAATGACGCCATTAGCAGCACGGGAACCATACAGGGAAGCCGCTGCCGCATCTTTGATGACAGTCACATTTTCGATATCCGAAGGATTCAGCGTACTCATGATATTGGTCTTGGAATTGTTCATATATGCTGCATCAGGACCGCCGGAGCTCATACTTCCGGAAGTAACCGGGACTCCATCTATGACAAACAAAGGTTCTTGTGAAGCGTTAAACGATCCCATTCCTCTGATACGAATACTTTGGTTGGCACCCGGTTGACCCGAACTGCTGGTTATTTGCACGCCGGTAGTCATACCTTGCAGTTTTTGCTCAACGCTCATCACTGGCACTTCTTTCAGCATATCTGTACGCAGTGTGTTGGCTGATCCCGTGAACGAAGATTTGGAGAAATTACCATAACCTGTTACTACTACCTCGTCAATATCCATCGTTTCAGGGATAAGTACTATCTTGAGTTCTTTCTCTTTTCGGGGGACGCGTATTTCCTGTGTTTTCATTCCCACGTAAGATACGACCAGCATCTTGGTTCCGGCTTCAACGGACAACTGAAACTGACCGTTGATATCAGTAATCACTCCTTTGGTGGGATTTCCCTTTACACTGACGGTGGCGCCGATAAGTGGTTCATTATCCTCTGATGATATAACAACGCCCGATATGTTCAGTTGCTGAGCGGATGCATACGAAATACTCAACAAACAAAACAGTAAGCTAAAACATAATGTTAACCTTTGATTAATCTTCATACTTTTATATTTAAAAACACATTTGTTGTAAGGTCGATACAAAGTGTATACCAATGGGGTATAAAGAATTTCTTAAAAAGATAAGATACAGATTAACAGCGAAGTTGAAAAATGGATATTTGGGAGGAGGTGTGGAGGAAATGTGGAAAGGTGTGGAAAATATACCCAATCGTTGGTACAGTCAATAGTGTGGCTATATGGATCATTGTACCGATAATGATTGGGTATATGGGTATTATAATTTAATATCCCGGATTCTGATACTCGCTGCCATTAATAATGGTAGCGGTAAAGGTCGTAGAAATGGGACGTAAAGCATAATTCGGATCAAAGAACCGTGCGAGATCCGGGTGAGTATCTTTCAGATAATCGGAACTCTTGAACATCCCTGTCCGTTTCAAATCGTAGAAGCGGCAATATTCACCGCATAGTTCGCGTCCTCTTTCGTCTAATACGTCACGAACCGTCATGTTGCCCGTTAACGGATTTGCTCCGGCACGCTCGCGAACCTTATTCAGGTATTTGGCGGCATTCGCTCCTCCGTTCAGATAAATGTCAGCCTCTGCGGCAATCAGATAGACTTCCGCCATACGCATGATAAACGTAGCGTTTAAGTTTCCGTTTCTTTGTTTGGAGGCGTTTGCAACGTAATAGTTACTGCTGTTGTGCTTGTTTAGTGACGGATAATAGTAACGGAACAGATTCTCGCTGGTACCGTCGTTCTTGTAATTCCCTGTTACATTTGTATACGAGTAGTTCATATTCACATTGTTGTTTCTATCACTGTAGACATGGTTGTAATCAATCAACAAATAGTCGGTCTTGTGCTCATTCTGTTTTTCCGTAGAATAATCCGCATCCTGCGGCATGATAAATTTAATGGCCGGATCACCTTTCTTCAGAGTTTTGCCGATAACTGTTTCGTCTTTGTCGTACATGTGTACGGCACTTTCGTCCCAAGTATAACTTTTATTGGCCTTCCATTGGGTAGTGAATGACTGGTGGAATCTGGGGTCTAACGTGCCGTCATTCTGTACATACAGATTCAGCAAGTGTTGCGTAGGCATGAAGATGCCGCTGACGGAGCCTTCCCATGTCAGTCGTGTCTCCTGATTGTCTTCACGGGCACCGAACTTATTGATGTCACACAGGAAATACTCGTCATTGCGGTTTAACTTGTAGTTACCGTTGCTCGAACCGTGTCCGTCCGTGCCTGCATACCAGCGATGTTTCCAAAGCGCTTCCTTGTTTTCCCAGTTATTGCTTTCTTCGAATACTTCACTGTACGTAGGATACATATAAGTGTTGTATTTCCCGCCACCCGATTCGCAGTCGGAGATCAGCTGCAAGGCTGCGTCGAGAGCTTCCTGCAGGTATTCCGTGCTTCCATACTCGTAGGTCTGCAGACAGGCTTTTGCCAGAAAGCCGAGAGCGGCCTTCTTGGTTGGAGTGGTAGTCGTGGCATGATTCCCGATTGACAGCCATTCGGATGCGAATCTCAGGTCGGGCAGGATGACTTCTTTGTAGATAGTCATCGGGTCGGTGCGGACAGGAGAGTAGTTGAGGCTGGTTTCCGGTTCCGTAAGCATGGTTACCCCTCCGAATTGTTCCACTGCGTTGAAGTAATAGACAGCTCTCATGAAGCGGGCTTCGGCAATTTTCGCATTCCGTTCCTCTTCTGTGGTGTAGGGAGGCTTGTCGCCTAAGGCGATGGCTTCGTTGCAGGAACCTATTCCGTCATATGTCCCGTTCCACCAGTTATTGGTGTAGGTCGTGTTGGGCGATGTGCCGGCGAAAAACCAGAACCATTCGGTGTAGCTTGTCGATTGGTTAGCCTTGTACGTCCAGAGGTCCGTATCCCCTTCGGTCAGCGACATCCAGTCTGCGGCACCGTAGTAAAACCTTTCCATTGCGAAGTAGCACTGGTTGATCAGTGTTTCGTATCCCTCGGTTGAGGTAGCCAATGTTTCATTGGTAAATGCGCCCGGGTTATACTCTTCCAGCGAGCAGGAATGCAGGAATAGTGCGGACAGCAGGACAGAGTAAAAAACTGTTTTTAAATGTATACTTTTCATTGTCATTTTCTTCTTTAATTAGAATGTGAGATTAACTCCAAATACAAATTGCCGATAGGTGGGAAACGCGTCCGAACCGTTCGTTTCGGGGTCTGTGTCCTTCAGTTGCTTGTCTTTCACAAAGATGAACGGATTGTAGGCCGTAGCGTAGATGCGGCATTTCTCCATCAATACCTTGCGGGAAATGTTGGCGGGGAGGGTATATCCCAGAGTGATATTCTTGATCTTGATGAAGGAGCCGTCGTGTACTCTCAGCGAAGGATATACCGTTTTTTGTTCGTCTCCCGTTCCGGGACGCGGGAAGTATGCGCCTTGATTGTCCTCTGTCCAGTAATCCACGCCTGCCAGCTGATTCTTGGTCACACTTTGCTCTGCGGTATAGTAGCCGAGCAGGTCACTGTTGATTGTCTGCCCGTAGCGTGCCATTGCAAAGACGGATAAATCGAAGTTCTTGTAGGTGAAGGAGTTGTTCAGTCCGATGATCCAATCCGGATTCGTATGTCCCAGAATCTGTCTGTCGTCGGTGCTGTATTTATGTACTCCGCCGTCTCCGTTTTTATCCACTGTCTCTATCTTGATAAATCCCGGATTTACGCCATATGCATCCAGCGTCTCCTTCGGAGTGTCACTTCCCCAGATACCTGCATATTTATAGCCGTAAATGGCGTGAATCGGTTCGCCGGTAAACAGGTTCTCGGAGATCAGGTCACCGTCGGGCAGCTTGTCTATCTTCTCCTTGCTCCAGGTGGCGGACAAGGTCGTGTTCCATGTAAAGTCCTTGTGCTGTATATTGTGGGAGTTCAATATCACTTCCACGCCCTGATTGCTGGTTTGGGCGATATTCTGCCAGATAGACAGAGGAGAACCCCATCCGGTCAGTCCGCTGGTGATGGGCAATATACGCTTGAATAATAATCCTTTGGTGGTTGTTCTGAACCATTCAATGGAACCGTCGATGCGGCTGTTCAGTATGCCGAAGTCCAGACCGATGTTCCAGTTGTACGATTTTTCCCAACCGAGGTCGGCGCTGCCGTAAGTCTCCGAGTATTGTGTGAAAGGAACGATTTTTCCATTGACAGAGACTCCGCTGGCAGAATATACGTAGGCTTGTGTAGTGGTGCTGTAAGCGTCTGTTCCGCCGGAGTTGCCCGTGATGCCGTAGCTGACTCTCAGTTTCAGGTTGTCCAGCCAGCTTCGTGTCTTTTCCATAAAAGCCTCGTCGGAAATTCTCCAGGCTATGGCGCCTGCCGGGAAAGCATCCCATTTGTGTCCGGCGGAGAATTGTGAGACACCGTCCCAACGGGTGGAGAAGTTGAATAAGTACTTGCTCTTGTATGAATAGTTGAGGCGGAAAGCAAAAGACATTTTCTGTGTCTGTGCGAAGTCCGATTCCACATGTGGGGAGGAACCCGAAGTCAACCGCCAGAACGACCATTGGTCTACCATCTGTCCGCTTGCGGCAGCCATGTTGCTTTCCGACTGGTTCTTGTTCCACGAAGTGATTAAAGAACCTCCTACCGTATGCGCTTTGGCAAGGGTCGTGCTGTATGCCAGAATGTTTTCCCACGTGTAATTCCATGCGTTGTCATTGGTGATGGAGGCGTGAGGCGAACCCGCATAACTCGGACGGTTGGCGTTGCATTGGTTTCCCCAGTATTGTCCTCGTCGGGAATGGTTCAATGTCCCGTTGATCCGGCTGGTGAATGTGAAATCTTTGAGAGGAGTCAGTTCGACATACCCGCTCATATTCAGGTAAGTGGAACGGGTGTTGTTCGCATATTGATTCTCTATAAAATCTCCCATCGGCGAATACTGCCCTGTGATATATTCGTGATTGATCTTGCCTTCCTCGTCGTAGGCATCCCCCAACGGGAAAGCGGAGAGGGAACGGGTAAACGTGTTTTTCACGCCGGAATTCAAATCACGGTACACCAGATTGGAGGTAAAACCGACTTTCGCCCACGAAAAGAGTTGCTGGTCGATGTTGAGCCGTAAAGAGTACCGGTTCAGATTTTCATTGCTGAGCAGGCCTTCTTCCCGGTTGTAGGAGGTCGAAGCGAATATCCTTGTCTTTTCCGTTCCGCTGCTTACCGAAAGGCTGTACTTTTGTGTGGTAGCTGTATTGCCGGAAACCTCGTCTACCCAGTCAATCCATTTTCTGGCATTATACGCATCTGTAAAAGCCTGTTTGCCCAGTAGTGCAGACATATCGGAAGGGAAATCACCGTTCTTATATCGGTATGCCTCTTTCTGGTAAGTCACCCATTCATCCTGAGTCATTCCGTGTTTGTAGTTGGGCGATCCGCTGAAGCCGTAATACGCGTCAAAGTTGATTGTGGCTTTGCCTTCTTTTCCTCTTTTGGTGGTGATAATCACAACACCGTTTGCTCCTGCCGAACCGTAAATGGCGGTGGATGAAGCATCCTTCAGAACATCGACACTTTCAATATCGGAAGGGTTGACCTGACTATAGCTTCCGGGGATTCCGTCGATAATAAACAGTGGCTCGTTATTGCCATATATGGAACGCGAACCACGCAGCAAGATGCTGACTTCACCGCCTACCTGTCCCGATGTTTTGGTGATGTCCATGCCGGGTATCTTTCCTTGAAGAGCTTCCATCACATTACTGGTAGGAGCAGCCAGTACCTCGGCACTTTTGACAGAGGTTACCGCTCCTGTCAGATCCCGCTTTTTGACGGAGCCGTATCCTACTACTACCACTTCGTCAATCAGTCGGGCATCTTCCACCATCGTGATTTCCAGTTTGCTTTTATTGCGTGTGCTGACTTCCTGTTCTATGTATCCCATGTAAGATACTTTGAGTACTGCGTTGGGCGAAACACGCAGTGTGAAGAGTCCGTCTACATTCGTAATAGTCCCGTTGTTTGTGTCTTTTTCTACAATATTAGCTCCGATTATCGTCTCTCCCTGAGAGTTTTTCACTACGCCGGAGATGCTTCTGCTCTGCTGGCCGTAGACTTGTGTGGCTCCGACTACCGATATTATTCCTGTTAAAAGGAATAGCAGGTAGAATCTTATCATATAAACTGTCTTTAGGGTAACGTCTGTCCCTATGTTTGTTTTATCAGAAAATGATTTCATGTTTTTTGTTTAATTGTATGTTCACTAATTGGTTTTTGAATAGTTAAATCTCTGAATGATTTAAATCTATGTCCGATTATACCGATTTGATTTACTCCATAGGCTATTAGATTTTATTGGTTAAAACTGCGATTGTACCGTGAATTGACGGTCAATCTCTGAGTGTATGTATTTGATGTGGCGCCACGGTCAATATCAACTTATTTAGACTGATTGGACAAAAGTAGGCATAGAGCGTTGTGGATTGAAAAAAATAAAGTTGACTTTAAGTCAGAATGGGTTGATTTTTACTATCTTTGTCTCAATGTAATCACATAAAGAACAATAATATGGATGTCGAAGTAAAAAATAAAGCAAACAGGAGGCACGTCGGACATAATCTGCAAAAGATCCGTGTTTATTTTGGTATGAAGCAGGAGGCTTTAGCGGCTGATCTTGGTGTAAATCAACAGGTCATTTCAAAGATTGAAAAACAGGAAGAAATCGAAGAAGGGCTTCTAAATCAAATAGCTTCTGTATTGGGGATATCTGCTGAGGTGATTAAGGATTTTGATGTTGAGAAGGCAATATATAATATCAATAACATTAGAGATAACACCTTTGAACAAGGAGCTACATCAATAGCCCAGCAGTTCAATCCATTGGATAAAATCGTGGAATTGTATGAACGTCTGCTGCAAAGTGAGAGAGAGAAAATTGAATTATTAAAGAAAAGGTGATTATTATTAGTTGATTAACTAATTTAACTAAGAAATAAATATTATGGAAACAGAAACTTATACAAACAGTTCACATTTGGGGCGTAAAATAGAAAGAATACGCCGTCTTCGTGGTATGACTCAAACGGATTTGGGGGAGTTGCTAGGGGTGACAAAACAGGCTATTTCCAAAATGGAACAAGCGGAAAAGATAGATGATGAGAAGTTAAAACAAGTGGCTACTGCATTGGGGGTTACAGAAGAAGGCTTAAAGAAATTTACAGAAGAAACTGTATTATACTACACAAGCAATTTCTATGAGAACTGCCATGTAAGCGCATCTAATATAGGGCCTATTACTCATGTGGAAAATCTCAACCATTTTTCAATGGATCAAGCTGTGAAACTATTTGAGGAGTTACTTAAAATCGAAAGAGATAAATATGATAAGGGAAAAGAGGAAAGCGCTAAATAATAATAGGTTTATCCTTTTCCTTATTTAGGGTTCTTAGAAATATATGATAAAGCTCCATTTAGTTGTTCGGACATTGAAGAATAACTAAATGGAGCTTTAATTTGATAGATATCCTATAAATGTGTTCTAATCAAATAATTGATAGAAGTCAGCAATTGAATTATTGCTTCTTGCTTATCATTTAAAATGGGTTGAATGATTTAATAATGGGCTAAATGATTTAACAATGAGCAAACCGGTACAGAAATGAACTACACTGTCTATATATAAATTCAAATCATACAAATCTAAAAGTGGTTTATTGGATAAAGAATTCTTATGCTAAATTTAGCTCCGGCTTGTGCAATGAATAATCCCTTCCAGTGCATAAATTAATTCGTCCGCCTATAGCCGGACGCAAGTTTGCCTATAGCCGACGTTTCGTTTGCCTATAGCCGGATGAAACGTTGCCTATAGGCGGACGAATTAATTTATGCACCCGCGGATATTATTTTTTATAGAGAAAATGTTTATTGTGTTCGTCTGCAATGATTGTAGTAACTTGAAAGTAGATTCAAGAAACATCAATAGAGTAAGTAACTCATAGTCACTTTTTTCCATAATACTCTATTATATAGATGAATACAATGCACCTTCTTTTTTGGGTATTATGTTCTCTCTCTGTATATTTGAATGTCGCAATCATGCTTTTCTATCTATGATATTGATTGGCGCATATCGTGCGACAACTAACTCACATAATGTGCAATAGCTACCGCACATGATATGGATTAGCTATCGCACATTATGTGAGTTAGCTTAAAGGCATAAATTATTTTATAGAATGACAATTTCAAATCAGCAGACTATGTGTCTGTTTACATTAAAAGAATAAGAAGATGCATTGTAACAGGCTGAACAGTTGAATGATAGATGAAAATATGATTTGCTGACGAAGTTTTATTTTATTCATAGCTACATAGCAATAGGTCAAACGGTATGAAATTGGTTAGTTATCTTTGGTCAATGAGACTAGCGAACTTTGAAAATTATTATCTTTGTTACCTTATGTAATGATACAGTTTGGTCTAGAACAATAGATGCTGTAATTTGTGACCGAAAATTTGATAATTATGAACATTGGCGATAGTGATATTCTATATTCTTTTGATAGAGCTCGTCTAATTGACAGAGCTCGCAATGGATTCATGAGAATAGACGGGATCACCTTTAAACGAGCTAGAGATTATATGGCCAAATATAGTGCTCGTGATTATTTGATGCAATGTCCGGGACTATCCATCTGATTGTGTAAATAGAAAACTACGGGATTTTTCTCGTAGTTT
>ERZ773104.3504-NODE-3504-length-14939-cov-3.361193_pt1 | contig 14939 bp, 16 predicted proteins | sample MGYA00511920_ERZ773104 | MGnify/ENA primary metagenome ERZ773104 (study PRJEB29015, sample SAMEA2737857) | human gut metagenome | biome: human gut; feature: human-associated habitat; material: faeces | place: China | collected 2012 ...
GTTCCCGGCTTTCTGCACTGGCAGACCTTTTTATAAATACCGATCCCGTGAACCGGATGATGGGGGCAGTAATAAAATGCATCGATCTCTGCTCCATACTTTTTCAATTCTTCATTCATATAGGCGTGTAAATGTTCCACGTCTGCACAAGTGTAATATCCTCTGGCTACCCCCGCCTGGTTGGTCACCACCACCAGCTTAAAACCAGCTTCTTTTAATAGCCTTAATGCCTCTGGAACACCTGGAAGAAACTTTAGATCTTCCGTCCGGTGCAGATAATTGACTTCCTCATTAATGGTACCATCACGGTCTAAAAATACGATTTTTTCCATCTGTTACACCTGAAAATGATATTCGCCATTCGGCATATGAACCTTAATATCTTCATAATTCCAACGGTTTTCATCGGCGATCCAGGACTGGGCGCCACGAAGCTCGAAATTCCAGTCCGCCAGCTGACCGCCCAGCTCTTCCAGACGCTGGTCATACTTGGCCAGGTTCACGTCGCCGCCCTTGCGGGTATCCACCAGCTTTTTCTCAGGCACACGGGTGGTGGGCTGAGCGGTGGCTGTGGACTTGTTAGACTTCTGCTGGGGGACTGCCTGCTGCTGCGCGGGCCGCTGGACCTGCTGGACCGGCTTCTGCTGAGGCTGGGCCTGTGCGGGCTTCTGCTGTCCCTGCTGGGCAGGACGCTGCTGGGGCTGCTGTGCCGGCTTTGCGGTCTGCTGCGCCGCAGTGGGCTGAGCCTTGGGAGCCTCGGCCTTAGGCGCTTCCACCTTGGGGGCTTCCGGCTTCTTAGGCTCGTCAGCATAAATGGCAGCAATATTGGAAATCTGGTTGTTCTGGGTCAGATGCTCAAATACGATGGACAGCTCATGGTCCTCCAGCGCCTGCATGTTGCTCTTGGGCGCAGTGGCATACTTATCCAGAATTTCTGTGATGACCTTGGCGGGCATACCGAAGTCCCGCGCCACATCTCTTACTCTATATTTTTCAATAGCCAATCAAAACACCTCTTACACTCTCCAACCCGGGGGCTGGGCTCGTTCATCTATGAAAACACCGACAGCGTATCAGCTTTCCTTCTTGCGGAAGGAGCCTTTGCCCTTTTTCACCGGGCGGCTGTGGGCGTATGGATTCGGCCTCCCCTTGGGTTTGGGGCGGTTGCTTTTGGAAGGGCGGGACCCGCTCTTGCGGAAGGGCCTGCCGGTGCGGTCATCCTTGGCAAAGGATTTTGCCGTTCCGCCGTTTTCGGCGGTTCTGCGGGGACCGGCCTTTTCTGCGCGCTTGTCGGACACTTCTGCGCTGCGGCGCTGCTTCTCGCCGGACGGCTTACCGGAGACGTCTGCGGGTTTGACCTCTTTCGCATCGGGCACTTCCTGCTTTTTGGGGCGCTTGATGCCCCGACGCAGGTTCTTTTCGTGCTGGGCGGCTTCACTTTTTCGCTCTGCGGCACGCTTGGCCTTTAGTTCCAGCTTGGCAAGATCTTCGTCATATTTCTCCGGGTCCATCTCCGCCAGGCGGCGGACCACGGCGACTGCGAGGCCGATGTCTGTAATAGCGACCACGGCGGCGGAGCCACGGCCGGTGGCCTGCCCCAGTTCCTGCTTGGTAAAGGGGATCCGCAGCCACACACACTGACCGGCTTCCGCAAAGTGCTGCACCCGGCGGGCGGTATTGTCCGCCGCATCAGACGCCAGCAGGAGCACCCGTGCGTCTCTGGCGCGGGCCACAGCTTCCACCGGTTCTTCGCCTACTTCCAGGTTCCGGCCCCGGAGGCACAGGCCAATGAGGGAGAGAAACTGTTCATTCCTGTTCATTGTGTCCCTCCAATTCCGCTTCCATGGCGTCATAGACCTCCGGGGGGATGGCTGTGCTGAAAGCACGTTCCAGCGCTCTGGATTTCCGGGCTTTTTTCAGACATTCCACATCGTGGCACACATAGGCGCCACGACCGGGCTTTTTGCCCACAAAATCCAGACTCACAACGCCCTCCGGGGATTTGACCACCCGCAGCAGGCTTTTTTTATCCTTCATCTCCCGGCAGCCCACACATTGCCGCTGGGGGATCTTTTTCACTTTCTGCATTCAGACAGCCCTCCCTTACACATGGCGCGGCGGACCGCGCCGGGCTTTATCTCCTTCTGTTTCTTCTGCTGCGCCGCAGGTACAGCACTGCGATACCCGCAGCCACGCCGCAGAGAAAGAAACTCAACTGTGTCACTGGACGGGTTCCTCGTCCACGATCTCCTCATCGTCCTCACCCTGATAGCTCTCCGGCTTGATATCGATCTTATAGCCGGTGAGACGGGCGGCCAGACGGGCGTTCTGGCCCTCCTTGCCGATGGCCAAAGACAGCTGATCGTCAGGCACGATGACGCGGCAGGCCTTGCCCTCTTCCGCCATCATGACGTCCACCACGTCGGAGGGCGCCAGAGCAGCGGCGATGAACTGGGCGGGGTCCTCGCTCCACTTGATAATGTCGATCTTCTCGCCCCGCAGTTCGTCCACGATGGCGGCGACACGCTGGCCCTTGGGACCCACGCAGGCGCCGATGGGGTCCACGTTCTCGTCAGCAGACCAGACGGCCATCTTGGTGCGGCTGCCGGCCTCCCGGGCGATGGAGCGAATCTCCACCGTGCCGTCAAAGATCTCCGGCACCTCCAGCTCAAACAGGCGCTTCACCAGCCCCGGATGGGTCCGGGAGATAAGCATCTGGGGGCCCCGGCTGCCCCGGCGCACATCCATCAGATAGACCTTCAGCAGCTGCCCCTCATAGTATTCCTCTCCACTGACCTGCTCGCCCAGAGGCAGCACGGCGTCGGTGGCGTCCGCACCGGAGCCCAGACGCACGGTAACGCTGCCGCTGCGCTGGTCGATACGCACCACGGTGCCGGTGAGGATCTCGTGCTGCTTGGAGTTGAACTCGTCATACACCATGCCCCGCTCCGCTTCACGGAGGCCCTGGATAATGACCTGCTTGCCGTTGCCGGCAGCGATGCGGCCAAACTCCGTGTTGTCCACAGGGATGTTCACCACGTCGCCGATCTCGTATCTGGCGGAAATGGTCTTGGCCTCCTCAACGGGGATCTCGTTGAAGGGGTCCACATAGTCCTCCTCCGCCACCACGTTCTTCTGCACGTACATCTTCAGCCGCTGATGTTCCTCATCCACGTCCACAATGACGTTTTCCACGTCCTTGTGGTCCCGCTTGTAGGCGGTGGTGACAGCCTGGATGATCTTATCCATCATGAAGGTCTGGGGAATGCCCCGTTCCTTTTCCAGCATAGCCAGAGCTGCGAAGATCTCCGGGATGTTCATACCCGCGGGTTCCTTCACCTTTTTCTTGCCTTTCATTGCGATTCTCCTTTTTACTTTATACGTCTTTTTTTGAGACAGGGATAACAGATTAAAATTCCACCCGCAGGCGGCACAGGGCCACATCCTTCTTGCCGAAGGTATAGGCAGTGCCGTTGAGGTCCACGGTGAGAGAACCGTCGGCCTCGTTGTAGGCGGTCAGGGTGCCGGGGAATTCCTTGCGGCCGTCCACCGGCTTGTAGAGCTTCACCAGCACGGGGCTGTTCAGATACCGCTGGAAGTCGGCGGGACGCTTCAGCACCCGCTCGGCGCCGGCGGAGCCTATCTCTAAGGTATAGCTGCCTTCGATGGGGTCGGCCTCGTCCAGCAGATCGCTGAGGGCGCGGGAGATATTCTCACAGTCCAGAATATCCACGCCGCCCTCCTTGTCAATGAGGACCCGGAGGTACCAGGTGCCGGCCTCCTTCACATATTCCACGTCCCACAGGGAGCAGCCCTGTTCTTCCACGATGGGTGCCGCCAGACGGGCGGTGAGATCGGTGACCTTTTCCATGGGATTCTCCTTTCGGTTTTTCATTTGCGGCGGAGTGCGGATACCACAAAAAAGAGCGGACCTTGCGGTCCACTCACAACTTACACTCCTTTAATATGCATTAAGATAACACACTTTATGATAAATTGCAAGGGCGTTTCCAGACTTTTTTGAAAAAATCACGCTGATTTTTTACAATTTTCGGCCAGTTCCGGAGAAAAATCCCCGGAACCGCCGAAAAACAGTCAACGCACCCGGCAGCCGCCCCATTCCACCGCCGTGAAGCCGGTGCGCTCCGGAGCGGTAAGGCTCTGGGCGGGGATCTCCATGAACTTGTCCAAGGGCTTCCAGGCCATGAATACCCGCAGCAGGGTGTCCGGGGCCGGGTCGATGGTCAGCTTTGCCGCCTGCGTATAGCGGTCCGACTGGAAGGCGATGAGATTATAGGGATTCTCCTGCATCTGGGGCAGCCAGTAGACGATGAACTCGTTGGCCTCTCGCCGGGTGAGGCCCAGCTGGGCCAGCGCATCCTCCAAAAAGGCAGCGGTGTCGGTTCCTGCCACGCAGAAGCCTTGGGAGAAGTCATACGCGATGGTATCCGTACCCTCCCAGTAGAGATAGCTGTAAGTCTGTCCGGCATCGTCTGTCAGAGTCCCATCCGGGCAGGCAGTCACTGCCCAGCCGTCGCCGTAGGTAGGATAGGTGCAGGTCAATGCTCCGGCGTAGTCCAGCTTTACCGTGACGGCGGTCTCCTCCTCCGGATAGAGGTAGATCACCGGCTTGGCGGCGGCCTGTTCCTCCCGACAGGCTGACAGGCTCAGCATGCAGGTCAGCGTCAGAAGCGCTGCGAAAAACCGTTTCATAAAGAAGAGCTCCTTTCTGTTCAATAAACCGAGGGGGTTGATTCCATTCTACCTGTATAGACGGGAAAAAGAGCGGTTTGGTTCCGCACGAAAGCAAAAAAACAGAGCGGAACTTCTGAAAAGAAGTTCCGCCCTGCTTTACGCGGTAAAGAACATGGCCAGAATGGAGGTGATGATGCCGCAGACACATAGAGCGATGGAGCTCATGGCGCCCTGAAGAGGACCAATCTCCAGCGCCTTGCTGGTGCCCACCGCATGGCTGCACGCGCCGATGGCCACGCCCTCCACCACCGGATCGGTGACATGGAATACCTTGGCAAACAGCGGGGCCAGCATAGCGCCCTCGATCCCGGTGATAATGACCGACGCCGCAGTCAGAGCCGGAAGACCGCCGCTGCTCTCCGCAATGCTGACGGCGATGGCCGTTGTGACACTTTTGGGCAGCAGAGAATTCAGCAGGGAGGCCTCCGCTTGAAACAGGCGGCAGAGCACCTGTACCAATAGCATGCTCACGAGACTACCCACAAAGCAGCCCAGCACCACCGGCCAGAAGTGCCGCTTCAGAATGGCCCGCTGCTGGTAGATGTTCAGAGCCAGAACGGCGGTGGCGGGAGCCAGCAGCAGTTTGATAATGCTGCCGCCGGCGTTGTAGTTGTCCAGAGGGATGTGGAACAGCAGCATGATCCCGATGACCAGCAGACTGGCCACCAGCACCGGATTGCAGATCAGAAGCCCCGTCCGCTTCTGGAACCGGACGGCCAGATACCAGCAGAGCAGTGTCACGCCGAGACCGAAAAAGGGCGTGGAAGTCAGCGTATCAATCATGGGACGCCTCCTTTGCGTGAAACAGCTTCATCAGCAGCCGGACGCTCCAGACTGTTGCCGCGTACACCAGCGGTGTGCTGACAAGGGAGACCACCAGGAAGGGGACAAGCTGCAGCTTCAGCACGTCCAGATATTCCAGAGTTCCCACCACGGAGGGAATGAAAAACAGCCCCATATTGTCGATGAGAAAGTGGGAGGTCCCCTGAATCGTCCGCTCCTTGACCCCGCCGCTGAGCAGCAAGATCAACAGCAGGATCAGGCTGATGACACTGGCGGGCAGTGTAAAGGGCAGCAGCGCCGCGATCCATTCACCTGCCATACAGATGAGAAATACAATACAAAATTCTACAATCAGATTCATAACGATCACCTCGGTAAAAAGCAATCCTCAGTTTATGCGCGGCGGCCGGGGAAGTCAATGTGAGAAACAGAGAAAGAAACGGTATTTTTTCGCAGATTTTTAGCAGGAAAAAGCCGACGGGGCGAAACTGCTGCTTCGCCCCGACGGATCAGTTTTCGATTTTTTAAAACCGGGAGCCGCTTGGCTGTTCTCCGGTAAGGGGAGTGAACCGTCATTTCCGCCGGAGAGCGGCCAGCAGGCAGGCAGCCAGAAAAACCGTCAGGTCCGCAGCTACCACCGTTGCCCCTACCGGGGTAGAAAAGCCGAAGGAGATGGTGAGCCCCACGCAGAAGCACACCACGGAGGTCACGGCGGCGCAGAGGATCACGCCACGGAAGCTCTTGAACAGTCGCATGGCGGTCAGAGCCGGGAAGATCACCAGCGAGGAGATGAGCATAGCGCCCATCATCCGCATTCCCAGCACGATGGTCAGGGCCGTGAGGATGGCCAGCAAGGTGTTGCAGGCATCTACCTTCAACCCGGTGGCCCGGGAGAAACTCTCGTCAAAGGTGACGGCGAAGATCTGATGGTAAAAAAGCAGGTACAGCGTCAGCACCGTTACCGACAGGATCACGGACAGGGCCACGTCTCCCTTTGTCATGGCAAGGACGCTGCCGAACATATAGTTGTCCACATCGGTGGTCATGCCGGTGGTCCGGGAGATCACCAGAATACCGATGGCCAGCGCCGAAGCGCTGACGGCGGCGATGGCGGCATCACTGTTCCAGTGAGGATGGCTGGCCATCCGAAGCAGGAAAAATGCCGCCAAAATGACCACAGGAATGGAAAAATACAACGGCGTTACGCCCAGCGCCACGGCGATGGCCAGCGCACCGAAGGAGACGTGGCTCAGGCCATCGCCGATCATGGAGTACCGTTTCAGGACCAGCGGAACGCCTAACAGGGCGGCGCACAGGCTCACCAGCACACCGGCGATCAAAGCCCTTTGCATAAAGGGGTAAGAAAACATCTGCAAAATATTCATGATTCCAGTTCCTCCCGGAAGCGGCGGCCCTGGGGACTCGCCAGATAGTCGGATGCCGTGCCGGTAAAGAGGCCCTTTCGTCCGATGTGCAGTACTGTGCGGGCGCTTTTCAGCGCCGCCTTCAAATCGTGAGTCACCATCACGATGGCCATGCCCTCCTTTTGATTCAGGTAGGCCAGCGTTTTGTAGAGGTCCTGAGCGGCGGCGGGGTCCAGACCGGTGATGGGTTCATCCAAAATCAAAAGCTGGCTGGCGGCGCACAGGGCGCGGGCCAATAGCACCCGCTGCTGCTGGCCGCCAGAGAGATCCCGGTAGCAGGCGTCCTTCAGCTCCAGAATTCCCAGCTTGCCCAGGTTCATCATGGCTTCGGACCGCTGGGCCGGGGTGTAGAAAAAATACAGCCCCTGCCGGTTCAGGCAGCCGGAGAGCACCACCTCCAGCACGGTGGCGGGGAAATCCCGCTGGGCCCGGGTCTGCTGGGGAAGGTAGCCGATGGCCCCGTGCTTCAGTGCCGGGGCGTGCTCAATGGTGCCGCTCTGGGGTTGGATCAGTCCTAAAAGTCCCCGCATGAGGGTGGATTTGCCGGAGCCGTTGTCCCCCACTACGCAGAGGTAGTCCCCCTTTGCAATCGTAAGGTCCAGATCGGTAAGCACCGATTTCCCCTCATAGCCGAGGGAAACGTCTCGGCAGACGATCAGTTCGTTATCCTTCATGCTTTGCCTCCTGACAGTGGTCGCAGAGCCCGGTCAGCACGGTGCGGCGGGGATCAATGCGAAAGTGGTGTTCGGAGGACAGATGGCGGCAGACCTCCTCCAAGTGCCGGCAGTCCAGATGGATCATCCGCCCACAGCCCTCACACCGCAGCAGAAAGCAGTCGTGGGAATGCCCGGCCTGGGGACAGTATTGGTAGAGCGCCCCCTCCTCCGTGGTGACCTTATGGACCAACCCTTGCTGGGTCAGCTTGTCCAACTGGCGGTAAACGGTTGCCAGCCCTACGGTGAGACCGCCGTGCCGCAGTTCCTCAGAAAGATCGGCGGCGGAGAGACATTCCTCCGCCCGCAGCTGTAAACAGCGCAGTACCGCCTGCTGCTGTTTGGTTTGATAAGCCATCCTTGCCTCCAATATGAAAATGATTATCGTTTTCATATTATAACCGGAAAAACAAACCTGTCAAGACCGTTGCAAAAATTCAAAAAATAAGGTATGGTAGAGGGGAATATAGAACGGCGGCAGTGCCGCCGGGCCAAATATCGAATAGACAAGAGAAATAAAGGAGAAGCAATATGGCTGTTTCTTTGGTGATCATGGCGGCAGGCCTCGGTTCCCGGTATGGCGGCAGCAAGCAGGTGGACGGCATCGGCCCCAACGGCGAAATTCTGATGGAGTATTCCATTCACGATGCCCTGCGGGCCGGCTTTGACAAGGTGGTGTTCATCATCAAGCCGGAAATGCGGGAGATGATGGACGAGCTGGTGGGCTATCTCAAGGAGAAAAAGACGGCGAAGGGCCAGCCGGTGCAGGTGGCCTACGTCTATCAGGACTATACCTCCGTACCGGACTTCTATCACATTCCTGAGGGACGCACCAAGCCCTTCGGCACGGTCCACGCCCTGCTGTGCGCGGAATCCGCAGTGGACGGCCCCTTCTGCGTCATCAACGCCGATGACTATTACGGGGTGGACGCCTACCGGACGATTTATGAGGAATTGGTCAAGCTGCCTGCCGAGGGCAAGGGAACCATGGTGGGCTATCTGCTGAAAAACACTGCCAGTCTCCACGGCACCGTGTCCCGGGGCGTCTGTAAGGTCAAGGACGGAAAACTGGATACCATTCAGGAGGCGCTGAAGGTCCAGCTCTATCCCGACGGACACCTGACGGATCTGGACACCGACACGGACCTGGCCCCGGATACGGTGGTCTCCATGAACTTCTGGGGCTTCATGCCCTCGATCTTCCCGGCGCTGCGGACCTATTTTGAGAACTTCCTCCGGGGGCTGCCTGATGACGCGGTGAAGGCGGAGTGCCTGCTGCCGCTCATGGTGGGCGAGGAGTTGAAGGCGGGACGCATGACCGTTTCCGTGCTCCATTCCAAGGATCTGTGGTTCGGTATGACCTACCGAGAGGACCGGGGCCGTGTGGCAGAGGACCTGCGGCGACTTCACGAGTCCGGCGTTTATCCGCCCTCTCTGCGGGACTGAATAGAAGAATGCGCATTGGCCCGGAGGCAGGACGGCGGTCCCGCTTCCGGGCTTATGTATTTATTGTGAAAAATTTGTCACCAAATTGTTATTGAATTTTTTCCAAATTGTATCGACTTTTTTCGGTAAAAAGTGTCTAATAGGAGATGCACTGTGTTTACATAATGTCAAGCGCTGAAGGAAAGGGGGAATGTGTCCGTGGCAGGTAAGCGTATGAGGAAAAATCCGCATGGCTGGATGCTGGCTGCGGTGCTGCTGTTGGCGGCTGCTGGCCTGCTGGCGGTACATTCCCATCAGACGGCGGCGGTCCCACCGGAGGAGCCGGCACAGGAGGAGCCGTCCGTAACGGTGATCCCCGCGGAACCGGAATTGCCGGAAGAGCCAGTGGAGGAAGAGCCTGTCCCGGAGAAACCCTGGGGGCCGATGGCGGAATCGGCGCCGGTGGATGACAGCTATTTTGACGATGTGGCTTTTGTGGGGGACTCCCGGACTGATGGCTTCCGGCTTTACAGCGGATTGAACCGAGGCACATATTTCTGCGTTACCGGAGAAACAGTGGCCTCCGCTACGGAACTGGAAAACTGGAAGGGCGAAAATGGGAAAAAGGTCTCTCTGGCAGAGGCCGTGGCCGCCGCAGACTGCGGAAAGATCTACCTGATGCTGGGCGTCAACGAACTGGGCTGGAAGGGGACGGACATCTTCCGGGGCCATGCGGAAAACCTGATTCGCCGACTGAAGGCGGACCATCCCGACGCGGAGCTGGTGATTCAGTCTCTGCTGCCGGTCTCGGCGGAGCAGGACACCAAAGGCTCCTATGTCAATAACCAGCGAATCTTGGCCTATAATCAGGTTTGGCGGGAGCTGGCAGAGGAAAACGGCTGCGCCTATGTAGATGTGGCGGAGGCCCTCACCGGAGAGGACGGCTGTCTGCCGGAGGAGTTGAGCTTCGATGGCGTTCATCTGAACCGGGCGGGCTGCCGGCTTTGGCTGGACTATCTCCGGACGCACAGCGTAGCGGGGAAAGTACCGGGGGAATCTGCGTCCGCGCAGACGGAATCGGAAGAAGCCGGTCCTGCACCTGCGCCGTCGGAATCGGAGCAGCCGTGAACCCGCGGGGCTGAAGACCCTTGGATCAATAAATGAAAACTGCCTGTACCGGGTTTGAGGATCGGTACAGGCAGTTGTTTTTTATGGGAGAATATGTAGAAAGACGGACGGCGTGAGCCGTCCGTCTTTCCGTGTAAGATAGAGAAAAGAGAGGGAAAATAAGATTGGTTGGGATTGCTTCTATGGCTTTATCATACGGTGTGAAAACGGAAAAGTCAACAGGTGATGCCGATTCTTCATAAATTGTTCACAGAATAACAAAACGAATAAATCTGTTCATAAAATGTTCAAAAATACAGGTGAAATATTGGGTTGACGAATGTTTTAACGTATGATAATATTTAGCATACTAAAAATTAGGACACTAAATGTAAAGGAGCTGATACCGATATGAAACCAGCCTGCGGACCGGATTTTTTGGGGCCTTTGTTAGGCCACGCGACCCATCTGGCACGGGAACGGATGGATGCCCGGTTATCCCGGTATGACATGACTCCCTCCCAGACCCATACGCTGCTGTATCTCAGCAGTCACGGCTACACCGCCCCCCAGCGGGATGTGGTGGAACACCTGCGGGTGCGGCCCTCCACTGCCAACGGTATTCTGGACCGGATGGAGGAAAAGGGCCTGATCCGCCGCACGGCGGATGAAAATGACCAGCGGCAGAAGCAGGTCACGGCCACGGAGAAGGGCCGGGAACTGAACAGTCTGGTGCAGGCTGCCTTTCAGGAGGCGGAAGCGGTCATGGTCAAGGGGCTACGGCTGGAGGAGACTGAAGCGCTGCGGCTGCTTCTGTATCGCGTTATCGAGAATTTAGAGGAGGACCGAACCACATGCTGAAAAAACTCGGGCCATACGCAAGGCCCTATTCCAAATGGATCGCGGTGGGCGTTCTGTGCAGCGCTGCCGAGGCTATTTTTGAGCTGCTGATCCCGCTGGTGATGGCGGATATTGTGAATATCGGCATTGAAACGGCGAATCAGAACTACATTCTGCAAAAGGGCCTTCTCATGATGGGGATGGCCGTCATCTCCCTGTGCTTCGGCCTGGGGGCTGCGGCATCTTCCTCCGTTGCCGGACAGGGTTTCGGCGCGGAGCTGCGGCGGGCGGAGTATGAGCACATTCAGGATTTTGCCTTTTCCAACATCGAGAAGTTCTCTACCGCGTCCCTTGTGACCCGGCTGACCAATGACGTCAACAATATGCAGATGACGCTGATGATGGGGATGCGGCTGCTGGTGCGGGCCCCGGTGATGCTGGTGGCGGCGCTGGTGCTGTCCATCCGGCTGAGCCGTGACCTGAGCAACGTATTTCTGGTGGTGATCCCCCTGCTGCTGATCGTCATCGTCCTGATCCTCACCAAAGCGGGGCCGCTGTTCCGCTCCCTCCAGGAGCGGACGGACGCCCTGAACCTGGTGGTGCAGGAAAACCTCACCGGCATCCGGGTGGTAAAGTCCTTCGTCCGGGAGGACTACGAGGAGGAGAAGTTCGCCAAGCGCAACGGTGATCTGAAGGAAAGCTCCATGCGGGCCTTCGGCATGGTGGTCATCAATATGCCTGTGATGATGCTGGTGGTGTACAGCACTATCATCGCCGTCATGTGGTTCGGCGGCAAAATGGTCTACGCCGGGACGCTGCCGGTGGGCGACCTGACCGCCTTCTTCACCTATATCACCCAGATTTTGATGTCCTTGATGATGGTTTCCATGATGTTCATGATGATGACCCGGTCCATCGCCTGCGCCAAGCGGATCGTGGAGGTTTTGGAGGAGCGGCCCGCCATCACCGACGACAGCGCCAAGGCGGACGCCGCCGTGAAGGACGGCAGCATCGACTTTGACCATGTGTTTTTCAAATACAGTGAAACCAGCCCGGAGTGGGTGCTGAAGGATGTGAACATCCACATTCCCAGCGGAGCCACAGTGGGCATTTTGGGCGGCACCGGCAGCGGAAAGACCAGCCTCATGAGCCTGATCCCCCGGCTGTACGAGGCGCAAGAAGGCACCGTCTCCGTAGGCGGACGGCCGGTGGCGGACTACACCATGGAGCATTTGCGGGAGTCCGTCAGCGTGGTGCTGCAAAAGAACACCCTGTTCTCCGGCACCATCCGGGAAAATCTGCTCTGGGGCGATCCCAACGCCACGGAGGACCAGCTTTGGGCCGCCTGCCGCGCTGCCTGTGCCGACGAATTTCTGGAGCGGATGCCTGACGGTCTGGACACCGATCTGGGACAGGGGGGCGTCAATGTCTCCGGCGGACAAAAGCAGCGGCTGTGCATTGCCCGTGCTATTTTGAAAAAACCGAAGGTGCTGATTTTGGACGATTCCACCAGCGCTGTGGATACTGCCACGGATGCGAAGATCCGTCAGGCATTCCGGCAGGATCTGCCGGGAACCACCAAGCTCATCGTGGCCCAGCGGGTGACGTCCGTCTTGGACGCCGACCTGATTCTGGTGATGGATGACGGCGCGGTGGCGGCCCAAGGCACCCACGAGGAACTGATGAAGACCTGCGAGATCTACCGTGAGGTCTACGAATCCCAGCAGGAAGGAGTGAGCATTGGTGGCTGAGAACAATACGAAACGCGGACCGGGCCACGGTCCCGGTGGACCCCGGGGCGGCTTCCGAAAGCCCAAGGACCTGCGGGGCACCCTAAGCAAGCTCATGGGCTATCTGGGGCGGTATAAGGCGCTGCTGGTGATCGTGGTGATCCTGCTGTTTATCAGCGCCGCCTGCTCCGTGGCAGGCTCCTATCTCATCAAGCCCCTCATCAATGATTATATCCTCCCCGGCGATTTTATCGGCCTTGCCAAAATGCTCTGTGTCATGGCGGGGGTCTATGTTGTGGGGGCAGTGTGCTCCTACGGTTATGCGCGGATCATGGTCCATGTGGCCCAGAACATCGTGGCAAAGCTCCGGGTGGACCTGTTCAACAAAATGCAGAAGCTGCCCCTGAAATTCTTCGATACTCACACCCACGGTGAGCTGATGAGCCGGTACACCAACGATATCGAAACGGTGTCCGAGGCTTTGAACAACAGCTTCGCAAGCCTCATTTCCTGCTCCCTGACCTTTGTGGGCACAGTCATGATGATGATCGTCCTCAGTCCCATCCTGACGGCCATCACCGCCGTGATGCTGGGGGTCATGCTGCTGGTGGTGAAAACCATCGGCGGCCGCAGCCGCCGGTACTTTGCCGCCCAGCAGAAGGCCATCGGCGCGGTGAACGGCTATATCGAGGAGATGATCGAGGGCCAGAAGGTCATTAAGGTCTTTAACCACGAGGATGCCGCCAAAGCCGGCTTTGCCGGACTGAACGAGGCCTACCGGGACGCCGCCACCCGGGCGCAGGCCTACGCCGGGGCTATGATGCCCGCCATGGGAAACCTGAGCCACATCAATTACGCCATCACCTGCTGCATCGGCGGCCTGCTGGCCATCCGCACCGGCGATCTGGGCGGGCTCTCCGCCTTTTTGCAGTACACCAAGCAGGTGAGTCAGCCCATCACCCAGATCTCTCAGCAGGTGAACACCATCCTCTCCGCTGTGGCCGGCGCGGAGCGGGTCTTTGAGATCATGGAGGCGGAGCCGGAGGTAGATGACGGCAAGGTGACACTGGAGCGAGTGAAGGAAAACCCGGACGGCACCCTCACCGAGGCAAATTATGACACCGGGGCGTGGGCGTGGAAAAAGCCGGACGGCAGTCTGGTGCCCCTGCGGGGGGATGTGCGGTTCGACCATGTGGTGTTTGGTTACGATGACCGGAAGATCATCCTCCATGACATTTCCCTCTTTGCCAAGCCCGGTCAGAAGATCGCCTTTGTAGGCTCCACCGGCGCCGGAAAGACCACTATCACCAGCCTTATCAACCGGTTCTATGAGATCCAGTCCGGCACCATCACCTATGACGGCATCAATGTTCGGGACATTCAGAAAGACTCTCTGCGACGGTCACTGGGCGTGGTCCTGCAAGATACCCACCTCTTTACCGGCACGGTGGCAGACAACATCCGCTATGGCCGTCTGGACGCCACCGACGAGGAGGTGGAGGCCGCGGCCCGGCTGGCGGGAGCGGACGGCTTCATCCGCCACCTGCCTGACGGTTATCAAACGGTCCTCACCAGCGAGGGCGGCAGCCTCAGCCAGGGCGAGCGGCAGCTTTTGAACATCGCCCGCGCCGCCTGCGCCAACCCGCCGGTGCTGATTCTGGACGAGGCCACCAGTTCCATCGACACCCGGACGGAAAAGCTCATCGAAAAGGGCATGGACCGGCTGATGGCGGGGCGCACTGTGTTCGTCATTGCTCACCGGCTCTCCACCGTCCGCAACTCCAAGGCCATTATGGTTCTGGAGCAGGGGCGTGTAATTGAGAGAGGATCTCATGACGAACTGATTGCTCAGAAGGGCAAATATTATCAGCTGTATAATGGCTGATATGCCAGGGAAATAAAGACTGATAACAAAAACAGGAAGAGCCATTCTCTATATTAACAATAGAGAGCGGTTCTTCCTGTTTTTTATAGAATGATACGCTGTCAGCTGAAAATGCTTTATGCTTCTTTTGGATTTTTCTGAGGCAGCTGTGCCAACACGATGGCGCAGAACATGATTATACAGCCAATGATTTCTTTTACACTTAATTCTGCATCTCTTTCGTTAAGACATATGATATGTTTGTTTTTCGCATCTTCTTGCATATTAATGCTTATCA
>ERZ773104.3505-NODE-3505-length-14931-cov-7.015259_pt1 | contig 14931 bp, 15 predicted proteins | sample MGYA00511920_ERZ773104 | MGnify/ENA primary metagenome ERZ773104 (study PRJEB29015, sample SAMEA2737857) | human gut metagenome | biome: human gut; feature: human-associated habitat; material: faeces | place: China | collected 2012 ...
TTCTTATTTATGGGGTGTTTTATGTATCAATATCCAAAACAAATATTAACAATAGCACAGCAGGTACAATCATATATTGATGCAGGAATGGTAATTACTTCTCGTGAGGATGTAGAAAAGGCATTAAAGTCAGTTGGATTTTATCGTTTGCGTGGATACTCGTTCCACTTATATGATAATGCTACAAAGAAGTATGTTCCGGGAACAAAGTTTGAAGATATTTTAAGGTTGTATCAGTTTGATCAGGAATTATCTTCGTTGATTTTTTTAATGATTTCCAAGATTGAAGTGGCATTAAGAGTACGATTAGTGGAAGCGTTGCTTATACACGGAGAACCACTTGTTTTGCAGGATTCATCGATTTTTAAAGAGAAAAAACTGTATTGGCAGAATATGTCTACAGTAGCGTCAGAAATTGCACGCTCTAATGATGTGTTTATCAAACACAATTTCGATAATCATGAGGGAGAGGTGCCTGTATGGGCAGCTGTTGAAGTTCTTTCATTTGGTACGTTATCGAAGATAATTAAGAATTTGAAAACAGGTACTGGAAGCTCATATTCTATATTGGCGGCTAATTATCAATATAAATCGAAAAAAGGAAATTTGGTAAATCCATCGCAGAAAATGCTTGCTTCATGGATACAGGGTGTTTCTGGCAGAATGAATGGGAGTCGGTACTAGCAAAATTCGACACCACATGATATAATGTTTTTCAGTCAGATTAGAGCAGTAGGGATAGTCTTGCGGTTGTCCTTTCTGGAAACAGAAAGGAGGTCGGTATGGATGCTTTAGAAGTGCTTACACTTTTACTGGTTGTATTTGCAGCCTTGACATCATAGACAATAAACATAACCGCAAATAAACGGAAAGGCTATCCTCTACGCCAATAGGGGATAGCCTGTAATCCGTTAATAAACTTAACGCTTTATAAGTTTCCGATTGTGCAACCGTTGGACACTCCAATATCCTTCGGTTTTCTAATCTGATTATAAACCAGCCTTGCGGATTTTGCAAGAGGTTTAGGATAGGGAGGGGTGCCTTGCGCACCTCTATTTTTTTGCCAATTTACAGGTTCGGAGTATCTTTTTTCTTCTGTTGTTCCTGTGCCGGATCGGGCTGCGTCCGTCCGAGATACTGATTGAGATTTTCCTGTTTCCGTTTCAGCTCACGTACTTCCTTTTCACAATCCTTATAGGTGGAAGTCAGCTCGCTTTTCTGCTTCATCAGTTCCTGATACTCTGCTTTTAGCTTATCGACATTCAAGCCCTTTAAGTTTATGCCCGCCTGTTCCAGCATACGTAGGAAAATTGCAAACATTGTTACAAAAATAAAACTAATTAAATGTTAATTCGAAGCCGACTTTCGAAAAGCCGAAAATTGTATTTGAAATTATGCGCATATGGGCGTATAATCTAACCTAGGACTATTTATGAGGACTTTTGGGTCCTTCACCAAGATGGGTAATCCCCATAAGAGAGGAATTATATGGCTGTATCTTATAACGGATTATGGAAATTATTAATCGACAAGAACATGAAAAAGATGGATCTTGTTGAAAATGAAAACATCGGAATCAGCAGCAGTACACTTGCTAAGATGAGTAAGGGCGAGACTGTGTCTATGAGTATCTTGGAAAAGATATGCTTAGAATTGGATTGCGATTTCGGAGACATAATAAGTATTGATAAAAGCAAAGTTTGAAAATAATTGTATCAACTCATGCAGACACTTTACCAATATATAAGCTTCGCCATAATCAACCTCTTACAGCAGGTGACTATGAGATGTTATCAAAGATATTTACTGAAGAGCTTGGAACACAAGAAGATTATGATAGAACGTTCCAGGATACTCCACTAGGTAAGCTTGTAAGAAGAATTGTAAAAATGGATCATGACGCGACTATGCAGCTTTTCTCAGAATATATTGATGAGCATAAGTGGAATAGTCAACAGATTGCTTTCGTTAGAAATCTTATTGCTTATGTTGAGGAGCACGGATACATAGATGATATGTCGATTCTTCTTAAACCTCCATTTGATAGACCGATGCCTTTGTAAGGCTTTATTCACCGGAGGATCAGAAGAGAATTATTTCGATCGTTAATGATATCAATGAAAATGCTACAAGACTGGTAGGATAGCGTGATGGTACAAAGAATAGTTGATGATATAAGGGCTGCACTTGATCATGATTTATATTTTGCAGCGCTTAGCACAGCACTCACCTTACCGGATATATGCGGTAAGGCTGAGTATCCGAATGAGAAAAGTAGTAAAAAACGTTATATAGACTGGTATGACAAAGAAATAGGTTATTACGAAAAGAATCATCATCAAACAACTGATGAAGAAATGCCTTATTTATCTGGAAGTGTTATATACAGCTTGAGGTGCTCATTACTGCATGAAGGTAATCCTAATGTAGATAACGAACGCCTCACAAAAAAGAATGAGTCCCTACCAATAGATCACTTTGTGTTGAAAATCGAAAGTAAGAATGATTTTGATATTTACTCTGATGGTAGTGGAATTTCGGATATGTTTGGTCAGCATAGCAGATCATATAGGATGAGTATAAGAAGGATATGCTTAATTATGTGCGCGGTAGCAGAGGGCTATTATAACGAAAACAAAGAAAAATTTTATTTTAATTATGAGATTCTCGATTGGGATAAGGCAACGGAACACTTGACTCCGATTGATATGGAAGCAGTTATGAAGGCGCTTGCAGATCCTAATTTAGGAAAATAAGCATAAAATGTTTATGAATGTTAGGGGATATGGGTTGATTAAGATAATTGGTCGCTTGTAAAAAATAAGGGGGCATTGTGGAAAAGAAAGAATTACTAAGTGAGGTTGCGGAGATAACAGCAAAAACCTTAGTTTCAACAATTCCAGTTGGGGGAACACTTGTTACTTGTATTTGGGATTCTATCAAAGTAAATGCAGCCAATCGCAGAATGGAAGATTGGAAGAATCAAGTTGAGGAAAAACTATGTGATTTGAAACTATCCTTGGATGACATAGGAAATAATGAGTTGTTTGCATCAGCTATGATGAAAGCAACAGATATTGCGATTAAAACGGCCGAAGATGAGAAAAGACAGTACTTAGCAAGTGCAGTGAAGAATTCTGCAATGGCAAGTATAGACGAAAGCGTCATGATGATATATCTGGATCTGTTGGATAAATATACTTTGTGGCATATTAGAATCCTTCATTTGTTTAGAAATCCTAAGGCTTTTGATCAAGTTCATGTTGATGGCATTATGATGGGGTCAGCGAGCATAGTTGTTGAGCAAGTATACCCTGAAATAGCCAAGGAAAAAGAACTATTAGATAAAATTGTTAAGGATTTACAGAATGACGGAATGATGTCAGAGGGTTCCTATATGCATGCTGGTATGACATCAAATGGGGTTGCAGCCTCAAGAACAACAGAATTAGGAAATAAATTTTTGAAATTTATCCTTGATGAATGATAGTAAATGGGAGGTTGCGATATGGCAATACCTAAGCTTACAGAAGAGAGTATTAATGAAGCACTCAAATATATTGATGAGCATGGAGTGCCCGGACATAACGAAAGCACAGTATATGTATTAGTTGTAGATGGGAAGAAATATCCACCAAAGTATGTCATTGGTGTTGCCAACCATATTGTAAATGGCGAGGAGATAACTACTCAGGGATATAATGCGGTAGAAGCAAAATCTTATCTTGAAAGTCGGGGGTATACGATTGAAATGAAGCAGGAAAAATATGAGCTTACAATAACGGCCGATTCTGTGGTATCTACGGATGAAAGATTTACCATGGATAATCTTGGCTTAGGAGATAATTATAAGCCGATTGATGCCTATTTTATGAAGGGCGGAGAAGAAATCATTCGTCGAAATAGAAACAAGGGCGAATTAAAAATATCGAATCAAACATTACCAAGGATTGCGTGTCAGATTTTTGAAAAGCAGTTAGCATCATTATCTGATGAAGATAAAACTAATTTTCCTATTTGCCAATATACACCTGATTCGGATGTTATTCGAGGAATATTTGCTACTGAAGCGGAATTTAAAAAATATAGGAATACTATGGAGAAATCTACCTATAAGCGTGAGAATGGTCCCCAGTTTGTAATTTATTCTTGGAATGTTTTTTCAACCCTTGTATTTGCTAGAGAATGTCTAAAGCGTTTTGGTGAGCCAGGAGATAAATTTATTCTGATATATAGGGATAAAACAGATCAGGAGCTTAATCAGAATAAAACAGAACAGGTTGTTGATGAGGATGTTAATAAGACCACCAAAGAAAGCAATAATCCTTATTCTAAGTTACTTTTAGAGTCAAAGAATATCATCTTTAGAGGGGCACCTGGAACCGGTAAGTCATATCTTGCTAAGTCAATTGCAGCAGACATTATCAGCAACGGGTACACTGACAGATACTCAGATCTTACAGATGAGCAGAGACAGCAGGTGGAATTTGTACAGTTCCATCCAAGTTATGACTACTCGGATTTTGTTGAAGGATTACGTCCTAAGATGAATGACGATGGTAGCATGGGCTTTGAACTGCAGGATGGTATCTTTAAAAAGTTTGTTGACAGAGCAAGGAAGAACTTTGAAGATTCGCAGAAATCAAAGGAGTTAAGGGAACAGGAAGTATCTGCTAAAGCTATTATGGCAAACTTCTTTGCTAATATAGAGTTTGGTGAAGATAAGTTTAAAACCATTAAAGGTAGTGAATTTTCCATTACTAATGTTGATGAGAAGCATATTTATATTTCGATTCCGGGTAATGATTCTGTAGATAAGCTGAGCCTTAACATTGATGAGGTTCAGAAGATGCTTGAATCTGGAGCTTCTTTTGAAAAAGTAAGCGATATTACAAGTTTCTTTGGCAAGCAGTTTGCGACACAGGGTTATTCTTACGACTTCGCTCTTTATAAGGCGATTAAAGAAACTGAGAATAGTTTTACTACAGCAGCAGTAGAACCTGAAGATTTGAAGAAATACATATTTATCATTGATGAGATTAACCGTGGAGAAATCTCCAAGATATTAGGAGAACTATTCTTCTCAATCGATCCAGGATATAGAGGAAAAGAGGGAATGGTTGCAACGCAGTATTCAAATATGCATGCAAATCCGGATGAGAAGTTTTATATACCTGAGAACGTTTATATCATTGGAACTATGAATGATATTGATAGATCTGTTGATACATTTGATTTTGCTATGCGCAGAAGATTCAGATTTGTTGAAGTTAAAGCTGAGGATACTCAGGATATGCTTGAATCTCTGGAAAATGAGGAGCTAAAGAACGAGGCGGTTCAGCGTATGGATAGTTTGAATGCTGAGATCGTTAAGGTTGAAGACTTAAATGAGAACTATCAGATTGGTGCTTCATACTTCTTAAAACTTAAGACACTCGGCTTCAATGAATTATGGACGGATTACTTGAAACCACTTTTGCAGGATTACGTTCGTGGTTTATATGATGAGGCGGGTATTATGAAGAGATTTGCCAAAGCTTATGGTTATGAGGAGCCAAGTGAAGGTGATGAAAATGAAGCAGCTCAAGATTAAGGACAATCAATATAATTTAAAAGCTGAGTTTGCTGATGTAGATGGTATTACTGATGCAGTTGCTGATAAAACATTCGAGCAACTGGAGCGTGAGGGCATCTTTGTGTTTCCGGAGGTAATAAAGGATGCTGATGATATTTCTAGGAATCAGATGATTCTCCAAAGCCATAATGACATGTACGTTTCCGGGAATGTTATGGGTTTTCTTGGAGTGGGTGATCAGCGTCTTGTCATCGAATCGAGGTTTAGCTCTGGGGACGAAGATTATCTGTTTCAATATCTGCTAAATAGAGTTATGGATTTTCCTAATCTTGTAGATCTTGAAACTGAAGCTAAACAGGATAATGGAATGTTTAATCTGTTGGTGTTCCTGTTTCCATATTACTTAAAGAAGGCTGCTCGGAAGGGTGCGTTTAAGACATATATTCGCAGAGAATACAATGATGGAAACGTTAATGGCACTATAGATGTGGCTCGGCATATACGTAAGAATACACCGTTTGTTGGAAATATCGCATACAGTCAGCGTGAGTATTCTTACGACAATTATTTGATGGAGCTTGTAAGACATACGGTTGAATATATTAAGGCCAAACCTTATGGAAGCAGACTTTTAAAGAGTGCTAATGATGAAGTAAAGCTTGTTGTGGATTCGACACCAGCATATAGACCGGCCGATCGAAGAGATATTATTGAAGATAATAAGAAGAATACTATAAGACATGCATATTATCATGAATACCGTGATTTACAGCGCCTTTGTATTCTGATTTTACAGAATGAAAAGCAGCAGATGGGTTACGGTAAGCGAAAAGTCTACGGAATCTTGTTTGATGGCGCTTGGTTGTGGGAAGAATATGTGAATTCTCTTGTGGAGGATTATTTTTATCATCCAATGAATAAGGCTGGCAAAGATAAGCAGTGGCTCTTTGGTGGTAACAACGGTCTTATTTATCCAGACTTCATTGGAAAAGATGATGAAAACCGTGTTATTGCAGATGCGAAGTATAAGCCAATAGGAAATATTGGTAATCAGGATTATCTGCAGGTATTGGCGTACATGTTTAGATTTGATGCTAAGAGGGCATTTTACTTTTACCCAGAGGCATCCGACCAGAATGATAAAGAATTATGGCTTAATAAGGGGTCGTCTTTTGAGGATAATGTTTCTGCCAGGGATGATGTATGCCTCATTAAACATGGACTCAGAATACCTAATGATGTGAGTGATTATAAGGATTTTGAAGAGCAAATAGGTATGAGCGAAGTGTCCTTCATAGAAATATTGAAGTGATTTTCTGTTAAATGAATGATACCGGAGTCAATCAGCGTTATCAATGTAGACGGATATATAGGGAAAGTACAAGTTCTGAGATTGTGTATGCTGAGAGCATAATAAAAAGATTGAATAATGGCAGTAAAGAACTATGACATAACGTTTATAAGAGGAGGAATAAGTATTATGGAGAAGGGATTAGTATTAGCTGATGAAAAGTCAGTTAATACATCGATTACTACGTATGATAATCAGTTGTTGGGATTTATAAATGAGCTTGGTTTACCAACACAAAATATTTTAGTAGCTGTAGATGAGAGAAAAAAGGTTGTAAAAAATATTGATGGTGTAGTGAGTTTGCTTGAAGCTGAAAAAAGAGGTGAAGCAAAATATATATCGAAGTTTATCGCAGCCTCAGCAGCAGGCCTGTTTGACGCTGCACTTAATTATCTTTGGGATGAGACTGTATTCCAATTGAGAAGAAGAATTGCTAATTATGATGTCGAGTATTTTTATGATGTTGCAGTTAAAAGTGAAAAAAGAAAAAAACTTTCTGGCGAAGAGGATTTAGATAAAGTCGATGACAGTGAGTTAATTCTAGGCGCGAAAGAAATAGATATGATATCAGATGTAGGATATCAACATCTTGCTTATATTAAATATATGCGCAATTGGGCAAGTGCTGCACATCCGAATCAAACAGAGGTAACAGGTTTACAATTAATATCCTGGCTCGAAACATGCATTAGAGAAATAATCAATCTTCCGGTTCAGCAGGTAACAGTAGAGACGGGAAGATTTTTGAAAAATCTAAGAGAAAATGTTTTGGAAGAGGATCAAATATCTTCATTCAATTCTTTTATAGAGAATCTTACTGTGGATAAAGTTGATAATCTTGCAATGGGCTTGTTTGGTATATACACGAGAAGTGAAACGGAGCAATTTGTTAGAGATAATATCACTCAAGTTTTTAAGACTGTTTGGAACTATTGTGATGAAGACACAAAGAATGAACTTGGTATTAAGTATGCGCGTTTTTCCGTAAACGGTGAGGTTGAGTCTACAAAATATGCTAAGGATTTATTTACGCTAGTTGATGGACAATCATATCTTCCTGAAGAATTAAGAATTACGGAAATTGATAAGGCAATTGATTTATTATATCAAGCACATGAGGGTGGTAATAATTTCTATACAGAGCCAACTTTTGCTTCACAGCTGAAGAGGTTAGTAGGTGAGAATAAAGTTCCTGCGCAGTTAAAGAAAAAATATGTGATGACATTGATTTACTGTCATAATACGAACGGTTATGGAGAATGTTGGGATGCTGATCCTATTTATAAAGAATTAATCTCTAAGTTTAATCAAGAGCAGATAAATATTGCTGTTTATTCAATTATGAATGAACGGATAGCAAGCATGCTTCAGATTGAGCGTTGTAGCAGAAAACACATTGAAATGCTTGATATTTTATATAAGAAAAATACTTCTCCAGTTGTGCATGAAGTTATTGAAACTATTAAGAATTATGGAGCAAGTTTAGCTACATATCGTCGTGATACAACAGTAAAACAAAAGATGGCGTCATTAGAGCCATTGTTATAAGACAATGGATTTTATATTGTAAAAATCTTACGGAAGGAGGCGTGAGTAAAAACTTGATATCATCTAACAAAATAGAGCATAGGGCCATAAACGCGCTAGAGGCGATTATAGACGAACATTCTACAATGGACCATCAGATTAGTGCTAATGATAAAGAAATGTCGTGGGACGGTTGCATTTGGATCTACCAAAAAAATAATGGTGATCAATCTAAACACAATGGGGCATCAAGAGTTCCGGTGCAAATTAAAGGGCATTTGGATCCTAATAATAAATATATAAATGCTAAACGCATTACATACTCAGTAAGAATCAATGGGGAGGAGATACCAGATGCCTATCTTTCCTAGATACAAACAAGAACCTATTAGAGTACAACACTCCCGAAGAACCATGGGAGTCCTTGGATATAAGAAAGTTGTATATAGAAATCAATATCTATGGAGAGGTCAACCCAGAATAAAAATAGTATCATCATCACTCAAAGCCTTGTAGCAATCTTTTTGTTGCAAGGCTTTTCTTATGTTCAGAAAAATTCCGAAAAGACCAAGGTAAGAAGTAACCCGGATTTTGGGATAGGGTGAAGTGCTATACTAACGTTGTAACAGTAGTGGCTAATAAGATATAATAAATCCAATAGAGAAAAGAGGTAATTATCATGCCACAAAGTTACACACCCGAATTTAAGAAAAAAATAGTACGTCTTCATGAAGAGGAAGGTCGTACCTACAAAAGCATCACCGCTGAGTATGGGGTATCGAAAGCCAGCATTTCTAAGTGGTGTAGCGAGTTTAGTAAAGAATGCCAGTCAAGCCCGGAAGCCAAAGAAGATTATGACAACATGAAGGAGATGCTCAGACTCAAAAGAGAAAACGAAGAACTTCGTAAGGAGAATCTTTTCTTAAAAAAAGCGGCGGCATTCTTTGCAAAGGAAATCGATTAGAGGCTTATCGATTCATCGAACAATATCATAATGAATTTGGCATTCGCTGGCTGCTTGGACGGCTGGGTATATGCCCAAATGCTTATTACAACTACCGGAAACACCGGAAGGCGGATTATTATACCCTTAAAGCCGAAGTCCAAGCACAGATTCAGGAAATATATCATTCGCACAATGGAGTTGACGGCTATCGGAGTATGAAAGTCTATCTGGAGCGTAAAGGTTATTCTTACAGTAATACCACCGTTCATAAATATATGAACACAGAGCTTGGTCTCCGTTCGGTTGTCCGTCCAAAAAAACCAGGATATGAGCATGGAAACCCGCATAAAGTATTCGATAATAAGCTGAAGCAAAATTTCACAGCAGATGAAATCAATCGAAAATGGTGCACGGATTTCACTTATCTGTTCCTTGCAAATCATGAAGTACGCTATAACTGCACTATTATAGATTTGCATGACCGGAGTGTGATTGCCAGCATAACAGATCGTAACATTACCAGTGATCTTGCGATCCGGACGCTCCGAAAAGCGCTGGAATCGCAGCCAACAATCAAAGATGGCCTTATCTTACATTCTGACCAGGGCTCACAGTATACGTCCAAAGCATTTACCGAATTCTGCGAATCGGTAAATGTGACACAGAGCATGAGCAAAGCAGGATATCCGTACGACAATGCACCGATGGAGCGTTACTTCAATACCTTGAAGAATGAATGCACAAATTTGTATGAGTTTACAACAGAGGAAACACTCTATCAAAAGGTAGAAGAATTTGCATACGTTGATTATAATCATGTTCGTCCACACAGTTATAATGGTTATCGAACCCCATATGAAGCAAGGACGGCAGCATAAATTGATAAGCACTATTTTTTTAGCCACAAGTGTTACAAAAAAGCTTGACCACAACAATCTCAAAACGATAGGAAAAGGAATAGAAAACAAAGAATTTCAGAAAAAATGAGAGAGAGTGAAAGAAAATAATGTATGTCCGAAGCAACCCAATTTCTTATCCAGTTCCCGAACAAGTTCGCAAAATTCTCCAAGCACTCACGCTTTTTGTTCAGCAGTAAATTTCCCGAAAAAGAATACTATCAACTAATAAATCCAATTTTCCTATCCTGCTATTTTCCGATAAGTAGCAGCTGTCAGGAAGCCCAGATAGGAAAACCTCAAGTGACGTATCAGGGTAGCGTGAGGCGTTTCGGAAAATGTAAGCGTGTTTGGAACAAGTTAGCAGGAGTTTTGCTACACCCCCTAGGAACTTAAAAATGGGGGATAAAGATTAGAAATTTTTATAGCAAGGGATAGGAAAAATGAGAAGGGGAAAAGGGAAGTTTATTCTTCTAGCGTTCCCCTCAACCCATCACAGCATTATAAATCCTCCTCATAACATCCCCTCTCCCTTTGATAACAGTAACCAATACCCCAAGGTGTTTGAAAAACTTTCCCATAGCATCACAAAAACACCCGACACATCCCCTTATCAACCACCCTTTTTAAAAGGGAGACATAATTTCTATGAAAACTATCTTTAGAAAAATGGAGGTAGTTTTTTATGATGTCTCAAAACAAGACAACATCAAATCAGATTCCACTTTACAGAAAGTTCAATCTGACAATCACAGAAGCGGCACAGTATTTCAATATTGGGGAAAAGAGCCTGCGGAGGGTAATTTCAGACAATCCTACGGCAGATTATATCCTCATGGTCGGGAACAAAGTTTTGTTGAAACGAGAACTCTTTGAGAGGTTCATAAACGAAACGAGTTCAATCTGAAAAATACCTTGAAAAACATTTGCAGTTCCGGTACAATCCCCACCCCTTGGAGGTGGGGAGATAGAGAAAAGGAGGATAAAACCATGAGCGAAAAGAGAAGAGATAGCAAGAATCGTATTTTACGATTAGGAGAGCAACAGAGAGCGGATGGAAGGTATCTGTATAGTACCATTGACCCAATTACAAAGAAAAGAAAGTTTCTATACAGTTGGAAACTTGAAAAGAACGATAAGTTACCAGAGGGGAAAAAGCCAGACCTGTCATTAAGGGAAAAGGAAAAGCTTCTGGAGCGTGACTTGGCAAATGGGGTATCCCTGTCAGGTGGGGATATGACAGTGTTAGAGTTGGTTGAAAAATACATCAGCCAGAAGATAAATGTTCGTCCTACCACTTCGGCAGGTTATAAGACAGTAGTCAACCTTTTGAAAAGGGATGCGCTTGGAAAGGTAAAAATTAAACAGGTTAATACCATGGATGCCAAGTCATGGATTATAAAGCTTCAATCAGTGGATGGAAAGAGTTACAGTTCCATTCATACGGTTCGTGGAGTTGTAAGACCTGCGTTCCAGATGGCATACGAAGCGGACTTAATTCATAAGAATCCCTTTGATTTTGACTTACATAACTTCTTAATCAATGATTCGGTAAAAAGAGAAGCCTTGACAGGAAAACAGGAAAAAGAGTTCTTGCAGTTTATCAAGCAGGATGAACATTTCAGTGAGTGCTACGACGGCATGTACCTGCTTTTGCACACAGGACTTCGTATCGGGGAATTCTGTGGACTCACCTTGAAAGATATTGATATGCAAAAGAAAACAATCAACGTTGACCACCAGTTACAATATGTTGGAAATAAAGGGAAATACATCGAGAAAACGAAAACGGACGCAGGAACGAGGGTATTACCCATGTCGGAAGAAGTATATGAAGTAATGAAACGGGTGTTGGCAAACCGAAAGAAACCGAAGATTGAAATATGTATTGACGGCTATACAGGTTTTCTGTTCTTGGATAAGCGCGGAATGCCTATGATGCCTTATCAATGGGAGAAGCGGTTTCAGCGTTCTGTTGAAAAATATAACAAGATATATCGGGTGCAACTTCCAAAGATAACACCCCATGTCTGCCGCCATACATTCTGTACGAATATGGCAAAGAGGGGAATATCCGTAGAAACCCTGAAATATCTCATGGGACATACGGATATCAGTGTGACTTTAAATGTTTATACCCATTTAAAGTTAGAGGATGCAGAGAAAGAAATAAAACGTCTGGAAAACGTAGAAAAAGAGTTGAAAAGGTGTGCACGATAAAAGGATAAAAGATACCTGAAATAAAGTGGTGAGTAAAAATGAGTAAAAAGAGGGGTTTTACCTAGATTTTTACTCATTTTGCTTGCCAGGATATGGAAAGATATGCGAAGTTATGCTAGGATAGGGAAGAAAGGGTTCTGTCTGGAAAAGCTGATAAAACCTAGGAAAAACAAAGATATGCAAGGATATGAAACGATATGGAAAGAAAAGTTAAAATTCTCATGGTATGCCACGGCAACATCTGCCGTAGTCCGCTTGCGCAGAGTGTCATGACTTATTTGGTAAAGGAGCGGAACTTATCCGACCGATTTCAGATTGAGTCTGCGGCAACGAGTCGTGAGGAGATCGGCAATCCGCCGCATCCGGGAACGGTACGAAAGCTTCGGGAGGAAGGAATCCCGTTAATTCCGCATAGAGCGGTTCAGATGACACGTGCGGATTATGAAACATACGATTATTTAATCGGAATGGATGACTGGAATATCCGCAATATGGAGCGGATTGCCGGAGGGGATCCGGAGAACAAGATTCATAAGCTTCTGGAATTTGCAGGGAAAACAAGGGACATTGCGGATCCCTGGTATACCGGCAATTTTGATGCAACATATGAGGATGTAATGGAAGGCTGCCTGGGTCTGTTAAGCAGCCTGGTGTAATGATTCAGTACAGGTTGAAGCGTTTACTGCTGAGAACGTACGAAAATGCTTCAATTATATATTGATTCCGTAAATTTATAGCAGCAATTTTATGAATGGGATCCTGAATAGTTAATCCTCAGTTTACCGGATCTTCCGAACCCCGATCATACACAGAACGGTCTGTACAAGCTGGCTCACAAGCAGTCCCCACAGATAGCCGTAGATGCCATAGACAGGAATCAGGAAGAAGACAAAGCCTAACCGCACAAGGAGACTTACCATACTATAGAGAAAGGTTTCGAGGGTCTTGCCAAGTCCGTTTAAGATACTGTTCAAGGTGCTTGCGATATACATAAGCGGACACAGGAAGCTTAGAATCAGAATAAATTCACCGGCAAGTTCGTTCTGATAGAGCAGCTTCCCGAGAAATCCGCCACAGAAGAAAAAGAACGCAGTAAAGCAGATGCCGAGCAGGAAACCGTAACGGATGGAGCTTTGGATGGCTTTGGCAATTTTATTCCGGTTGCCAACGGCATCGGCCTCGGAAACCATGGGAAGCAGCAGGACGCAGATGGAGTTCGTGATGGCACCGGGAAAGAGAATCAATGGCAGTGCCATACCCGTCAGAACTCCGTAAACACTCAGTGCCTGACTGGTCGAGCAGCCATATTTTAAGAGCTGCTGAGGGATAAAAATGGCTTCAATGCTTTGCAGGAAGTTGATAATGATCCGGTTTAAGGAAAGTGGGACCGCAAGGGAGAGCAGTTCCCTGGAAGAAGACAGGAATTGTGTACTCTTAAGGCAAAGCAGTGAAGATATGCGGATAGGAAGTACTTTATCAAAATGCACTTTTACGGCAATGAGAGAAACAATCATGGACGCGGCTTCCCCAATGACCAGGCCGACGACAGCGAAGCTGATCGTAGGCTGCATGCCCTGTTTTTGAAAATATGCATAAATAAGATACACACTTCCAACCCGGATGACCTGTTCTATCAGCTGACAGGCAGACGGAATGGAAGTTTTTTTAATTCCATAGAAGTAGCCATTGATGCAGGAATGGACGGCAGCCATGGGGATTGAAAGTGAAATGATGCGTAAAAGGGGGGCAGTCCGTTCCTCTTTCAGGAAAACAACCGCAATTTCCTCTGAATAGCGATAGATGAAAATGGCACACAGGATCGAAAGCAACATGGCAGCCAGAAAGCCGGTAATGAGGTAACGGAGAGAGGCACGGTAGTTCCCGGTCTGTTCTTCCCTGGCAACATATTTGGAAATGGCGGTCTGAATTCCTGATACAGTGAGGGCAAAGGAGAGTGCAAGGACAGGAGCAATCAACTGATAGATGCCCATGCCTTCTGCTCCGAATACCCGGGATAAGAAGATCCGGTAAAAGAACCCGATGAACCGGCTTAAGAATCCGGTGAGGGTCAAAATAACAGTCCCCATAACAAGCGGGTGGGTTAAAATTTCCTTTTTTCGGAATGAATGCATAGGTGCTCCTTGCAGGAGGATGATTCCTTACTAATGTATATGAAGACAGGAATAAAAGATGCATAACTGTTATGATACAAGCTGCCAGTGCAAGAGGTTTTGCAATACAGGATGGCTGCAGATAGGAACTTGTAAAATACCCCCGTTTATGCTAAATTGTAGTTACAGTTCAGCCATGCCCATTCATAAGCTGCCGGATGGTACAGATTGGCTAAAAATATACGTGTTTTCCAGCAGCTTATTTCATGTCGGGCGTCCGCCCTATAGAAATGATTGTATAAGCT